>Ga0075158_10003613_pt1 | contig 10847 bp, 4 predicted proteins | sample JI91814BDNA_FD_70968 | JGI IMG/M metagenome (GOLD analysis project Ga0075158, IMG submission 70968) | Wastewater effluent complex algal communities from Wisconsin, to seasonally profile nutrient transformation and Carbon sequestration -... | ecosystem: Engineered > WWTP > Effluent > Algae... | reverse complement strand
GTGAGGCTTCCGCAGAACGCGGGAAGCGTGGCATCGCCGCTGGCCAGGTGTGCGCCGCTGGCGCTGAGCAGATGCACCACATCGCCGCCGCAGAGTTCCACATCCAGTGTGGTGGCACAAACACCGGTGGTGTAGGTGTAGAACACATCGTGATCATCTGAGGCATTGACATCGCCGGGTGTGGATGAACCGGTGTAGGCGTTGGAGTAGCAAGTGGCATCGCCGATGGCACCTGTGGATACAGTAATGTCCACCGCCGTGGCGAAAACATCGCCTGCGCCGGGGGCTTCGTTAGGGCAATCGTCCTGCGCATCGCAGATGCCGTCGTTGTCGCTGTCATCGGCAGGGATCTCCACCACGCCGTACATGTACACGCCGACATCAAAGCCGTACGGCAGGAACCCGTTGGTTTCATCGAACCACTGCGGTGCACGCGGCTCGCTCGGCCAGAAGATGCCAGCGTAGCGCTCACCGCTCAAGTTGCTGGGCTCGCCGGGTGTCCAATTCGTGTACGTGCTGGCCTCGCCGCTGCTCCAAACGAACTCATCCTCTGTGGCTAGATCGTTGAACCCGATCCAAAGGCCTCTCTCCACGGGGCCGCTTTGGGTGAAGGTGTTGTAGATGAAGGCATCCTCTGCAGCATTGTTGATGGTGACCAAGTGCCCGCCCAGCGAAACCGCGGCCGCTTCGGCATTGGTCCAGTTGCTTCGGCTCAACAACATGTACGTGCTGCAGCCGTTCGTCACGGTCTGTATCACGTAGGGGTTGCACAGGTCGCTGAGGCCATCGTTGTTGGCGTCGGGTATCTGGCCCGCACACACGCAGTTCGCGTCGATCACATCGTTCGCCGTGCAAGGGTTGCCATCGTCACACGCAAAGCCAATGCTGCCGGGGCTGCTCGGGCACTGGTCCAGCAGGTCGCAGATGCCATCGGAATCGCCATCCGGCAGCGGAGTGCCGGCACATCCGCACCAAGGCTGTACCACATCGTTCTCCGTGCAGGCGTTGAAGTCATCGCAAGCGCTTCCCACAGGCAAGGACTGATAAGGGCAGGGGTCCGCCTCATCGCAAAGACCGTCCAGATCGAGGTCACTTATGCATACACCAGCGCAACCGCAGTTGGTGGTGAGCGTGTCGTTCTGCGTGTACGCGAGACCATCGTCGCAGGGATCTCCAACGGTGCAGGTCACACCATCCGGTGTGTACTCCCATACGTCGCCGAGCACACCGTTGACGTTACCGCCGGTAGCCACATACCCTTTGTCATTCAGTGCGAAAGCGACTGCGGCTGACCGATCCACACCAGGCAATGGTGTGCGCAATGTCCATGTATCCGCAGTGGGGTCGTATTCCCAGAAGTCCTGCAAGGTGCCGCTGGCATCTTGACCTGTTCCGAGGTAACCCTTGCCGTTCAAGGAGAATCCGACTGAAGTAGCACGAGGAGTACCACCGAAGTTGGACCTGGGCGACCACGTGAGCGAGACCGCATCGAACTCGTAGAAGTCGTTCAGCAAAACGCCAGGACCAGATGCTCCTGTGCCCACATAGCCCTTGTTACCGATGGAGAATGCAGTTGCCAATGCACGCGGATCCCCTGGGAAGTCTGCTAGTTGCGTCCATCCGTTCGTGGTAGGGTCGAACTCATGGAAATCCTGCACGTTAGCGAACTCGGTTTGACCGGTTCCCACGTAGCCCTTGCCATTCGCACTGAAGGCCACGCCACGGTAGCGACCAGGGAAGCCACTCGCACCGCTGCTCCAAAGCCATGCCCATGAATTCGATGCCGGATCATAGCGCCGCAGATCGGCGATGTGCAGCGCATTCTGGTCGTTGCCATCACCCACGTAGCCGAAGTCGCCGATGGCGAAGGCGTAGGCACCGGTGCGAGGCACATCGATGTCCGCCATTTGCGACCAGCTATCGCTTACAGGATCATAGCGCCACAGGTCTTGGAAGAGCGTTGCACCGTCCTCGCCCGTGCCCATGTAGCCGTAGTTGCCGATGGTGAAGGAGACCGCGTTCGCGCGCGGGAAACCGGAGAAGGCGGCTTGTTGGGTCCATGCGTCGCTACTCACTTGTGTGCCAGCGCAAATACAGGCACTAGTGATGACATCGTTGGTTGTGTTGGCATCGCCATCATCACAGGTATCGCCTTGCTGGCCGGTTAGCGTTGGGCAATTGTCTTGTGCATCGCATACCCCATCGTTGTCGCTATCCGCATAGTAGCCGGTACAGTTGCAGTTGCCCCCGAACACCAGGTAGAGTTGGTCATCCAGCGTGCACGGGTTACCGTCGTCGCATGGTGTACCTGAAACACCGGGGAGCAAGGGGCAGTTATCCACCTCGTCGCAGATGCCATCACCATCCGCATCGTTCACGCACGTGCCTTGGCACATACAAAGGCCATTGAGCGCATCATTTCCGGTGTAGGCAAGCCCGTCGTCGCAGGGCGAGCCGGGGTAGTTGGTTCCTCCGATCACCCCGTTGCAATCGGGCTGCGCGTTCTGGGTGTACATGCGCATGTCGGCGATGGTGGCGACCGGATCTCCACTGTAGCCGCCAACGAGAAAGGCCTTATCGGCGATGGTGAAAGCCGCCGCAGAACTCCGTGGTTGCGGACCAGGCGCAGTTACCTGTATCCATGAGTCGAGCCCGGGGCGATACTCGTAGCAGTCATTGAAACGCTCCAACGCGCCGAGTCCACATGCCACATAGCCTGCATGTCCGATGCTGAAACCGATAGCTGCCCGTCGCGCAGCACCGGGGTAGGATGCCCTACTGGTCCAGGAGTTCGTGAGCGGGTCATAGGCGTGGAGATCCGTCAGATCATTGAAGGTTTCGTCAGCTCCGCCACAGAGGTAGCCGATCCCATCCACCGTGAAGGAGGTCGCGAACCACCGCGAAGGCGCCGGCGCGTTCGCCCGTGGACTCCAAGTATCGCTTACCGGATCGTAGGCCCAGAAGTCATCCAGTGTCGTTGACCCGAACAACCCCGTTCCCGCGAATCCCAAGCCGTTCAGCGCGAAGGCGATGGGTCTGCGGCGTGCACTGTTGGGAATGGGAGCTCGGGGGATCCACGTATTGAGCATCGGGTCATAGGCCCACAGCTCGTTCACCTCGCCGCCGTTGTTCAGTCCGCCGACCACATAGCCTTTTCCGTTGACAACGAATGTCGCGGAAGCGGCATTCACTCCCCCGCCGAAGTCCGCTACCTGCGACCAGGCATCGATCGATGGATCGTAGGCCCAGACGTCGTCGGAGATGTCGAGCCCGAAGGGGGAGAAGAAGCCGCCACCTAGATAACCGATTTCGTTCAGGGTGAAGCTGAAAGGCTGTGCTCGACCGCCACCGCCGAAGTCGGAGCGCTGTACCCAGCTGTTCGTGCTCGGGATGCCTGCGCAAATACAATTGGCGTCGAACACATCGTTGGTGGTGGTGGCGTTGCCATCGTTGCATGGTGTACCAGGGTAGTTCGTTCCGCCGACCACCCCGTTGCAATCCGGTTGCGGGTTCTGGGTGTACATGCGCAAGTCGGCGATCGTTGTATTGGCACCACCGGCGTAGCCACCTACCAAGTAGCCTTGCATTCCAATGGTGAAGGCCATGCCCACTTCGCGTCCTTCGGGTCCCGGGGCGGCCACCTCGTTCCACAGGTTGTTCCCAGGTTGGTACTCCCAGCACTCGTTCAAGCGTATGAAACTTGAGGTTGAACCTCCGGCCACGTATCCTGCGTGACCGATGCTGAAGCCTGTGGCCCCCCTGCGCCCAATGCTTGGCAACGATGCGCGCGAATTCCATGTATTGGCAACTGGATCATAGGCTTGTAGATCACCCAGAACGTTGAAGGCATCGTCCGCCCCACCGAATACATACCCGAGCCCATCTACCGTGAATGACGCACTTCCTGAACGTGCAACGCCGCTGAGGTCCGCGCGCTGGAGCCAGCTGTCGGAACTGGGGTCGTAGCGCCAGAAGTCGTTCATGGACGCCATTGGTCCATAACTGAAGCCTCCGCCCATGTAGCCGTAAGCGCCTAAGGCGAAACCGAATGGGCGGAAACGTGGATCTCCCGGGAATGCTGCGCGTTCGTTCCAGCTATTGGTGTTCGGATCATAGGCCCACAAGGCATTAACCTCCGTTACGTATACGTAGCCGGTACCACCTATGCTGAAGCCCAAGCCTCCTGTAGCGCCAGTGACCGGCAACGAGGCCATTTGGTTCCATGCGTTGGTGGCGGGATCGTAGGTCCAAGTATCATTGAAGGTAGCCCCTCCACTATTCGAGCCTCCTCCAACGAAGCCTTTGCCAGCCAGCGCAAAGCTGAATCCACCTCCACGTTGACCACCGCCGAAGTCGGCGCGTTGCACCCAGCTGTTCGTGCTCGGGGTGCCTGCGCAAATGCAATTACTGCCAAACACATCGTTGGTGGTGCTGGCGTTGCCATCATCGCAGCTCGTCCCTGGCAGGGCTGTTCCGTTCGGAACGCCAAGACAGTCCAGTTGAGGATCGGGTGTGTACTCCCACCAATCGTTGAAGTTGGGCCCAAAGTTGCCCATGCCGAAATAGCCCTTGTTGCCTAAGCTGGTCGCTGTAGCCAGGTAGCGGGTGACGTTGCTCGCACGTTGGGTCCATGTGCCGTTCAGCGTGTTGAATTCCCAGAGGTCGTTGTAGGAGGCTACACCCACGTCCACGCCGCCGTGGACGAAGCCGCGCGTACCGATGCTGAAGGCAGCTGCGTTGGTGCGCACCGCTCCTGGGAAGTTCCCCAGCTGGATCCACGTGTCGTCTTGTGGGTCATAAGCCCACATGTCCTGTTGTTCGTTCGCGCCGTTGGTACCCGTTCCGAAGTAGCCCTTGCCGTTCGCGCTGAAGGCGATGGCACCGTAACGTCCTCCTCCGGGGAAGGAAGTGCGCTGCGTCCATGTGTCCGTTACCGGGTCATACTCCCACAGGTCCGACCGTATCGCCGTATCCAACCCGCCGCATACATAGGCCTTGCCCGCAACGGTGAAGGCCGCACTCAGTATGCGCACCGCCGTGGGTGTGGCTATGGGGGCTGAGGCTTTTGGGGTCCATTGGTTCGCCGCTGGATCATAGGCCCACAATTGACCGGCAGGGAAGACTGTGCCGCAACCCACATAGCCGAGGGAGCCGATTGTGAATGCCACACCGCGACTGATGAGCCCTCCACCGTAGTCCGCTTGCTGCGACCATGTATCTGTTGTGGGGTCATAGGCCCAGCAGTCGGCTAGGTCATAGTCAGATCCGGCTACTTGATGCTGGCCACCAACGAGGAAGACCTTGCCGTTCAAGCCGAAGCTCATCGGAGCAAGCCGTGCATCGGCCGGCAGGCTCGACCGTTGCAGCCAGCTATTGCCGAACAGGTGACCACCGGTGATGCACAGCAGTGTACCGAGTAGAAGGGAGTACAGCTTTTTCATGGGTCCGTAGGTTGGCCGGTTTCAGGGAATGATGTTCGATCCGCGCAATTCCTCCTTCGTCACCGTCGGCGGCATTTCCCCGCGCTTCACCTTGTCGGCGACCAGCCTGGCAAGCTTTTCCGCGTCGGCTTTCGTGGCGCAACCCGTGTTGCCCGGCTGCCCGGGAATGTTCGTTTGCCGCACGAGCAGCTTGCCATCCGCGAGGACCTCGTAGCCGTAGGTGCCGTTGGGCGCAACGATGATGCGGTGGGTGATGGCCGCCGTACTGGGCGTTCGCGGGAATTCCCCGGCTGCCGCGGTGGTGGCGGGCTGGCCTTCGGTGTTGCGCTGCGCCAGTTGGGCGGAGGCGCCGAGGCTTGTGAAAAGAAGCAGGAAGAGCAGGGCGGATCGGGTCATGGCCTTGGATTTAGTGGATCACCGGAAGTGATCCTGCAAGGCTATCGGTGATCGATCAGCCATTCAACCGCATGATAGTGGGTGAGGTGGGGAACCGAAGAACCGAAAAACAAGGAATGCAGAACCGAAGAAGTTGACCAAAGGCACTTCTACATTCTTCGGTTCCATGTTCTGCGGTTTTGCGGTTCAAGTACCTTGGTTTTCGAACCACGACCCCATGACCGCCAAGCACCCATTCGACCTTCAAGAGCGGCTCATCGACTTTGCGGTCCAAGTGATCCGTATGGTTGATGACTTGCCGAGCACCGCAGCGGGCAAACTGCTTGCGGACCAGCTGCTACGCTCCGGGACATCACCCGCATTGCACTACGGAGAAGCGCAAGGAGCCGAGTCCAAGCGCGACTTCATCCACAAGATGAAAGTGGCCCTGAAGGAGCTGCGCGAGACACACGCCTGCATGCGCATCATCAAGAAGGCTGAGCTTCACCCCGACACGGCTATCGGGGAGAGCGGCCTGAAGGAATGCTCGGAGCTTGTGGCCATCTTTCAAAGCAGTGTGAAGACAGCTCAACGGAACACCCAACGAACCGCAGAACCGTAGAACAAGGAATGCAGAACCGAAGAAGTTGCCCAAAGGCACTTCTACATTCTTCGGTTCAATGTTCTGCGGTTTTCGGTTCCCTACCGGTCGAACACCTTGTTCAAGGCATCCGTGCGGCTCTGTACCTGGAGCTTGGTGTAGATGTCCCTAATATAACTGCGCACGGTATCGATCTTCAGTTCCATACGGTCGGCGATCTCCTTGTAGCGATAACCGCCGGCGAGCTGGTCCAGGACTTCGCGCTCGCGCTTGGTGAGGCTTTCCAGCAAGGCGCTGTTGCTCTTCTTGCGCGGTACACTATCCACCAGTTTCCGGGCGATGTGCAAACTCATCGGCGAACCACCGGCATGGATGTCGTGGATGGCACGCACCATTTGTTCCGGCGGTGCGCTTTTCAGCAGGTAGCCCGTGGCACCGGCGCTCAGCGCATTGAAGATGTTCTCGTTGTCCTCGAAGACTGTGCTCACCAGGTATTGCACCTGCTCGCGCTTCGGCTTGCATTCAGCGATGCACGCGATGCCTGTGATACCCGGCAGGTTGATGTCCATCAGCACCACGTCCAGGTCTTCCAGACCGCTGGTTCGGGCCATGAACTCCTCGGCGCTGCTGTAACTGCCTTTCCAGTGCAGATCGCCCTCGCGCTCCACGATGCGTTGCACGCTGGCGCGGAGCACGGGATCATCTTCAACGATGGCGACACGGATGGGCATCAGGAGCGGTGCGAAGTTATCGTGACGTTACGCCGAGGGTCCCCGCATGATAGTGGGTGCGGGCAATGGAACAGTGAGGGTGCTGGTGGTGCCGCTGGTCGAGCTGTCCATGGTGAGCACGGCGCCGATGCTCTCCGCGCGTTTACGCAGGTTACTCAGGCCGTTGCCGCCAGCCCGCGTGCGCGACAGGTCAAAGCCATGTCCGTCGTCGCTCACAGTGAGTGAAAGCGCGGAGGCGCCGATGTGTAGACGAACGCTGATGGTCTTCGCTTGCGCGTGCTTCAGCGCATTGCTCACCAGCTCCTTAAACATCAGGAGCACATTCCGTTTCACATCCGGTGGCAGGTCGCGCCGTTCTTGCCCGGCTTCCACCGTCAGGTCCGTGCGCAGGCCGATGCTCAGTTCCTCGAACTGGTTACCGAGCATATTGCGCACGTAGGCGATGAAGCCTTCCGCGTGGTCGTTCTGCGGGTCCACGGCCCACACGATCTCGCCGAGCTGACCGATGAGCTCGCTGCTGGCGTTGGCGATGTGCGCGGCCAGTTTACCTTTGTCCTCGTTCACGCCGGTGTTGCCTTGCATTTCCCGGCTGAGCATGGTGATGCGCGTGAGCCCGCTGCCCAGGTCGTCGTGGATGTCGCGGGCGATGCGGCTGCGCACATTGCTCACCTCGCGTTCCTTCTCCAAGGCCGCGATGCGCCGGAGGTACTGCAAGCGCAGGATATAGCGGGACAACAGGAAGACGAGCAGTACCGATACGAGCACCACGAGTACCTTGAACCACGTCGTTTGCCACCAAGCGGGCACAATGGTGATGGTCAGCCGTGTGCGCCCCTGGGGACCGTCGATACCTACGATGCGCGCATTGAACGTGTACGTTCCCGGCGCCAATGATGCGTAGTTCACGGTCCGCAGTGCGCCGCTCGCCACCCAATCGGCATCGTAGCCTTCCAGTTGGTACTCGTAGCGTCGCTCATCACCGTAAACGGGGTCGATGGGCGCGAATTCGATGGCCACACTGTTGCGGTCATGGGGGAGTTCGATGGTATTCGCATCGAATATTATCGGCAATGCTTGGCCGTTCGCCAATACCTTTCGGATGTAGAGCCTTCGCGGCGGTGGACGCAAAGCGAGGCGTTGCAGGTCGAAGCGGTGCCACGGGCTTACGCGGTTCAAATAGGTCCCCCCGCTGTCAAGCACTAAGGCATCAGCGCCGAGGCCTGGCATGCCATCCCGTACGTCGTACCGGGTGAAGGAACTGTCTTTCGGGTCGAAACGCACCAGATCGGCCGTGCCGGAGATCCAGAGCGTGCCATCGTCATCGACCACGGCGCTTTGGTAGTTGCCGCGCTCGGATCGGTCCTCGAACACGGCGATGTCGGTCAGGTTTCCATCCGTATAGCGCATGCGCACGATACCGTCGTTCCGCGTGATACCGTAGATCGATCCATCGGGGGTGGTCACTACGTCTTCCATGCCGCGCAGCTCCGGCGCAGCTTCGAAGGACAGGTCCGCAGTGGTGCCTTGGCGGAGGTCCACTACGCTGATGCCTCTTCGAAGTGTGGCGATGACGAGGTGGTGGGTATCGAGCAGCGCTAAGGCCTTGTGCCATTCCTGCTTCCAGGCACCTTGTGCGCTGGTGTCCACGCCGAAAGGTTCGAAATGGTCCGATCCCGCACGTGCCCGAAAGGCATAGACGTGCCCGCTTGCCCATAAGTCGCCGTCCGGGGTTTCGATCAGGTCGTTGATGTGTCGGCGGTCCGACGCGTATCCATCGGGATAGGGCAGGTCGCACAAGGAGAAGACCCTTCTTTCGGGATCATAGCGCAGCAGCCCATCCGAGGTGCCGAGGAAGATGCGTCGGTCGCGTGTGCAAAGGATCTTCCAGGTCTCCACCTGGAGTTCTTCGCCTTGCGGAATGGCGATGGAGTCGTATGGCACACCTGCTGCATCCAATGCGTAGAGCTTGCGATCGGTATAGTACCTGGTCGCCCAATAACCGTCGTGATCCGTGGCCCTGGCCAGGACCATGCCTACATCAGGGTGCATCGCTGCCACGGGTGTTACCGGTTGATGCTGCGGGTCGAAGCCGATGTAAACGCCCTGACTTCCGGCCAACCAAAGGCGGCCTGTCGGGTCGGTCGTAATGCTGTTCATCTGGTCCACCAGGTGCGCTGCGAAAGGAATGGTCGGAACGAACGGTTCGCTCAGTCGCCGGGTATGCGGGTCGTACCAATAGGTGGCCCAATCGAAGCCGACGGCCATCACCTTTTCATCGACCTCGGCAAAGGCGAGTACGATGTTCGAGACGTTCCAGGACTTCCCTGTATCGCGCTTCACGGTGCTGAAGCTGCGTGTGCGTTTGTCGAAGGTGATAAGGCCAGAGCCCCAGCTACCGATCACCAGGAGGTTCGGGTCGCTAGGTACTGCTTGCAAACGTGTAAGCATAGGCTTTGGCGCGAGGGCAGGTTCCACATCCACATAGCGGAAGGCCTCCATCTGCGAGCGCTCGGGATCGATGTGCAATAGATGATCGAGGTCGATGACCCACAAACTGCCATCGGCATCCACTACAGCGGCATGTACGCCTGGTCGCTCGTGTGGCCCAGGCATGGCAACACTTGGATAAATGCGCTCCAAACTGTTGGTTTCGGGATGGAAGCGAAGCAAGCCGAGTTCACGATCGCAGACCCAAACGCGCCCCTTGGTATCCAAGGTCAAGCCAGCGACCTCGGTGCAACTCCCCTTGCTCCATGCTTTGGGTGCAGCGATGCGCGCTACTGTCATTTCACGCGTGTCCACCACCGCCAGACCCGCATGCGTTCCAGCGAGCAAGCGGCCATCGGGTAGCAGCAAGCAGCTTCCAACCGGATTGTGCGGCAAGCTGGCCGTATCGCGCGGTTCGTTGCGCAGTACGTCCAGGTTCACACCATCGTAGCGGCAAAGCCCGTTGCCGGTGCTGATCCAGAGGAACCCATCTTTGTCGAAGTCCAGGTCGAACACGGATTCCGCTGGCAGGCCGGGGATATCCAGCTTGTGCAGTACGGCGGGTGGGGGTAATTGGGCGCGCAGAGCAACATCAGCGAAGCAGGCTATCATTACGAGATAGGTCCGCATGCATGCCCAACGCGTTGTATACGCCTTCATTAACATCCACCACGAAGATGGCAAGGATACAATAAAAGAGGCCCCGCCATTGCTGGCGGGGCCTCTAGCAATACACAGTTCGGATCAGGGCTGGATCACCAGACGCTCGGTGTAGGTATTCTCACCAGCGGTGATGTTCACCAGGTACATGCCCGCAGCAAGTTCACCGTTCAAGTCGATGACCGTGTTCACGTTCCCATCGGCCACTGCGATCGTACGTGCGCTCACACGCTTGCCGGTCAGATCGTAGATGTCCATGCTCACCGTGTTCACCCCTTCTTCGATGGCGCTGATGCTGAAGTTCAGCACATCACCCAGGTTCGGGTTGGGGAACATGCGCAGTTCAGCAACGTCGGCGATACCGGCGAAGTTCGCGCTGCCCAGAGCAGCACCAGGGGCACCGATGGTCAGTTGGCAAACAGGGCCCCACACCGCATCATTGGTACACCACGTGGCACCGTTGTTCTTGCTCACACGCACTTCCACATCGTAGGTCTCTCCGGCCAAGAGGGCACCGGTCACCCAGTTGAGTTGGAGGATGTAGTTGGTGGA
>Ga0075158_10003610_pt1 | contig 10849 bp, 8 predicted proteins | sample JI91814BDNA_FD_70968 | JGI IMG/M metagenome (GOLD analysis project Ga0075158, IMG submission 70968) | Wastewater effluent complex algal communities from Wisconsin, to seasonally profile nutrient transformation and Carbon sequestration -... | ecosystem: Engineered > WWTP > Effluent > Algae... | reverse complement strand
GAAGGCCTCAATCGCGATCACCCGGCCGCGCAGGGCGGCCAGGGACTCGGCCGGCGTGCCCCGATCCACTCGACAACGTCGAGTTCGCCGATCGGGCCGAGGTTGGGCAGATGCTGCATGGCGGTGCTCCTCGGGCGCTGGCGGGATGGTCATGGCATTGTCCCGATCCTCGCCGTGACAAATGGTGGATTGGCGACGGGCCCGGCCCCGCCGCACGGTGGGGCGCGCTCGCGGGTAACCCGACTACGCTCCGGGGCATGCAGGCATACCTCGATCTGATCCAGCGCGTGCTGGACGACGGCGTCGAGCGGTCGGACCGAACCGGCACGGGCACGCTGGGGCTTTTCGGGCATCAGATGCGCTTCGACTTAAGCGCCGGCTTCCCGGTGGTGACCACCAAGCGGTTGCACCTGCGCTCGATCTTCGGCGAGTTGCTGTGGTTCCTACGCGGCGACACCACTATCGGCTGGCTGCACGAGCGCGGGATCACCATCTGGGACGAATGGGCCGATGCCGACGGCAATCTCGGGCCGGTCTACGGCTATCAGTGGCGCTCCTGGCCCACGCCGGATGGGCGCCATGTCGACCAGATCGCCGCGGTGATCGAAGCCATCCGGCGCAACCCCAACAGCCGGCGGCACATCGTCTCGGCGTGGAATGTCGCCGACGTCGATCAGATGGCGTTGCCACCATGCCACGCGCTCTTCCAGTTCCACGTCGCCGAGGGCCGGCTCTCGTGCCAGCTCTACCAGCGCTCGGCCGACATCTTCCTCGGTGTGCCGTTCAACATCGCCTCGTATGCCCTGCTCACGCACCTCGTCGCGCAGCAGACCGGCCTGGAGGTGGGCGACTTCGTCCACACCCTCGGGGACGCCCACCTCTATCTCAACCACCTCGATCAGGCCCGCGAGCAACTGACCCGTGAGCCCTATCCTCTGCCGACGCTGCGCCTGACGCCGCGCGCATCCATCGACGCCTACGACCTCGGCGACATAGAGCTGATCGGCTATCAGGCGCACCCGAGCATCAAGGCCCCTATCGCTGTCTGAGCGATTCTGCGCCGGAACTTAGATTTGGCTAGACGAGGGAATCGTCAGCCTCCCGTCGCCGCGCGGATCTGCTCCAGGGTCCGCACCTGGCGCCCGGCGTCATCGAAGTTCGCGCGGTCCAGCCACGCGGCATAGGCCGATCGCAGCGCCGGCCATTCGGCGTCGGTGATCGAGAACCAGTCGGTGTCCCGGTTGCGCTCCTTGTAGACCACCGCCTGCCGGAAGCGGCCCTCGTAGGTGAACCCGAGCCGCGCGGCCGCGGCGCGTGACGGCTCGTTCAGGCTGTCGCACTTCCACTCGTAGCGCCGATAACCCAGGTCGTCGAAGACGTGGTGCATCATCAGCACCATCGCCTCGGTCGCGGCCGTCGTGCGTTGCAGCGCCGACGCATAGACGATGCCGCCGACCTCCGCCGACCCATTGGCCGGATCGATCCGCAGGTAGCACGCGACCCCAAGCCCCGCACCGTCCGGTCCGCGGACGGCGAGCGGCACGGCGGCCGGCAGGTCTAGGAGGCCGGCGACATACGCCTCGAACTCGGGCCAGGCCATCCGGGGTGGGTGGGGATAGTAGGTCCAGATGCGCGGGTCGCTCTCGGTGACCATCGGCGCATAGAGCAGACCGGCGTGCGCCTGCGTCAGCGGTTCCAGCCGGACGTGCCGCCCGGTCAGCGTCACCGGCTCGATCGCCGGCCGCGGCGTCCACCCGGGCACCGCAGGTCCGATCGGCTGTCCGAACTCGTTGTGCGGCATACCGATCAGCGTATGCCGTGGCTCACCCCGGCCGCGTCCCCTCCGCCGGCGCCTGGTCGACGTCCGTCCACACCTCGGTCAGCTCGATCAGAAGGTCTCTGCGGTGTGGACGAGGGTGCAGCTGAAGGTCGCATCGAGCAGGTGGGCAATCCGGCCCAGTCGTGCGCGTCGATCACGGCGCACAACTGCCCGAGAACGGCGGCCGCGTCGCCGGGCGGTTCACCCATAGACGAGGGGAATGTAGTCGGGATGCTTGGCGATCCACGCCTTGATGAACGGGCACTGCGGCTTCACCTTGTGCGTGCCCTCGGCCCGCACGGCGTCGAGGGCAAACCGCGCCAGCGCGGAGCCGACCCCCTTGCCCTCGAACGCCGGGTCGACCTCGGTGTGGGTGAACACCATCAGCTCGTCGGTGCGGATGTAGTCGGCGAAGCCGGCGAGCACACCGTCGGCGTGGGCCTCGAAGCGCTTGGCATCGGGGTTGTCGGTCACGATCACGTCGGTCATGGCAATCACCGTATGCCGTTCGCTCACTCGTGAGCACCGGCCGGTCCGCATCGTGCCGCCTTCGCCGGGTGCCGCCGGCGAAGCGCCTACCCTGGAGCTATGACGACTTCCCCCTTCGGCCGGGTCCTGACCGCGATGGTGTCCCCGATGACGCCCGATGGTGAGTTGGACCCGGTCGGCACCAAAGCGGTCGTCGAACACCTGCTCGCGACCGGGCACGACGGGATCGTCGTCAACGGCACGACCGGTGAGTCGGCCACCTTGACCTCGGCCGAGTCGATGGAGATGGTCGAGTGGGTCATCGAGGCCGCGGGGGAGCAGGCACAGGTCGTCGCCGGAGTCGGTAGCAATGACACCCGGCACGCCGTTGAGATGGCCAAGCTCGCCCGGGACGCGGGCGCCGATGCGCTGCTCCTCGTCACCCCGTACTACAACAAGCCCACCCAGGCCGGCGTCCTTGCGCACTGCCGGGCCGTCGCCGACGCGACCGATCTGCCGGTGCTGCTCTACGACATTCCCGGTCGCACGGGCATACCGTTCGCCACCGAGACCCTGATCGCCTTGGCCGAACACCCGAACATTCGCGGTGTCAAGGACGCCAAGGGCGACCTGTGGGCGGCCACTCACGTCATGGCCGCCACCGACCTGCTGTGGTTCTCCGGCGCGGACGAGGTCAACTTGCCTTACCTCGCCCAGGGCGCTACCGGCATCGTCAGCGTCGTCGGCCATATCGCCGGTCGCCGGTATGCCGACATGGTCGCCGCGGTTGACGCCGGTGACCTCGCGACCGCCCGCCGCATCCATCTCGACCTGCTGCCCATCGTCGATGCGCTCATGACGACCAGCCAGGGTGCGATCATGGCCAAGGCCGCTTTGACGGAGCTCGGGATCATCGAGCACGCCACGGTCCGCCTGCCCTATGTCGAGTCCCCGCCGGAGCACCTAGAGATCCTGCGCGCGGCCCTCGCCCTGACCGACCTGTCGTGATCCACCCGCATCCCGAGCTCGGCCTGCCCGCGCCGCTGCGTCGGGGGGGTGTCCGGGTGACCCCGCTCGGCGGCCTCGGCGAGATCGGCCGCAATATGACGGTCGTCGAGCACGCCGGCCAACTGCTCGTCATCGACTGCGGTGTGCTTTTCCCCGACGACAGTCACCCGGGCATCGACCTGATCCTGCCGGACTTCGAGTCCATCGCCGACCGGCTCGATGACGTCCAGGCGATCGTGCTGACCCATGGCCACGAGGACCACATCGGCGGGGTGCCCTATCTGCTGCGCCTGAAGCCCGACATCCCCCTGATCGGAAGTCAGCTGACCCTTGCGCTGATCGAGGCCAAGCTCAAGGAACATCGGATCACGCCCTATTCGCTCACCGTCAGCGCCGGCCAGCGCGAGCAACTCGGGGTCTTCGACTGCGAGTTCGTCGCGGTCAACCACTCCATCCCCGACGCCCTCGCGGTCGCGATGCGCACGCCCGGGGGGACCGTGCTGCATACGGGCGATTTCAAGATGGACCAACTGCCGCTGGACGGCCGGCTGACCGACCTGCGAGCCTTCGCGCGGTTGGGCGAGGAGGGCGTCGACCTCTTCCTCACTGACTCCACGAACGCCGAGGTTCCCGGATTCGTCACCCCGGAGCGGGAGATCTCCTCCGCGATCGACAAGGTCTTCCGGCACGCCGAGCGGCGGATCATCGTCGCCTGCTTCTCCTCGCACGTCCATCGCGTCCAGCAGGTGCTCAACGCCGCGGAGAAGGCCGGCCGCAAGGTCGCCTTCATGGGCCGGTCCATGGTCCGGAATATGGGGATCGCCGCCGACCTCGGCTACCTCCACATCCCCGAGGGCGTGGTCGTCGACGTCAAAAAACTCGACCAGCTCGCCGACCGTCAAGTCGTGCTCATCTGCACCGGGTCGCAGGGCGAGCCGATGGCAGCCTTGTCGCGGATGGCCAATCGCGAGCACCAGATCGACGTCGGCCCAGGCGACACTGTGCTGCTCGCCTCCTCCCTGATCCCGGGCAACGAGAACGCGGTCTATCGGGTGATCAACGGCCTGATGCGCTTGGGCGCCAATGTGATTCACAAGGGCAATGCCCGCGTCCACGTCTCCGGGCACGCCGCCGCGGGTGAGTTGCTCTATGTCTACAACCTTGTCCAGCCGCGCAATGTCATGCCGGTGCACGGCGAGTGGCGCCACCTGGTGGCCAATGGCGAACTCGCCATCGCCACCGGGGTGGGCCGCGACCACGTGGCTGTCGTGGAGGACGGCATCGCCGTCGATCTTTACAAGGGCAGGATCAAGATTGCCGGCGCCGTGCCGTGCGGCTATGTCTATGTCGACGGCTCCTCGGTCGGGGCCGCGGACGACGCACTGCTGAAGGATCGCCGCATCCTGCGCGACGAGGGCTTCATCTCGATCATCGTCGTCATCGACTCCGACACCGGCAAGGTCATCGGCGGCCCCGAGATCACCGCGCGCGGCTTTGTCGAGGACGCCGAGATCTTCGAGGACATCCGCCCGCAACTCGAGCGAGTGCTCGACGAGGCCACAAGCTCGGGGACACGCGACATCTATGCACTGCAGCAGGTGATCCGTCGCTCGGTCGGCAGTTGGGTCGGCCGCAAGATCCGTCGCCGGCCGATGATCATCCCAGTCGTCATCGAGGCCTGAGTTCCCCACGGAGAGAAGCGAATCAATGTCAGCAGCCGGGCTCCGCGACAAAGCCCTGACGATCTTCGAGGGCGGCAGCGCGCTCTCCGATTTCCGGGCCCGCGGCCTGCTCGCGCGCGTGCAAGCCGTCGCGCCAGGCGTCAGCGGCCTCGCGGCTCGGCATGTTCACGTGGTCGCCACCGAAGCGGCGCTGACGGGCGCCGAGCGCGATCGCGTCAGCCGCTTGCTCACCTATGGTCCGCCGTATGCCGGCCCCCGCGCCGACGAGGGAACTCTCGTCGTCGTCACCCCCCGCCTTGGGACCATCTCTCCGTGGTCGAGCAAGGCCACCGATATCGCGCGCAACTGCGGCATCGCGATCCACCGCGTCGAGCGGGTCACCGAGTACGTCCTGACCGGGCAGCAGCTGACCGAGCAGGAGTGGGCCGCCTGCTCCGCGCTCTTGCACGATCGGATGACCGAGAGCGCCTTGCCCGGTTTGGACGCTGCCGCAGCGCTTTTCGCGGCTCGCTCGGCCCAACCGATGGAGTACGTCGACGTCCTCGGCTCCGGGCGGGAGGCGCTAGTGGCGGCGGACGCGGCATACGGGCTCGCCCTGTCTGACGACGAGATCGACTATCTCGTCACGGCCTTCACTGGACTCGGGCGCAACCCAACCGATGTTGAGTTGACCATGTTCGCCCAGGCCAACTCCGAGCACTGCCGGCACAAGATCTTCAATGCCGACTTTGTCATCGACGGACAGGCGCAGCCGCGATCGCTCTTCGGGATGATCCGGCACACGGAGGAGGTCGCCGGCGCCGGGACGATCGTGGCCTACAAGGACAATGCCTCGATCATGGCCGGGTCGGTGCGCTCGCGCTGGCTGCCCGAGGGCGTGCCGGACGCCCCGAGCCGGTATGCAGGGCGCGACGGGGAGGTTCACGTGCTGATGAAGGTTGAGACGCACAACCATCCGACCGCCATCTCGCCCTTCCCCGGTGCCGCCACCGGCGCGGGCGGCGAGATCCGCGACGAGGGGGCAACGGGCCGCGGGTCCCAGCCCAAGGCCGGGTTGACCGGTTTCGCCGTCTCCGACCTGCGCATCCCCGGAGCCGAAGAGGCTTGGGAGAGCGAGGCATTCGGCGCACCTGGTCACATCGCCACCCCACTGGACATCATGATCGAGGCGCCGCTGGGTGCAGCTGCCTTCAACAACGAGTTCGGGCGGCCGGGACTCGGCGGCTTCTTCCGCGTCTTCGAGCAAACCGTCGACGGCGTGCACCGCGGCTATCACAAGCCGATCATGAGCGCCGGTGGCCTCGGATCCATCGACGCCGACCAGACCGAGAAGGTTGCCTTCCCCGACGGGACCCTCCTGGTGCAACTCGGCGGGCCCGGGATGAGGATCGGGATGGGCGGCGGGGCAGCTTCCTCGATGGCCGCCGGCGCGAATGCCGAGCACCTCGACTTCGACTCCGTCCAACGTGGCAATCCCGAGATGGAGCGGCGCGCCCAGGAGGTCATCAACCATTGCTGGTCGCTCGGCGCCGCCAACCCGATCTTGGCGATCCATGACGTCGGCGCGGGCGGGCTGTCCAATGCCTTCCCCGAGTTGGTCGACGGCGCCGGGCTCGGCGCACGCTTCGACCTCAACTCCGTGCCGGCCGCCGAGAGTGGCCTCTCGCCCAAGGAGTTATGGTCCAACGAGAGCCAGGAGCGCTACGTCCTGGCCATCGCCCCCGCGGACTTCCCGCGCTTCCAGCGGCTCGCCGAGCGCGAGCGTTGCCCCTATGGCGTTGTGGGAGTTGCCCGTTCGCACGGGAATCTGCAACTCAGCTATGACGTGGAGGGCGAGCCCGGCGAGGAGTTCGCGGTCGACATGCCGATGGAGGTGCTGCTCGGCAAGCCGCCGCGGATGACCCGCGACGTCACCCGCATCGCCCGAGTCGGGGACGACTTCGATGCCAACGGAGTGGACATCCGGGACGCGGCCTACGCCGTCCTTCGCCACCCCAGCGTCGCGAGCAAGCGCTTCCTGATCACCATCGCCGACCGGACGGTCGGCGGCCTGACGCATCGCGACCAGATGGCCGGTCCCTGGCAGGTGCCGGTGGCCGATGTCGCGGTCACCCTGGCCGACCACGCCGGCTTCGCCGGCGAGGCGATGGCCAGCGGGGAACGGATGCCGCTGGCCGCGCTCGACGCGCCGGCCTCCGGGCGAATGGCGGTCGGAGAGGCCCTGACCAATCTGCTCGCCGCCCCCATCGAACGTACGCGAATCAAGCTCTCCTGCAACTGGATGGCCGCGTGCGGCGAGCCAGGGGAGGACGCGGCGCTCTGCGACACGGTGCAGGCAGTGGCCATGGAGTTGTGCCCCGCGCTAGGGATCGGCGTGCCCGTCGGCAAGGACTCATTGTCGATGCGGACCAAGTGGACCGACCCTGCGAGCGGGGAGAGCCGTCAGGTCACGTCCCCGGTCTCGCTCGTGGTGACGGCCTTCGCGACCCTGGACGATGTCCGCGGCACCCTGACTCCCGCCCTGCCCGCACACAGCGCCCTCCTTCTTGTCGACCTCGGCGCCGGTCGCAACCGGATCGGTGGGTCGATCCTCGCCCAGACCCAGGGTGCTTTCGGTGCCGACGTCCCCGATCTCGACGACCCAGCGCGTCTGGTCGCACTCATCGACGCGGTCAATGCGTTGCGGGACAAGGGCCTTCTGGTCGCCTACCACGACCGATCCGACGGCGGCCTGTGGGCCGCCCTGTGCGAGATGGCATTCGCCGGCGGCACCGGGGCGAACATCGACCTCGCGTCCCTCACGGTGCCCGATGACCGGGCGGCGACCACGCGCGCGCTGTTTGCCGAAGAACTCGGGGTGCTGCTCGGCATACGGCCCGAGGGGGTGCGCGCAGCCTTGGCCGTGCTCACCGACCACGGTCTCGGCGATCTGACCCACCTCCTCGGCGGGGCCACGACAGACCTCGCTCCCGACACGAGCGCCGACGCCCGCGTCCGTGTCACCGCAGCGGGCCAGCCCCTCATCGACGAGCCGCTCGCGGACCTGGCACTCGCCTGGGACGAGGTGTCGTGGCGGATCAGCGCACTGCGCGACAACCCCGAGTGGGCCGACGAGGAGCACGCGAGCCTCGCCCGGCTCGGCGACCCAGCCACCCGGCTCATCGTCGCGCCCACCTTCGACCCGTCGGACGACATCGCCGCGCCCTATCTCAATCTCGGCGCCCGGCCCAAGGTCGCCATCCTGCGCGAGCAGGGCGTCAACAGCCACGTCGAGACGGCGTTCGCCTTCGACAGGGCGGGCTTCGACGCCTACGACGTGCACATGACCGACCTGATGACCGGGCGGGCGAACTTGCGCGACTTCACCGGGCTGGTCGCCTGCGGCGGCTTCTCCTATGGAGACACGCTCGGCGCCGGTGAGGGCTGGGCCCGCTCGGTGCTCTTCCACCCCGAGCTGACCGACGCCTTCCACGACTTTTTCCACCGGCCCGACACCTTCGGCCTGGGCATCTGCAATGGCTGCCAGATGTTCGCCGCCGTCGCCGATCTCATCCCCGGCGCCGAGGCCTGGCCGCGCTTCACCCGCAACCGCTCCGAGCAGTACGAAGCACGACTCTCCCTCGTCGAGGTCCTCGACTCCCCGTCGGTCTTCTTCACCGGTATGGCCGGCTCCCGCCTGCCGATCGCCGTTGCCCATGGCGAAGGTTTCGCCGACTTTGCCGCCCGGGGCGACGAGAGTGCCGTATGCCGTTCCCTCCGCTTCGTCGACGCCACCGGCGCCGTCGCGGGCACCTACCCCGGCAACCCCAACGGCTCCCCGGGCGGCCTGACCGCGGTGACCACCCCGGACGGCCGCTTCACCGCGATGATGCCTCACCCCGAGCGCGTCCAGCGCAATATTCAGCTGTCGTGGACCGACGGCCCGCCGGCGCAGGAGAGCCCCTGGCTACGGATGTTCCGTAACGCCCGGGTCCGGGTCGGCTGAGGGGTCTTGGGGGCGCGCCGTGATCCAACTGGCCGGGCCGACCGAGCGGGCATCGGCGCGCCGACTCGGCTCGATCCGACGCACGACCAGTCTGGACCTCCTCCCGGGCGATGACGGCGCGCTGGTCATGTCCGGCCGAGCCCGCGACCTGGTCACGCGGCGGGACGGGTCGGCCGCGGTTGTCGCATCCGGCCTGCTGAGCCTGCACATCGGTCCTGACCGGCGCGTCGCCAAGGCCAGCCTGCATCCGTATGCCGATCGCGCCCCGGCTCTGGTTGGCCGCAGCGTTGCCGCGGGTTTCCGGACGGGCGTCTACCGGGTCCTTCCGGAAGAGTATGACGCCGGGTCGCCCCTGCACCTCTTGCTCGACGACGTCGCGGGTGGGGTCGTGATCAGCGGCTTCACGCGGCGCGTCGCTCCCGACCCGGCTGCCGGTGCGGAACGGGCGACGAGCTCTCCGGTCGCCCGCCGCCTCGATGTGTGCATCGGCTGGGCTCGCGACTCGGACGCCGCACGGCGACTGGAGCGCACCGGCATACCGCCGGCGCCCGACTGGACTCCACCGGCGCCTGACCTCTATGCGGACGATCCGGTGGGCAGTCATACGACCCGGCCGCTGCCGATCGGGGGCATGCGGCGGGCCCGCCGACTCGATGTCCGGCGCGACGACAGCGACCCATCCACCCTGCACGCCGAAGTCGCCTTCCGCGACACCTTTGTCGATGTGCATGGTGAGGTGCGCATTCTGCACGAGTACTCGGCGCGGATGACGAGCTGCGACGGCCGGGTGGTCAGCGCGCTCGGCATCACGCCGCACGTTCTGCCGCACCGAGAATGTCCGGCTGGAGCGGCAAGTGGCAGCAGGGCCATCGGCCATCCACTCACCGCTCTGCGCCAGTGGGTCTCCCTCGAATTCTTCGGCCCGTCGACCTGCACGCACCTGAACGACCTGCTGCGCGGACTGAGCGATGTGCCCACTCTTGACACTACTTTGACAAGACGGCTGCACACCTAGGACGGCAGGTGCCTACCCGGCCAGTCTGACCATATGGGCCGAGCGCTGGACGATTTGAGCATCTCGATGCTGCGTGGTGCCGCTGCGGCGGCGCTGGTCGCGTGTGTCGTCGGCCTGATCGACTTGCTGACCCTGGACGCACAGTACGCCCTCGCTCCGAACGCCGCAGCGCTGTTCGTCTTCGCCCTCGCCACCGGTTGGCTGATCGAGGGGACCATGCGTCGTCCGCTAGATCGCCGGCCGGTCCGGGTGCTGAGCCTGCTGGCGCTCGTCATGTTGCTCATCCAGCCCTGGCTGCTCGGTCCATTGCGCCACAGTGTCGAGTACCCCCCGGTTTGGCACATCATGATCGTCGGCCTGGTCGCGGGGGCGGTGAGCCTGCCGGACCGGCCCTATCTCGCGCTAGCGGTCCTGGCAGCTGCCGGGGTGGCGATTTCGCGGGTGCATCAGAGAATGTCAACGGTTCAGTCGTTGGCCGAAGCCGCGCTCTTCCTGCTCACCTGCCTCGCCGCGATCACGGCGATCGAGGCGTTGCGGCGGTCGGCCAGATCGATCAGCGCGGCGACGACCGACCTGTGGCAGTTCCATGAGGTCGCGGCCGCGGAACGGATGCGCGAGAGCGAGCGCATTCGGATGGACGCCATCGTCCACGACCGCGTGCTCGCGGCCTTGTTGCTGGCCGCCCGCGGACCGGACGACGGGACCGCTGCGGTGCTGGCGGCGAGCGCCATTGCGGATTTGGAACCCGCGCACCGGGATCCCCAGGATCGCCCGCAAGACACCTGGGCCGCGATCATCGCGGCGGCCGGCGAGCGTCTCGGGTTGCGCGTTCAGACACGCACCCACGGGGCGTGGACCAACGACAACGCGGG
>Ga0075158_10003609_pt1 | contig 10853 bp, 4 predicted proteins | sample JI91814BDNA_FD_70968 | JGI IMG/M metagenome (GOLD analysis project Ga0075158, IMG submission 70968) | Wastewater effluent complex algal communities from Wisconsin, to seasonally profile nutrient transformation and Carbon sequestration -... | ecosystem: Engineered > WWTP > Effluent > Algae... | reverse complement strand
CCAGACAATCAGGTTCACCAGCGCCAGGTGCGGTAAGCAGATCCCCTTGGGGCGGCCGGTCGAGCCCGAGGTGTAGATCACATAGCCCAGGCTCTGCGGCTCCATCGCTACCCCTGGATTTTCGTCCTTGGAGTTAGGCGACGGCGGGTCGTCCAAATATATATCCCGGCCGCCGTGCCCCGGCAGGGCTCCGCGGAGCGCCCGCTGGGTGACCATCACCTTGACTTCGGCATCATCCAGGATCTGGGCCAGGCGCGCCCGCGGATAGCTGGGGTTTAACGGGACGTACGCGCCTCCCGCCTTCAAGATTCCGAGCAGACCGACCACCATCTCGATCGAGCGCTCGACACACAGACCGACCAGGGTGTCCGGTCCGACGCCCAGGTCGCGCAGATCATGGGCGAGTCGGTTCGCCCGCCGGTTCAGCTCCCGGTAGGTCAGGGCGAGGTCCTGGAACACCACCGCGCGCGAATCGGGCGTGCGCGCGACCTGCTCTTCGAAGAGGTGGTGCACGCAGCGGTCGCGTGGGAAATCTGCCGCTGTATCATTCCATTTGGATACAAGCGCGCGCAGCGGCAACGACTCATCCGAGCCTGCAGTCATTGGAAAATTTTTCTCTTATCTGGGCTAGAGGTAATGTTGGAAAAACTCGACCCGGCCAGTGGGAAGCGCCTGGAGGGGTCGGGAATCGGCGCTGGCCAGGAACTCGGGACGTCGGCGCCGCGACTCTGCAGGAGCATTGGAGACGCGGTTGTAGGTGAGGATGAGGGCGGCTCTCCCGAACGGCGAGATATTGGGCGGGGAGGCGTGGATGATGTTGCAGTCGAACAGGAGGACCGTGCCTGCCTGGCCCTTGGGCGCCACGATGCCATGCTGCAGGGTCAGCTCATGTAGGCGGTCGCGATCGATCGAGTATTTCAGCTTCGCGGTCAGGTTGGAGATCCAGCTGGGAGCGTCTTCGTAGCCAGCGGGCCTGCCTTCAGCGGGCCGATGCTTTTGCGCTCCGGTGTGGTGGGAGCAGGGAAGAAAATAAAGCGGCCCGTTGAATTCATTTACATCGTCCAGATATATCGCCACGCTGACTGCGCGGGGCGCCGGCATGCCGTCTTCGTTATACCAGTAGGTGTAGTCTTGATGCCAGTCCCACACGTCACCGGTGAACGGCAGCTTCAGGTTTATCTTACTTTGATATACATATACATTATCATCCAGGATCTGCTGGGCCATCCCAATCAACTTGGGATGCCGCGCCAGCCGCGAAAAGAACCGATTATGCTGATGAACTCCATAAACTGAACGCACCGACTTTCCGTCGGCTTCCAGGACCGTCCTCTCGCTGCGCTCGGCCAGGACGCGAGGGAGCTCCGCCTTCATCGCCGCTACATCATGATTGGTAAAACCATTGGCTAACTGCAACAGCCCCTTTTCCATATATTCGGAAAGTGAATGTTGATTTAGCATGAAATGTCGTCTCCTTCTTGAAAAACTACAAAATTGGGCGTTCACATTCTCGCTGTGCGTATGAGAGTGTGCGCTCTTATTACATGGAACTTATATATATATAATGTGTGATCAAACACAAATGGCCAATCGAAAAATGTGTGATTTTGATCACAAATGACAGCGACATTTCATACAGAAAGCGCTGCAAGAATCAACTTCTTACAGAAGGATTTATTGGAATCAATATAAACGAAACTGGGTGGAAGTCGGTGGAGACGCTACTAAGCGGGCGGGAGGGGAATCGCTGCCTGGGTCGGACTACCGGCGAGTGCTATTCCGGCCTACGGACTGTCCGGTCCGTGCCAAGGCGTAGACAATGCCAGTCTGCAAGGTGCTGAGCGTGACGATGTTGCCAAGGTCTACCCCGAGGCTTACCAGGGTCTGGGCGACCTCCGCGCGGATCCCGGTCAAGATCGCCTGGGTGCCTAGTAGCTGCAGCGCCTTGGCAGTCTGGATCAGCGTGTTGGCCACGCTGGTGTCCACGTGCTTCAAGCCGGTGATGTCGATGATGACCGTCTTGGCGCGGAGCGACTGTGCGCCGTTTAGGGCAGTATCAAGCACTTGCTGCGCGCGGTGCTCGTCCATCGTTCCGATGATTGGCATGACCACGATCTGATCGTGGATCGGAATGAGCGGTGTCGAGAGCTCGGCCAGGCGCGCGTTCTGGGTCTGGATGATTTCGGCCTGGAGCAGGGCACGCTCTCTCTCTGCCTGAGCGCGCTCCTGTTCGGCGCGGGTGCGCTCTTTCAGCTCGTGCTGCAGCCGTAGGTTGGCCGAGGTAAGCTCGCTATTCAGGCTGCTGAGCTCTTCGCCGATCGACTTGACCTCTGCGTAGAGCGAAGCATTTTCGACAGAGACCGCCGCATGCGAAGACAGCATGCGCAGAAGCTCGACGCTGCTCTCGGTAAAGACGTTGGTGGCGAGGTTGTTTTCCAGGTACAGGATACCGACCAGTCGCCCCTGATGGATGAGCGCCAGGCACATGATCGACTTGGGCTGCTGCTGGGCGACATAACGATCGCTTAGGAAGCGGCTCTTGTGGCTGGCATCGCCGAGTACCACCGTCTCGCGTGTCCGTGCCACGTACTGGACCACCGTGGTGGCCAGCTCGGTACTGGTCTCGATGGGCATGCCCAGCTTCACCTGCACGGCAGCCTCTCCCGGGACGAGCATGGCCTCGATGTACAGCTGCCCTTTGAGCTCGAGAATGATGAAGCCGCGCTGCGCGCCGGAGTTATCCACCACCGCCTGCAGCGTGTGCACCAGGACCTTTTCCAGAACGATCTCCGATGAGATCGACTTGGCTACCTGCAGCACGGTCCGCAGATCGAGCGATATACCGCCCTGGAGCTGCGGAGCGCCCGGGGCTTCAGGGGCCGACTCGCTGATGTATTGCTCCTGGACGGGCTGCGGCTCGCGGCCCAGGAGCTGTGGGTACTGCTCTTCAAGCTGCGTCACCTTCACACTCGCACCCCAGCGCAGGTAGTCTTGTCGCGCTGCCTTGATGTAGCGACCGGCCTGCGTCATCCGCCCCAGGGCATGATGGTGTCGGCCGGCCAGCTCGTTGGCCAGCGCGGCATCGCGCAGGAATTCACCGCGGCCGGCAGCCTCTATCGCCTGGTCGTATAGCGAATCGGCCTCGCTGCTCCCCTGAAGAGCGGCGGCCTCGGCGCGGAGGATCGCCAGCTTCTGGCCGTAGTTGTCCGGGCACTGCTCGGCAAAGCCGGTCAACTCAGCGGTGCAGGCAGCAATCTTTTCGGCATACTGTCCGCGCTGCTCCGGGGGGGCGGCGCGGGACAGCGCCAGCAGCGTCAGACAGGTGTAATAGGGGCACAGCGTGCTCTCGTAAAGGCCGCTGATATTCGGCGCCACCTTGGCGATTTCGGACTCTGCGGCTAGCGCGCCAGCGTAATCGCCGTATAGATAGCAGAGCTGCAGCTTCGTGAAGTAATAACGCCCGAGGTTCGGCTGTACGGCGAGCTGCTCCTGCTGCTGGCGAAACTCATCCTCATCGAAGTTTTTATCGCTGAGGCTCGTGCGGCCTCGGGTTCCCCCCTGTAGGGCCGCGATCGTCTGCCTGCACAGCGAGAGCTGGGAAGTCGCGGCAATCTCTTTGAAGTTGGACAGCGCCTTTTCAAACCGCTCGACCTCCTGGCCGAGCAGCGACAACGGCTCACCCAGGCTCAGCTTGGCGAGGATGATGCTGAAGCAGGCAAAAGGCGTATAGAAGAAGTCACTTGTATCCAGGCCGAAGTGGTAGGCGCGCTCGTAGTAGTCGATGGCCTCGCGCAGCGGCCGCGAAAAGTGCAGAAATATTGCGAAGCCCGAGTTGAGCCTGCACGCGATGTTGGTGTTGTTGTATTTCTCGTTCAGGGCAAGCGCCAGACGCCCGTACTCGTAGGCTTGCTGATACTGCCGGAGCATGCCGACCAGCATGAACGCGTAGCTGATATAGCCGAAGGATGAGATCTCGGTGTGACCGTAGCGAACCGACAGGTTGACCTGCTTGAGCAGCATCACCCCGTAGTCCTCAGCCGACACGATGAAGGTGACTGGCGCCAGGATGTTCAGCAGCTTCAGGGCTATGGCAACCGTCGGGTCGCTGACCTCGGGGGCGTCGATCAGATCGGCGATGCGGCGCTCCCCCAGGCCGGCTGAGATCGCGGCGAGCTCCGCCGCCAGGGCCGCGTTGCGCTCTTCGGGCGTCGTCGGGATCGGCATCCCAAGCCGGGCCAGCGCCTTGTATCCGCACGCGAGCATCGCCGGGTAGCGGCCCTGCATACCGTAGGCGCTCAGGCGCAGGAGGCTGACCTGAGCGAACTCGATATCCGAGCTGGCGCGGCCACTCAGCATCTCGAACAGCGCCTCTGCCGGCTCGAAGTGACCAAGGAGGCTCTCGCACTCGGCGAGCTCGAGGTTCAGGCCGAAGGCCAGCTCATAGTGCTGCGCCCAATGGAGCTCGGTAAGGAGGGATACGCCGGTCGTCAGATAGGCCCGGGCGGCCTCGCTGGCCGATGCCGCTTTCGCCCGGCGGCCGGCCAGCAGGTTCAGGCGGGCCAGCGCCAGCCGCTCGGGCTCCTCGGTGATCTGGGAGACCGCGATGTTCAAGTGCTTGGCGACGCTAAAGAGGGACTCGCTCTGCTCCTTGACGCCGCCGGCCAGGCTGTCGCGGATCAGCCGGCCGATGCGCAGATGGATATGCTGCCGCTGGTCTTCGGGGATGAGCGCATAGGCGGCCTGCTGTACCCGGTCATGCTGGAACTTGAAGGCGACGGTAAAATCGGCGCTCGCCAGGAGCTCGGTGAACTGCCCCTCGCCCGGCGACAGGAAGCGATAGTCTGCCTGCAGCGGCCACAGGAGCCCGTCCTTGAGGGCCGGCCACAGGTGGGTCGCAATCTCGGCCAGACTCTGGCCGGTGATGACCGACAGCGTCTTCAGATCGAAGCGGTGCCCGCAGGCGGCGGCGAACTGCAACGCGCGCTGGGTCTGGGACCCGAGCAGCCGGAGTCGGCTGAGAAGGAATGAGACCACATTGTCGGTGGCCATGCGCTGCTGTATGGACGCCAGATCCCATTTCCAAGCGCCCGAGCCCTCTTCGAACCACAGCAGCCGATCGGTGTACAGGGAAGCGACAAACTGGTTGGTAAAAAAGGGGTTCCCATCGGCCTTGGCGAACACCACCGCAGCCAGCGGCGCAACCTCGGTCTCCGGCTGGCCCAGCATCTCGGCGAGCAGCTCGGTGATGCTGTCACGGCTGAGCGGCTGCAGCCTGATCTCGTTGAGGCGCGCCTGCGACTTGCGCAGGACATCGATCGCCAGGGCCAACAGGTGCGCCGAGTCGACCTCGTTGTCCCGGTAGGCGCCGATGATCAGCAGGTGCGTGCACTCGGGGTCCGAGCTGAGCGACTGCAGCAGCTTGAGCGATGCAGAGTCGATCCACTGCAGGTCATCGGTAAAAAGGACGAGCGGGTGCTCGGCGGTGGCCATCGCCCGCACGAAGCTCTGCAGCACCCGGTTGAAGCGGCTCTGGGCTTCGGCGGGTGGCAGGGGGAGCACCGCGGGCTGCTCCCCGAGGATCAGCGCGAGCTCGGGGACCAGATCCGTGATGAGCTTGCCGTTTGGCTGAATCGCGGCCTGCAGCCTCGTCTTCCAGCCGGCAAGGCTTGCCTCGCTCTCGCTAAGGAGCAGCCGGATCAGCTCGCGAAATGCCTGAATGATCGAGTCGTAGGGGATGTTCCGGTTGAGCTGATCGAACTTACCGGCGATGAAGTGGCCGCCGCGGCTGGCGATGGGCCGATTGATCTCGTGAACGAGCGCCGACTTGCCGACGCCCGAGTAGCCGGAGACCAGGAGCAGCTCGGTGGCTCCCGCGCTGACCCGCTCAAACGCCGACATCAGCACCGACAGCTCGGCATCGCGCCCGTACAGCCGCTGGGCCGTCCGCAGCCGCCCGTCTCGATCCTTTCGCCGCAGCGGGAAGGGCTGGATGGAGCCGTTGGCCGCCAGCTGCCGCGCGCACTCCGCGAGATCCGCGTGGACCCCGATCGCGGTCTGGTAGCGATCTTCGGGCGACTTGGCGAGCAGCTTGAGCACCAGCTCAGAGACGATCGCCGGGATGGACGCCTCGACCTGCCTGGGCGGCACCGGGTTGCGCGCGATATGTCCGTGCACCACCTGCATGGGATCGGTGGAGTGGAACGGGACGGTTCCGGTCAGCAGCTCGTACAGGGTTGCGCCGAGCGAGTACAGGTCCGAGCGGGTGTCGACCACGCGGTTGATCCGCCCGGTCTGCTCGGGAGAGATGTAGGCCAGCGCGCTACCCAGGTCGGTCAGGTGGATGGTGCCGCCACCTTCCGCGCCCAGCGGCGAGGCCGCCCCGAAATCGACGAGGGTGACGCACTGACTGGCGGAGTCGTAGAAGATGCTACCCGGATGGACACCCTGGTGCAGGATGCGGTGGCGATGGAGCTCGGCCAGCGTCTTGGCGAGCGCGGCGCCGATCTGCAACGAGCGCAGGAGGCCAAGGCCCGCCTGACCCCGGACCACGGAGAGCGGCAGCCCCTCAATCGGCTGCAGGATGAGCGCCAGGCCCAAAGTGCGGTGTCTCTCCAGCGCGTAGGGGATCGGGATTCCCGGAATCCGCAGCTCGCGAAGGATGCTGTATTCGTGCCTGAGCCTGGTCAGGCCGCGCGGGTCGGGCCGATCCGAGCGCAGCAGCTTGATGGTGGCCGGAGCGCTGTCTGCATCCCAAGAGCCGCGGTAAAAAGTAGTCTCACCACTCTCAAAGATGATGTCAGAAATTCGATAACGATCTGGTTCGCTCATGGTCCTGGTATCCGCAAGTGGGGGGACGTAGGCTGAGGCTGGCTTAGACTCCGGTAGGCGGTCGCAGAGATAAGCGGCCAGGAGAATAATATCCGTGGCGATCGTAGCTGAAATCGGCTCAGCCGACTACAAGGTTTTGCTCGTCGGCATCAAATACCCCAGCTGGCGCGAACCGGACAATTTCGTGAATAGGGGTACCCCTGGCCCTGGCCCTGGCCCTGGCCCTGGCTCTTGGAAATACAGTCGCCCCGCGTCCCGATTTCAGCGACCCGCCGGCTCTTGAGCCAGGCGCGTCCGCTGCACCGCGGCCGCTATACATATACTAGGGAGCCCAACGCCTACCGCTGGACTCCAGGTGGGATGGGTAGGCGCGCCGGCAGCTGCAGGGGGAGCGCGGCGCGCCGGACGACGCTCGGCGCGGCCCCGCGCTGGCGCTGCAGGAGGGTCGCCAGGTGCTCACCAGAGCAGCAGCCGACCCGCCGCGCGATCACTTCCACTTTCAGATCGCTCTCGGTAAGCAGCCGCTGCGCCGCGGCCGCCCGCGCCTTGTCGAGCTCTGTACGGAACTGCGTGCCGCGCACGGCCAGCAGGCGCTGCAGCGTGCGCGGTCCGATTCCCAGGCGCCGGGCCGCCTCGGCCAGCGCGAGCCGCAGTCCGGCCCCGCTGAGCACCGCGTGGAGCCGCGCCAGGAAGGGATCGGACTCGACGAACGGACTTAAAAGCTGCTGCAGCCGCGCCGCCAGCGCGCCGCCGTCCGTCCGCCCCAGCCAGGCGAGCGCCGGAGGGAGCTCGGTAAACACCGCCCATGGCGCGGGGGCCTCGGTCACCGCGACCGCGCCGGCGATCACCGCTCCCACCATCCCGCGCGGGCGCAGCAGGGCCTGGCGGCGCACGCGGGTGGCCAGCGCGGCCCGCCGCTTTTGGAGAGCGGCTACATAGGAGTCAAAGACCTCGCCATCGAGCCGGTCCAGATAGCGCGCATCGAACAGCACATCACAGCCGCCGGCCAGCGCCGGGTGGTGCGGGAAGTCGAGGAGCTCGACGAGCAGTGCCACGTCTTCTGGTCCCGGACAGCCCCACAGGGTCACCCCGAGCAGGCTCGCATCCGGACAGTAGACAAGCACCTGGCGGCCGGCGAAGTAACGGCCCAGCGGCGCGTTCAGGAGCTCTTGGTAGCGATCCACGGGTCGCATGCGGAGGGCGAGATTATTTCAAATCGGAAGACCTGTGACAACCTGTCGCGTTCGTGCAGGCGGCTGTCGTATTCCCAGGCGGCGGAGCACGTATACAGGGGTCATGACAACCGACGCACTGGCCCGCGGCTTCGCCTGGCTACGGGCGGCCCAGACTCCCAGCGGCTCCCTTCACGGCGACTATGACGGACCGCTGTTCCTCCTTCCGGGGTATGTCTTTGCCCACTTTGCGACCGGCAGCGAGCTCGCGGATGAGGTGCGCGCGGAGCTCCTTGCGACCCTGCGCGCGACCCGCAACTCGGATGGCGGCTGGGGGCTCTACTGCACCGGGCCGAGCATCCTTTTTACCACCGTCCTCAGCTACGTGGCGATGCGGCTCCTCGGCACCGCGGCCGCTTGTCCGGAGCTCTGCCAGTCGCGCGCGTTCCTGCGCGAGCGTGGCGGCGCGGCGCGGACGGCGTCCTGGGGCAAGTACTGGCTGAGCATCCTCAACCTCTACGACTGGGACGGCGTCCATCCGGTGCTCCCCGAGCTGTGGCTGGCGCCGCGCTGGCTCCCCGGTCACCCGAGCCGCTGGTGGTGCTTTACGCGCACCGTCTACCTTCCGGTGTCCTACCTGTATGGGCGGCGCTGGCAGGTGCCGCTGCAGCCGATTCTGGTCGCCCTGCGGCAGGAGCTGTACCCGGTCGCCTATGAGCGGCTCCGTTTCGCCGAGCTCCGCGACGCCGTCGATCCCGGGGATCGGCTCGTCCCGGCTGCGCTCCTCCCCGCGCTGGCGCAGCGGACCCTGGGCGGGCTGGAAGTGGTCCTTGCGCGGTCCTTTCGCGAGCGCGCGCTGAGCTTGGTGCTGGAGCACCTGCGGCGCGAGCAGCTGGACACCGATTTCCTCGACATCGGTCCGGTGTCCAAGGCGCTCAACGTCGTGGCCTGCTTCGCCGCCGAGCCGGCGGGCGAGCACACCCGGGGCGCCATCGCCGCGCTGCCGCGCTACCTCTTCCCTTGCGCCCGCGGCCTCACCATGCAGGCCTTCAGCTCGACCGAGCTGTGGGACACCGGCTTTGTCGCCCTCGCCCTGGCCGAGACCGGCCAGCTGGCGCATCACCCGGAGCTCGGGCGCGCCGCGGCGCGGTTCATCGCGCGCAGCCAGCTGCGCAGCGACTGCCCGGACGGCCGCCGCTTCTTCCGCGACCCGCGGCGCGGCGGCTGGCCGTTTTCGACCCGGGAGGGCGGCTGGCCGGTGACCGACTGCACGGCGCTGGGCCTCCTGGCGTCGCTGGCGCTGGCGCCGGTCGCCGACGAGCCGCTGCCGCCGGCGCGGCTCGTCGAGGCGGTCGAGCTGCTGCTGGCGATGCAGAATGACGACGGCGGCTTCGGGACCTGCGAGCGCCGCCGCGGCTCGCCGCTCCTGGAGCTGTTTAACCCCACCGAGCTGTTCGCGCAGACCCTGGTCGACCACTCGCACATCGAGCCGACGGGGCTGGTCCTGGTGGGCCTGGCGGCGGCGGCCGACCCGCTGGCGGCGGCGCTCGGGCCGGGGCGCCGGCAGCGGCTGCGGCGGGCGATCCGGCGCGCCGCCCGGTTCCTGCGGCGCCGCCAGCGGGCCGACGGGAGCTGGGAGGGCGCCTGGGGCATCTGCTTCACCTACGGCACCCTGTTCGCGGTCTGGGGGCTGCGCGCGGCGGGCGCCGATGCCAGCGATGCCGCGCTGCGGCGCGCCGTCCGCTTCCTCTGCGCCGCGCAGCTCCCCGACGGCGGCTGGGGGGAGAGCCCGCGCAGCTGCAGCGAGCGCCGCCTGATCGCGCACCCCCAGGGGGGACAGGCCGCGATGACCGCCTGGGCGGTGCTGGCGCTGCGGCGCGCCGGCGCCGACCCCGACCTTCCGGCGGTGGCGCGCGGCGTCCGGTTCCTCCTTGACCGCCAGCAGCCCGACGGCGACTGGCCCGCCGAGGGGCCGAGCGGCGTCTTCAACCGCACCTGCGCCCTCAACTATCGGTTCTATCGCAACTACTTTCCGCTGTGGGCCATCGGCCTCGCCAGCCCTTCCGCAAGCGGTCCGCGGGACCCCTAGGACGCCCCGTGCGCGACGGCGGCCGCGGGACCCGACCACAAGCCCGGCAATGTGCTCATCGCCAGCGCCAAGGAGGCCGAGCTGCCGCTGGTGAAGCTGGCCGACTTCGGGGTGTCGCTGCTCACCGGCGAGGGCTCGGGCCCGATCGCCCTCTTGTCGTCGCGCAAGCCTTCCTCGGCCTCCCTGCGCGGCGCCCTGACGCCCCCTCCGATCCCGTCCGCGCAGTCCGTGTCCCCGCCGGGCGGGCTGGCCAGCGGCCCGTCGACGGGCGAGCTGTACACCGCCAGCGAGGAGCCCAGCGACGAAGATGATGAAGCGGACACCGACTCGGTCATGAAGCTCGATGCTGCGGATCTGGGGACCGCGTCCATGCTCTTCCCCGAGCTGAAGACCACGCCGCGGGCGCGGCCGGCGGGCCCGGTCCGTCCCTCGGGGAGCTCGGGGCCGCCGGCGATCCCCGGCTCGGGAGCGGGGCCGTCGTCCCGGCCGGTCGTGACCGTGAACCCGCTGGCGCGGACCAGCCCCACCCGTCCCACCAGCCGCCCGCCGCCGCCGCCGCCCGGACCGGCGACCATGGAGATGGAGGCGGTGGGGCTGACCCAGGCCGGGGCGACCGCCCTGCCGGCCAGCCCGGAGGCGGCCGAGGTGCGCACGCCGCCGCCCCCGAGCCAGGTCTCGCTGTCGTCCATGCTGGCGGCGGCGCCCGAGGACAGCGTGGTGGTCTCGGGGATGCTCACCCAGGCCGACGCGCTGATCGGCACCCC
>Ga0075158_10003608_pt1 | contig 10854 bp, 9 predicted proteins | sample JI91814BDNA_FD_70968 | JGI IMG/M metagenome (GOLD analysis project Ga0075158, IMG submission 70968) | Wastewater effluent complex algal communities from Wisconsin, to seasonally profile nutrient transformation and Carbon sequestration -... | ecosystem: Engineered > WWTP > Effluent > Algae... | reverse complement strand
GTTAATCCGCTTTGCGCGATTCGTTTTGGGTAATCATGCCCGTATTTCCTGACGTGATCATCTTGCCCGAATATTTTTTCGCGTTCACGCTTATCGGTGATCGTGTGATCTTCAAAGGTTACATCCGGAATTGGATTAAAGAATGGTATCTGCAAAATCGCGAAGCCACCCGGCTTCAGCACCCGATGGATTTCGCGCATGGCTTTAATGTCATCCTGAACATGTTCGAGTACATGATTGCACAACACAACATCAAACTTGTTTGCCTCAAACGGAATTTCATGAATGTCCATCTTTACTTTTGCCAGTGGTGATTCAATGTCAGCTGTGATATACTGATCACCGTGAATTTTTTCAAACCGATTAATGAAGCAGGCCTCGGGCGCGATGTGTAGTATGGTTTTCTTGTTTTTAAAAAAGTCCGTTTGCTGCTGCAGATAAACCCAAATCAACCGGTGTCGTTCCAGTGAAAGGCAATTCGGACAGAGCGCATTCTCACGCGGATTAATTCTTCCGTACGGCAAAAACTTTTTATAGCTTTTCGTACACACCGGACAAGTAACTGCACTTCCGGCATAAAACAACCCCAGTACTTTCATGCCTACACCACTTACCCGCTGGAGGTATTTACGGGGCACATACCGAATCAGAAATGCAATCAGCTTTTTCATCAGCCGGCAAAGATAATAGTCCACAGCTAACCGTCCACGGACCACAGTTGACTGTCGACCGTGGACAGTGGACTTTATTTTAGAGCCGCTAAAACTATTTACCTTTAACCCCCATCTTTACATCAGAAAAGCAATAATTGCAGACAAAAACGGCTAAACCGTGACCGAAACGCTACTGGATATCGCTATGATGCATTCCGACACCCTTGTTACCCGGGCCAAGCAAGGGGATAAGAATGCGCAGGGCAAGCTTGTGCAGTTGTGGTATAAAAGGATCTATAACTTCAGCTATAAGTTCTTTTTAGATCATGACCTGGCCATGGAGGCTTCACAGAAAACCTTCATCTCCATGTGCCGGAATATCGAAGGCTTGCAGGATATCGCGCGGTTTAAAAGCTGGATCTACAAGATTGCTGTGAACTATTGCCGCGAGGAGGCCCGGAAGACAAAGAACAGTAAGTCAATTTCAATTGATAAGGTTTACAATGTGGAGACTGAAGAATCACCACAGTGGGAAAACTCATCCATCCGGAATGACAATCCGGAAAAACAATACCAGCAAACAGAACTATCCGATATTCTGCAGAAGTCGCTGATGGAACTGAGCGCTGAACAACGCGAAGTCGTGATCATGAAAGAGTTTGAAGGACTGAAGTTTCGTGAGATTGCTGAAGTGTTGAACATTTCAGAGAACACAGTGAAGTCGAGAATGTACTACGGACTTGACGGGTTGAAGAAAATTTTAGAGAGAAGAAATATTACCAGGGAAACAATAAGTTATGAGCTATAAACCAGATGAATCAGCCTTGATGGCATATCTGTACGGTGAGCTGCAAGGTGAAGAGAAAAGGAATGTTGAAAAATACCTCGCTGAAAACCCAGAGGCTATGAGAAACATTCAGGAGATGATGGGCGTACGTAAAATCTTGTCGGTTGTAGAGGATAAGGAAGTAATCGCTCCGCCCATCGTATTGGACGATTTCAAGCAACGGTATTTCTGGAATACGCCATACCTGAAAACCGTTATCAGCATAGCAGCATCGTTGATGCTGTTGTTGGTTGCCGGCAAAGTTCTTGATCTCCGTATCTCCGTAGTAGATAATGTAGCGCAGCTTAGTTTTGGAGCACCCGCGGTTAAAGCAGTTGATCCGGCTCAGCCAGGCCTGACGGCACAGCAAGTTCAGGATATGATTAACAATTCGGTTCAAAGCAATAACCAGATCGTGCAGGCAAGCTGGAGTGAATCGCAGAAGAAGATTGATGCTTCAATTCGCAACAACATGGCGATGAACTCCAACAAGTTCAATGACCTGGTAAAGGAAGCATCAAAGGCATCGGAAGCACAGATCAGCGGCTACGTGGCTAGCTTGAAAAATGAAAATCAACAGTTGGTGAAAGATTACTTTAAGCTTACTTCCAATGAGCAACAGAAATATATCGAAAGCCTGCTGGTAGATTTTGCGAAGTACATGAATCAGCAACGTACAAGCGATTTGGAGGCAATTCAGATGCGCATGGTAAATATGGAGCAGAACACAACGCTCTTAAAGGAAGAAACAGAACAAATTCTGGCCAGTATTATCTCTAACAGTAATACACCAGTAAATACAAATACTAAAAGTTATTAACAGGTAAAGAAGTATGAAACGAGTAATTAATTTTTTGATTGTGGGGTTGATATTGGTAAGTGCAACGTTGTTTGCACAGAAACCCACCGAGGAGCGGATGAAGCGGGATATCGCAGTAATGGAAACTGCGCTTTCAGAAATGATCAAGCAGGAGTTGAATCAACGTAATTTCTTTTTTATGGATGTAAAAGGAAATTATGTTTCCGGTTATGGTGTAACCTTTACTGTTCCAACAAGTATGATTAGCAATGTTTGGAGTACAGGAAGTGGCTATGTCATGAGTGTTGACGGTAACGTTAGTTTGGGCAGCGTAGCATTCGCTTCCCCAAATCACGATAGCGACCTTGAAATTACTGAAAAGGAGGCTCGGGAGGCAAAAGCCGCAATGAAGAACGACAAAAATAAAAATGTGCAAAAGGAGCGCGACAAAGCAGAACAAGACGCCCAGGTCGCTCGTAATAAAGCAGACCGCGCAACACAGGAAGCTCGTGAAGCTGAACGCGAAGCAACGTTATACGGTATTCAATCAAGGAATGGTGTAAATGGATATTACTCTACCGGCAATAACCGCAAGCGTTTTAACACAGACAGTCTGAATGCAGTAAGCAATGCAAAGATTATTGAAGCAGCTAAAACCTTTATTACAGATTACGGAGATATGTTGAGTCAGCTTGCGCCCAATGAACGCATTATTGTAACGAACCGAGGGTCGAACGAGAATAATGTTTGGTTAAATGGTGCTAAGGCAAAACGTTCGCTCTTAAGTGTTGAGGCTACTAAAAGTGATCTCACGCAGTTTAGACAGGGAAGTATTACGCGCGATCAGTTTATTAAAAAAATGAGGGTGGTTAATACAGTAACCTCTGAAAAAACAGAGCCTGATATGGAATTGCTGGCCAGCATCTTCAACCGCTTGTACCGCGAAGATCTTTCCAGAACGTACTACATGCAAGGTGGAGCATACTACGAGCGTTTAAATGACTTTGGGGTTATTCTGCACATGCAGGTTGTGTCAAGTTTAAGCAATGGTGATTATTACACCCCGGCAAAAGATGTGCGGCTTGCTATGCCAACCCTGGGGCTGACAAACTTAACCCAGGAAGAGCGCGATAAAAAGGTGAAAGAGCTTTACCCGGTGTTCGAAAGCGAACTAAAAGAAAATATTTTGGACTATGGCCGAACTTTAAAGAGCCTGAATGACAATGAACAGCTGATTGTTGACGTTAGCATGACAAAATGCACAGGTTGTGGGATTCCGGCTTCGCTGGAACTGGCTGTAAAAGCTTCGGTGCTGAAAGATTATAGTGCAGGGAAGCTTGATAAAAGTGCCGCATTGTCAAAAATCGAAGTGAAAAAAGGGCCGAATCAATAGGCGATAGTACACAATAGGAAACAAGATTACCCGGATGGTCGTTAAAGCGTTAAACATCCGGGTATTTTTACGGATTATTTTTTTGAACCCAAACCCTCATGAATAGAAAACTCATCATTGGAGCAGGCGTAGTTGTCGTCTTATTGATTGCATACTTCATTGTAAATGGCAGTCGTAAAAAAGATGGCACTGATATCCTCACCTCCGTAAAGCAAGGCAAGTTTAAGGTGGAAATTGAAACCACCGGGGAACTTGAAGCCAAGAATTCGGTAAACATCATGGGGCCATCGGCTTTGCGCGACTTCAGAATCTGGGAGGTAAAAATTCAAAACATTATTGACGAAGGTGTAGTCGTAAAAAAGGGCGACTGGGTGGCTACACTTGACCGTACTGAGTTTCAAAATAAATTAGGTGATAAGAACATTGAGCTTGAAAAGGCCAACTCGAAGTACACACAGACGCAACTGGACACCACGCTAACCATGCGTACAGCCCGGGACGAGCTCATTAATTTAAAATACGGAGTAGATGAGAAGCAGATTGTGCTGGATCAATCCAAATTTGAACCGCCTGCTACGATCAAACAAAATGAAATTAATTACGATAAAGCTGTCCGGGCATACACGCAGGCGCTTGAAAATTACAAAATCAAGAAAAATCAAAACATTGAGAAAATGCGGGAGGTAGCTGCAGAACTTCGCAAGGTTAGAAACGAAATGGAGAATATGTCAAAGATCGGTGAGTCGTTCAATATTCTCGCACCGGAACCAGGCATGGTGATCTACTCGAAAGACTGGAGCGGAAAACCAATGAAGGCTGGCTCTACGGTTCAAATGTGGGATCCGGTAGTTGCTAAATTGCCTGACCTTTCGTTGATGATTTCTAAAACCTATGTGAACGAAGTTGATGTTCGCAAAGTAAAAACCGGGCAGCAGGTAGATGTAGGTCTAGATGCGTATCCCGATAAAAAGTTAAAAGGCACTGTGGTGCGTGTGGCGAACGTAGGCGAACAGCGCCCCAATTCAGATGCAAAAGTTTTTGAAGTAACGATAGAGATTAAAGGAACCGATATGAGCCTTCGGCCTGCAATGACCACCAGTAACAAAATTATTGCCAACCAGCTTGATAGTGTATTGTACGTTCCCCTGGAATGTTTGCGTGTTCAAAGCGACACCATTACATATGTCTACCTGAGTGAAGGCCTTAATATTATTAAGCAAGAAGTGATCGTTGGAGATGCGAATGCCAATGATGTGGTAATCAAAGGCGGATTGAAGGCAAGCGATCGGGTTTATTTATCGAGCCCGGCAGATCAGGAAGATGAGGATGTTAAGCTGCTTCCTGAGATGAACGGAAAGCGCAAGAAAAAAGAGCTGAAAGAAGAGGAAGAGAAGAAAGATATTCCGGCCGCTGCACCTGCGGTAATCTCTAAAGCGCTATAAGGTGAAATCCATATTTTCTCAACGCGTACTGGCTAATCTTTATATAGCCTTTGGAGCTGTACTGACCAACAAGGTCAGGTCTTTGCTAACGGCACTCGGTATTATCTTCGGTGTGGCAGCCGTGATTGCCATGCTGGCCATCGGTAACGGAGCGCAGCAGGAAATCCTGGCACAGATCAAACTTGTCGGGGTGAACAACATTGTAATTAAGCCGATCATTGAACAGGAAGAAGAAAAACTTGCTGATAACACCGGAGGCAAAAAAGAAAAGAGAAAGTTTTCACCGGGCCTTACCGTTCGCGATGTAAACAGCATTGAGCAAACTATCCCCGGCATTACGAGGATGAGTCCGGAGATTATTCTGAATACCTATGTTATCCGCAGCGGTATAAGGCGTTCAGCAAAGCTGGTAGGAATTGACCCTGCATATTTCGACATCTTTAGCTTTGAGCTTCAGGAAGGCCAGCGTTTCAACGCGGAGCAAATGAAGATTGGTGCCCCGGTTTGTGTGATTGGAAATTCAATCAAAGCAAAATTTTTCCCGACAGAGGATCCCATTGGTAAATCCATTAAGGTAGGGCCGCACTGGCTCAAAATTGTTGGCGTTATGAAGGAGCGCCTGGTTTCCAAAACCAGTATCAGTAAGCTTGGTATCCGTGACTTTAACATGGACATCTACGCACCGCTTCAAACCGTACTGGTCCGGTACCGGAACCGGGATGTGATCTCTGCGGAGGCCCTACGTAAAGAAGCGATGAAGAGCGGAGGTAATTTTATTATCATCGGTGGAGGCGGCAGCAATGACGAACAATCTGATGAGGAACAGCTGGAGGCCAAGAACTATCACCAGCTTGACCGGCTGGTAATCCAGGTTGAAGAGACTAATCAACTGCAGCCCATTGCGGAAATCATTTCCCGCATGCTGGAACGCAGGCACTACGATCTGGTAGATTATGAAATTGAAATTCCCGAATTGCTCCTGAAGCAACAACAGCGCACGAATGATATTTTCAACTATGTGTTAGGTGCTATTGCTGGTATCTCACTGTTGGTCGGGGGCATAGGCATTATGAACATCATGCTTGCCTCTGTACTCGAACGGATAAAAGAGATCGGGTTGCGACTTTCCATTGGTGCAAAGAAGACAGACATTATACAGCAGTTTCTGTTTGAGGCAGTTATGATCAGCGTAACCGGTGGAATTATTGGAGTCATTCTGGGAGTTTCCATGGCTTTCCTTGTCTCTTCAGTGGCTGATATCCCAACGGTAATCAGCTTTATGTCTATTGTTTTGTCTTTCGGTGTTGCAGCAACCGTAGGATTGATTTTTGGAATTGCGCCTGCGCGCAAAGCCGCCAACCAAGACCCCATTACCTCATTGCGTTATGAATAAAATCAGAATTGTATTCCTGTTGATTGCTGGATTTTTTTGTTGTCCATCGATTGCTCAGAAAAAATATTCGCTCGAGGAAATTGTTGAAATGGCTAAAGGCCAGTCACCTTTTTCCAAACAGGCCGAGACCAGAAAGGAAAATCGCTATTGGTCGTATCGATTTTATAAATCAAATTACAATCCACAATTAAGGTTGTCAGGCGTTTTCCCAACGTATACAAAAAGCAACACGCAGACACCAGTCGCTGACGGATCGTACCGGTATAATCTTGTCGAAAATACAAACAACGATATTTCACTGGGCCTTGTTCAACCCCTGCCGTTTTCAGGAGGAACTGTTTCCGTTAATACAGGACTAAATTATAATAAAAACTATCTGGCTGATTCAACCGATATTGCTGAACAGTGGGGTGGAACAGTTGTAAACTTTAGGTTGACGCAACCGCTGTTCGGATTTAACCAACTTAAGTGGGACAAGAGAACGGAACCTTTGCGATTTGAAGAGTCTAAAAGAAGTTATGTTGAAGAATTGGAGAATATATCCAAGGAAGTATCCACACGATTTTTTAATGTTCTTGATGCGCAGATTAATTTACAGATTGCGCTCTTCAATCAAGCCAACAACGACACCATATCCAAAATTGAAAATGGCCGGTATAACATCGGGACGACAACCAAGGATAAATTCTTAGAAGCAGAGTTACAATTGTTGCGCTCCCGCCAGGATGTAACGCAGGCTAAAATAAACAGCCAGATTGCGGTTCTTGATTTGAGAAGCTATCTGGGTATCAAGGAAGATGAAACTTTTGAGCTACTACTTCCTGAAACTCTTCCCGCATTAGTGCTCTCGGTCGAGCAGGCATTACAGTATGCAAAAGAAAACCGGGCTGATTACATCGCTTTTGAGAGGCGTAAATTCGAGGCAGATCGTGAAGTAGCGCAGGCGAAAGGGCAGCGTTTTGAAGGAACCAATGTTTCAGCCGCATTTGGTTTGAATAATAATGGGTTCGTTGTCTCCGATATTTACCAAGACCCACAACCTCAACGAACATTTGCGCTCACGCTGGATATGCCAGTAGTCGATTGGGGAAGAAATAAAGCCCGGGTACGAACTGCCATGGCAAACAAAAAACTAAACGATTATATAATCGCACAAGATGAAGTCAATTTTGAACAGCAGATTATTACGCAAGTAAGCCAGTTTGAAGTACTGCTTAGCCAGATCGAGATTACAAAGAAGTCTGATGAAATCGCCCAGGAGCGCTACATGGTTTCGCAAAATAGATACCTGGTGGGAAAGATTGATGTTACAGATCTCAACATTGCGCTGACACAAAAGGATACCGCAAAAAGAAGTTATATCAATGCCCTGCGTGCTTTCTGGACTGCGTATTACGATTTAAGAAGGCTTACGCTTTTTGACTTCGCGAATAACACGTTGTTATACGATCCGAATTTGAAATAGGATGTTACCATTTTAATGGGAAGGCCGATTCGGCATATCCAATCGCGAAATCAGCACTCGTTCCGGAAACGGTAACCCCCATGTACCACATCCGCACTTTGTTGTTTTCAATAATCACTGTGGGGGCAATCACCGAATACGATTCCCAATCGTGTTCTTTTTTCAGGATGGGTTCCGGATAAACTTCATATGGCCCGAGTATGTTCTCGCTGCGCGCGACACCAATTCCAGTATCACCTGAAATAAAAAGATAGAAAACGTTATCAGGGCCTTTTACAAGTGCGGGTTCTTTAATCACTTCCGCCCAATCGAGATTGAAATCACTGCCGCTGATGATTGGGGTGCTAAGCTTTGTCCACGTCTCACCGTCTATTGAAGTGGCGCCAAGAATTCCAATGAACGCAGGGCTACAATTTTCAATACAATATCCAACATACAGCATGTAATAGGTGCCGCCTTCTTTAATAATGGTCGGAGAGAATAGTGCATTGGCATCTTTCGTATTCGTTGCACCCAGGGAAAGAACGGGATCAGAGAACGTACGTTCGAACGTTACGGTGTTGTCCGACTTCGCCAATCCAATCTCGCCTTCCGCCACGATCTTGCCGACAACATCCGCCTCATCCGGGTAGCCGCAATAGTACATCCACAGCTCACTGCCTGTTTTAATGACCGATACGGCCTCCAGATGGTCGTCCCATGTGCCGGATGTTACATCCAGGGCTATGCTTTCAGCGCCTTCCACTTCATTGGCCGGTTGCCAATGAATGCCATCAACAGACTTAGCACCAGCGATTACAAGCTTTTCTTCGGGGTCAAGCACCAGACTTGAGTAGTACATCCGAAGGGTATCTCCGTCCCGAATAATACTCGGATCAGCTGCGGTAAAAACTCCTTCCCAAACCGGTTCAGAACGTTTTGTAAATTTTATTTTATCCTCGCGGGATTCATCGGCACTGCAGGCACTGACTACTATCGCTAAAATGAACAGGGAATTTTTTAACGGGAAATCAAATCTTTTCTGCTTCTTCATCTTCCTCGTTGTGGGAGAAATAATCAATGCCCATAATATCACCCGCATATTCTTTGAAATGGAGTGTGTCGCCAATATGCTTTTGCTCGTAGTGGTCACTGTGACAATTAACTTTTAGAATCTGGCCGTTCTCCAGTTCAACGAGTGCGAGCCATTGATCATGATTTTGTGTGTTAATCAAATAATCTTTTTGTTTGTAACGCATGTATGGATTGATCCCGGTTGCAGTAACGTTGCTTTTTGCAACATACATCTTCTCCACAATAACGCCTTGCATGATCAACGGCTTGGCAAAGAACAGGTCAAACAGAAAAATTCCCAGAACAATTACGGCCGAAAAGAAAACAGCATACTTAATGCCGTCAATGATTTTTTCCTTGTTCATACAGGGGGGTAAGAATATCTCATATTCCAGTATAGGTAAAAGGCGTAATGGTTCGCAGTCTTGCCTTTACCGTTTCTGAAACGTTGAGTGTATTAATAAATTCTTCAAAATCCTTTTTGGTAACCTTCTCGTTTTTGCGCGTAAGCGATTTCAATGCCTCGTAGGGATTGGGGTAGTTTTCTTTCCGCAATACGGTTTGAATCGCCTCTGCCACCACAGCCCAGTTATCCTCAAGGTCTTTGTCGATCGCTGCTTTGTTCAATTCCAGTTTTGCAATTCCTTTTTCAAGCGACTTCAGTGCAAGAAATGTGTGGGCTAATGGTATACCAATATTTCGTAATACCGTTGAGTCTGTAAGATCCCGCTGCAGACGCGAGATGGGAAGCTTGGCTGAAAGATGTTCAAAGATTGCGTTGGCAAAACCCAGGTTACCTTCTGCATTTTCAAAATCAATTGGATTTACTTTGTGGGGCATGGCCGATGAGCCTACTTCTCCCGCTTTTATTTTTTGCTTGAAGTAGTTCATGGAAACATACTGCCAAACATCGCGACTAAAATCAATCAGAATCGTATTGACTCGTTTAAGCGTATCAAAAATTGCAGCAAGATTATCATAGTGTTCAATTTGGGTAGTCGGGTGACTTCTGGATAGTCCAAGATTTTTTTGAACGAAATCATCGCCAAATTTTTTCCAATCCACCTCCGGATATGCAATGTGATGAGCATTGAAATTCCCGGTCGCTCCGCCAAATTTTGCCGAATGCGGAATGGCTTTTAAAAGCTCCAGCTGCTTACTGATCCGTTCAGCAAAAACATGAATCTCTTTTCCCAGCCGTGTAGGAGAAGCAGGCTGTCCGTGGGTACGGGCAAGCATAGCAACATCTTTCCATTGCTCCGTTAAGCTGGTCAGCAGTGCCACTAACGTATGGAGTGCAGGAAACATTTCAGCTCCCATAAATTCTTTCATCGAAAGCGGAATCGCTGTATTGTTTACATCCTGAGAGGTTAGTCCGAAATGGATAAATTCTTTGTGTTCTGAAAGACCGAGCGCATCAAATTTATTTTTAAGAAAATACTCGACCGCTTTAACATCGTGATTCGTTGTCTTTTCAATTTCTTTTATGGCCAAGGCATCGGCTTCCGTAAAGTCCTCATAAAGCTTACGAAGTTTGCTGTCATGTTTGCCAGAAATGCTTTTCAATTCAGCAAGTGTTGCGGCTAACGCGATAAAATACTCCACTTCCACGCGTACCCGGTACCGGATAAGCCCGAACTCCGAGAAGTAAGGCGTGAGGGTTTGGGTAGTGTTAAAATACCGACCATCGATAGGCGCGATGGCATTGAGCGTATTTAGCTGCACGGGAAGATTATTAAGCTGTAAAAATAGCAAAAAACACTACTTTTGCGACCAATCCGAAAACCTGTTTCGGTAAAATATTGTTATAGAACAAATAGGGCACACAAT
>Ga0075158_10003607_pt1 | contig 10855 bp, 15 predicted proteins | sample JI91814BDNA_FD_70968 | JGI IMG/M metagenome (GOLD analysis project Ga0075158, IMG submission 70968) | Wastewater effluent complex algal communities from Wisconsin, to seasonally profile nutrient transformation and Carbon sequestration -... | ecosystem: Engineered > WWTP > Effluent > Algae... | reverse complement strand
TTGCAGGCCTTTTACTTTTCAGTTTTCTGTTTGCACAAAGCCAATCAACAACGCAACCAGGCTGTTATCCATTTCCAAAAACCATTTCAGTGACCGGTAGTGCCGAGATGGAAGTGATACCCGATGAAATTTATGTACAGGTAGATCTGAGAGAGTATAAAAAGAAGGGAGAAGATAAAGTTGATATTGAAAAGATCAAAACTGATTTTTTGGGTTATTGCAGGTCTGTTGGTATTGCAGAAAGCAATATTTCTGTTGCTTCATTTGACGGTTACAATATGGCAAATATCTGGCGCCGCCGCAAAAAGGATCCTGATCTGCTGGCATCCATTTCTTACCAGATAAAGTTCAGCAGTACAAAGCTTATCGATGACCTGGTAAATATGCTTGACGACCAGGCAACGAATAATTTCCGCATCACCAAAGCAACACACAGTAAAATAGCTGATTACCGCAAACAGCTTAAAATACAGGCAGTGAAAGCTGCGAGGGAAAAAGCCCAGTACTTAACAGAAGCAGTTAATGAACAGCTTGGCCAGGCTATAGAAATATATGAGCCAGAAGAGTCTGTTAGTTCAGATGTCATTGCAGCTTACTACAATAATAAAGATAAGGGCTCCAATGAATTTTACAGAGATGGACCTAAATTAAGTGGTTATGGCATAACTGATGCCGGGGTCGATTTCAGAAAGATCAAACTTCGTTTTGAAGTTAAAGCACTGTATGCTTTAAAATAAATTCAAAAGATTAATATAGCAAGAAGACAGTTACTCATTCAACTGTCTTCTTTTTTAAAACATATCTTTGCCAATCAATTAAAAAACGTGAAAAAAATTACTTGTCTTTTATTTTTTGCAGCAATTGCAATAACCGGAAAAAGCCAGACCATTGCCCAGATAAAAGGTATTTTAGACACCACTAATAACCCGGTTGGTTTTGTAAAATATGTGTTGAAGAAAAAGTATTTTATTGATACGGTTACTGTTGTAAGTACCCAGCAATTTATGGGTAAGGCCGACAGCCTGGCTTATCATGGTAAAGTTGGTAAAACATATGGTCCCTTTAAAAAAGAGAATATACTGGTAAAAGTACTGGTGAAAGCCCCCAATACTTTTTACCATATCAAACATATTCTGCTGGACACGACTGTATTTGACAAGAATTTTGCAGAAACAAAAGCAGATGAGATCATAAATAATATAAATTACGGGGTAACCACTTTTGCAGAGCAGGCACGTATTTTCAGTGCTGACTATGAAAGCGCCCCAAAGGGCGGCGATCTCGGCTGGTTTATTAAAGGTGTAATGCTGCCACAACTGGATAAGGAAATGGTAAAGCACAAAAAAGGTGACATGTTTAAAGTGTGGTCTCCTTCCGGGCTGCATATAGTAACTGTTGCCGATAACCCGAAAGAAGATACGGGGTATGCATTGCTGCTGCGGATTATTCTATAAAAAATATCAACTAGAAATTATAAAGCCGGATTTTTAGTTTGTACATTTATTGCGGTAAAATATTTTTTTATGCAGGATCAGCTTAACGAATTTTCAAACGAAACCGGATGCCCCAAATGTGGCAGTAAAGCAATATCTAAAGTTGGATATACCTGGTGGGGTGGCGTTTTAGGACCAAAATTATTACATCATACAAAGTGTGAAGGTTGTGGTTACAGGTTCAACAGAAAAACAGGAAAATCCAATACGCCGGGGATCATAATTTACTCAGCGATCATTTTTGTAGTTGCATTTGCAGCATATTATTTCATACGTACCATGTAACTATAAAAAATATTGCAGCGCCAGTTCATATCCCTTTAGTCCCAGGCCACTGATAACGCCTTTGGCCCTGGCCGAAACATGAGATAGTTTCCTGAAATCTTCTCTGCCAAAAATATTAGAAATATGAACCTCTATTACCGGAGTGGTAATGGCTGCAATGGCATCACCCAGTGCAACAGAAGTATGAGTATAGCCTCCTGGATTTAAAATAATACCATCGCAATTAAAACCCACCCGCTGAATTTCGTTGATGAGTTCCCCTTCTACATTGCTTTGAAAATAAGAAATTTCAAGATTGGCATATTTATCTTGCAGCGTTCTCAGGTAATCATCAAAAGATTTACCACCATAAATATCTACCTCTCTTTTGCCAAGCAAGTTTAAATTTGGTCCGTTAATGATTGCGATTTTCATAACACTAATTTCACGAATTAAAACTAATTACACGAATTAATTCTTATTTATCAGAGCAATGAATTCGTCAAACAAATACCTGCTATCGTGTGGGCCAGGGGTGGCTTCGGGATGGTATTGTACCGAGAAGGCTTTTTTGTCTTTTATGCGAATGCCTTCAATACTTTCATCATTCAGGTTAACATGGGTAATTTCAATATTGGCATTTGCCTTTACTGCGTTGGGGTCAACACCAAAACCATGGTTTTGCGTGGTAATTTCAGATTTACCACTGATTATATTTTTTACCGGGTGATTTAATCCCCTATGGCCGTGGTGCATTTTAAAAGTAGGAATATCGTTGGCCAGCGCCAGTAACTGGTGCCCCAGACAAATACCAAACAAAGGTTTATCAGCCGCTAAAATTTGCTTCACAGTATTAATCGCATAATCCATGGGTGCCGGATCGCCGGGACCATTGCTTATGAAATAACCATGGGGTTTAAATTGTTCCAGCTCTTCAAAGCTTGTTTTGGCATTATGTACTTTTAGATAAGCACCTCTTTCCACCAGGCAGGTCAGTATATTTTTCTTGATACCAAAATCAAGCACTGCAATACGTAAGTCACTGTTCTCGTCTCCCAAAAAGTAAGACTCTTTGGTACTTACAGTAGATGCCAGTTCCAGGCCATCCATAGAAGGCACTTCGTTCAATAGTTTCTGCAGTTGTGCTACATTAGTAATCTCTGAGGAGATAATGCAATTCATAGCTCCCTGTGTGCGTATATGAGCAACCAGTGCACGTGTATCGATCCCATCAATGGCAACCACTCCCTGCGCTTCAAAATAATCCTGGAGCGAAGCATCTGCCATAAAACGGCTGTACTTGTCTTCCAGGTTGCGGCCAATAACGGCTTTTACTTTTACGCTGTCACTTTCCACATCCGCAGCTTTCACCCCGTAGTTACCAATATGTACATTGTTCATGATCAATACCTGGCCATAATAGCTGGGGTCGGTAAATACTTCCTGGTAGCCAGTCATGCCGGTATTAAAACATATTTCGCCTGTAGCGGTACCAATCTTACCAAAGGCTGTACCGTTAAAAATGGTTCCGTCGGCTAAAATTAAAGTCGCTGGGGTTGTTTGAGAAAGAGACATGAATGTATAAAGGTTTTGCAAAGAAACTAATTCCGCTTTAAAATGAACAAATAAAATTTTTCACATTGTTGAAACAATAAAAAAAGCTCCGATAAAAATCGGAGCTTTATATAAACTGTTAGTTTCAATTTGTAGTGAGCGCAGTCGAACTATGCTTTTTCTTCAGTTGCTGTATCAGTTGTTTCATCTGCAGCAGCTTCAGTAGTTGCTTCTGTATCAGCAGCAGCTTTCTTTTTAGCTCCACCGGCACGACGCGTTTTCTTAGCTGGTTCAGCAGCAGCAGTAACACCTTTACCGTAGATCTCGTTAAAGTCAACCAGTTCGATCATCGCTATTTCAGCGTTATCACCTGTTCTTGCACCTAACTTGATGATACGTGTGTAACCACCCGGGCGTGCAGCGATCTTCGGTGCAACTACAGTAAACAATTCTTTAACTGCAGCTTTATCGTTCAGGTAAGCGAACACAATACGGTGATTGTGCATGATCGCTTCTTTACTTGAAGTGTTCTTTGTTTTAGTGATCAGTGGCTCGATGTAAGTACGTAAAGCTTTTGCTTTAGCCAGGGTTGTAGTGATCCTTTTGTAAGTGATCAACTGGCAGCCTAAGTTCATTAACAGGGCTCTTCTGTGAGAAGCCGTTCTGCTTAAATTATTCCCTTTGTTTCCGTGACGCATGACATTTTAGTTTTAAATTTCCTTCACACCGTGTCAGGAATTGTGAAGTACTTCTGTTTATTAATTCGTGTAATTTGTGTAATTCGCTCAATTAGTGCGATGATTACTCATCGTCTAATTTCAACTTGCTCAGATCCATTCCAAAGCTCAAACCTCTTTCGTGTAAAACCTGTTCAATTTCACTTAAAGATTTCTGGCCAAAGTTTCTGAATTTCATCAGGTCTTCCTGCTCGTATTGTACCAGTTCGCTCAAAGAGTTGATCTTGGCAGCTTTTAAGCAATTGAAGGCACGTACAGAAAGATCCAGGTCTTCCAATGGAGTCTTCAACACTTTACGTAACTGTAAAGTTTGTTCATCAACCAGGTCTTCTTTCTTATCTTCCTTAGTATCGAAAGTAATATTCTCGTCAGTGATGATCATCAGGTGCTGAATCAGGATACGGCTAGCCTGCTTTACAGCATCTTCCGGGTGAATGGTGCCATCAGTAACCACTTCCATGATCAGTTTTTCAAAATCGGTGCGCTGCTCCACACGGGTGTTTTCAATAGCGTATTTTACGTTCTTGATCGGTGTGTAAATAGCATCAACCGGAATGTATCCGAAATGAGAATTCTTTTCTTTGTTCTCTTCTGCAGGAACATAACCACGGCCTTTACCAATGGTGATCTCGATATCCAGTTTGGCGCTGCTGTCCATAGTGCAGATCAGCAATTCAGGATTCATGATCTCGAATGTAGGTGAAGCTTCACCAATCATTCCAGCATTGAATTCTGTTTTATTTTTGATAGAAAGCGTTACTTTCTCTACGTTAACCTCATGCTCAACTTTCTTCTTGATACGAACCTGTTTCAGGTTTAAGATTATTTCTGTAACGTCTTCAGTGATGCCTTTTAAAGTAGCAAACTCATGGTCAGCACCGGCAATGTTGATGCCGATGATAGCATAACCCTCCAGGGAGTTCAGCAACACCCTGCGAAGAGAGTTACCGATAGTTACACCATAACCTGGTTCCAGCGGACGGAATTCGAAGATGGCTTCAAATTCGGTTGCTTTCTGAAGAACGATTTTATCTGGCTTAACAAAATTTAAAATTCCCATTTGTATTTTGTTGTTTTAATGTTTAAAATTTTTGTACCGGGCTGAAGTTATTCTTATCAGCTTCATTGGCGTCGCACTCTTGTACGGTTGAGCTTTATTCAGCCCATCCCGTTATTATTTAGAGTACAATTCCACGATCAGTTGTTCCTTGATATTCTCAGGAACACTTTCTCTTTCAGGATAAGTAATAAAAGTACCCTGCGATGCAGTTTCGTTCCACTCTAACCAATTAAACTTAGCATTTTTGCCACGTAAATTACCAGAGATTGAAGCGTTTGCAGCACTCTTATTTTTCAGTCCGATAACATCACCTGCAGTACAGCTATAAGAAGGTATATTAACCACTTCACCATTTACGGTGATGTGCTTGTGAGATACCAACTGGCGTGCAGCCTGGCGGCTTGGTGCAATACCCAAACGAAATACAGTATTATCCAAACGGGCTTCCAATAATTTTATCAGATTTTCACCGGTAACACCTTTACGGCGGGCGGCTTCATCAAATGTTTTGCGAAATTGTTTTTCAAGCAAACCATATGTGTACTTTGCTTTTTGCTTTTCTCTAAGCTGTAAAGCATATTCACCTAAAGTTTTACGCTTGCGGTTAGCACCATGCATACCCGGAGGGTTGCTGTTCTTGGTTAACCATTTTCCATTACCTGTAATGGGTTCTCCGAAGATCCTGGAGATTTTTGTTTTGGGGCCTGTGTAACGTGCCATAATTGTTATAGTGGTCTTTTAGTGACGATGCATCATTATAAAGACCTTTTAAAATGAATGATGCACCCGGTTATAAAAAATAGTTCGCAGTTTGCAGTGGGCAGTTCGCAAACTGCAGACTGGCAACTGCCAACTGAATTAAACTCTTCTTTTCTTTGGAGGACGACAACCATTATGTGGTAACGGTGTAACGTCTTTGATCATATTGATCTCGATGCCATTTTGAGATAAAGAACGAATAGCACCTTCACGGCCGCTTCCTGGTCCTTTTACAAATACATCAACTCTTTTTAAACCTGCGTCCAATGCGGTTTTAGCTGCATCTGCTGCGGCCATCTGGGCTGCATACGGAGTGTTCTTTTTAGAACCTCTGAAACCCATTTTACCTGCGCTGCTCCAGCTAATTACCTGGCCCTGCTTGTTGGTTAAACTGATAATGATGTTGTTGAAACTTGCAACAATGTGTGCATCTCCGTAGCTGTCAACCTTTACTACTCTTTTTTTAGCGGCTGCTTTTGCGCCTTGTGCTTTTGCCATAATTTAATTCTGTAGGTAATCTTTTAAAAATGTATTCCAATTGTTTATCGGAACTGATCCAACCCTCCTGCCGACTTCTTTGCGATCTGGCGTTGTTTCAAGTTTACTGAAGTCTTATAAAAAATTGTTCCCGGCAAACTAAATTACCGGGACAAATTATTATTTAGTTACTTTCTTTTTACCTGCAACTGTCTTACGCTTACCTTTTCTCTGACGGCTGTTGGTACGTGTACGCTGTCCACGAACCGGTAAACCTTTACGATGACGTAAACCACGGTAACAGGCGATATCCAGTAAACGTTTGATGTTCATCTGGGTTTCACTACGTAAAGCACCTTCGGTTTTAAACTCGTTATTGATAACGTTACGGATGGCAGTCTGCTCATCATCGTTCCACTCATTAACTTTTTTGTTATGATCGATACCACCTGCCTTTGTTAAAATATAACGTGCAGTAGAACGGCCAATTCCGTAAATGTAAGTAAGGCCAACTTCGCCTCTTTTGTTTTTTGGTAAATCTATACCGGCAATACGAGCCATAATTTATTTTAGATTTTGATTTTAGACTTTAGTTTTAATTATCCTTGTTTTTGCTTAAAACGAGGATTCTTTTTGTTAATCACATACAGTCTGCCTTTCCTTCTAACGATCTTGCAATCTGCACTGCGCTTTTTAATTGAAGCTCTAACCTTCATGGTTCTTGTTTTTAATTGTATTACTAAATAATTCTTTTTTACTTGTAACGGAAAATGATCCTGCCTCTTGTTAAGTCATAAGGACTCATTTCCACACCTACCTTGTCTCCAGGTAAAATACGGATGTAGTGCATCCTCATTTTTCCGGAAATTGTAGCTAAAATCTCGTGATCATTCTCTAATTTAACCTTAAACATAGCATTGCTCAACGCTTCAATTATTACTCCGTCTTGTTTAATAAGTGCCTGTTTAGCCATAATTTTTGGAGCGCAAAGATAGGAGTTATTATTCAATTAACATCAAAATTCAGATTGAATTACCAACAATTCGTAGGGTTTTCCACAAAAAAGGCGAAAATACGGCAATTTTTACCGGTCGGACTGCCAAAATCGGGAGATTTTCAAAAAAATGGCGCTAAAACATTAAAAAAGCAAAATTCGCATTTTTTGATCATTTACAACAGTTTATAAAAAAAGACCTTGGCGATCAGGCTAAGGTCTTTTTTTATTGCTAAAATTCTATTTAGTCGAAAGATTCATCATTTAAATGAACCTTGGTCATGTCGTGAAAATGGTTTTGAAGCTGGTGGAGGTGAATGGGGTGCATAATTTTGCGATGCTCATCTCGGTACCAGATCTCAAATTTTGAAAAATCGTCTTTTGCAGGTAACATCATACGGAAAGCCCCTTTCATATATTTAACTGTACCATCTTCATTTTCCTGTTTGTGAAATTTCAATTTGGAAAGCTGTTCGTCATCCAGCGGTATAGCAGTCAGTTGATTGGTTTCGTACCAAAATTCCTGTGCGCCGGTATCTACGCAAACTTGCTTTTCGTTGCCGTTCAGGTTGGTTACTTCACCCTGTTTTTTGTCGCCGTCGTTATCAGCAATCAAATAATCACCTACTTTAATTTCATGAAATTGTATCATATAGCCTTTGGTTTTATTGCTTAAATATAAGACAGATTTTGAAATAAATAATAACTATCATCAAATTGAATAGCTTATCAGCGGCATATTATCGCCCAGTGTTGAAGTGGTTAAAATAAGCCCGACATCTTTTGCATAATACCACTGGTATTTTGTACCTGCATTAAAAACGCTGCCATTCACAATAAAACTCATCACTCCTTCCATCTCCATCACATCTGAATAAGATTTGCCTCCAACTTCTTTGACTCCGCCGGTTGAATTAACAACCACATTTAATACGCTGTCAATCGTATTGGCTTTATATTTTATTTCCCAGGCATCGCCGGCTGCCGCATCTTCTTTCAAAAAAGGTTGCAGGTTACCAGCCTCGTAACTATCGGTGTAAAAAATACTACCATCTTTTTTTACCTGAGTAAGATGTGGTACTGTTGAATTTGACATGCTGAACATGCCATTGTCTTCGGCTTCTACCTTATTGGTAAATGTGCTGCCATCATTCGTTTTATAAGTCCAGCTGTTGCCGGCTTTTAGAGGATAATAGGTTGACATGACTTTTGTTGTTTTGATTAATGAACAAAGTAGTTATTTTTTTTAATTCTTCAAATACACTACATTATTCTGCCCAACTCATCACATATCCATCATTTTCAATTTCCAAAGCCTCAACAGTTAATTGTAATGGGCGAAAGGTATCTACCATCACCGCCAGTTCTGCCGTTTCTTTGGCGCCAATACTTTTTTCTACTGCGCCCGGATGTGGCCCATGCGGTATGCCGGCAGGATGCAGCGTGATCATGCCCTGGGTTACATGTTTGCGACTCATGAACTCACCAGCAACATAATATAATACCTCATCGCTGTCGATATTACTGTGATTGTATGGTGCAGGAATAGCATCCGGATGATAATCATACAACCTTGGTACGAATGAGCAAACCACAAAGGCATTGGTCTCAAAGGTTTGGTGTACAGGCGGTGGCTGGTGCACACGGCCGGTAATGGGCTCAAAATCATGGATAGAAAAAATATAGGGATAGCAACATCCATCCCAGCCTACCACATCAAAAGGATGGGTACCATAATGTAAGCCGTAAAGAATGCCTTTCTTTTTTGTCTTGATCAGGAAATCTCCTTTTTCATCAATGGTCTGCAGGTTCTGTGGTGTACGAATATCCCTTTCGCAAAAAGGAGCATGTTCCATCAACTGGCCATATTTGCTCATGTAACGTTTAGGAAAACGCAGCGGTGTAAATGATTCAACAATAAACAATCGGTTTTTTTCATCATTAAATTCTATCTGGTAAATAGTACCACGTGGTAATACGATGTAATCTCCGGAGCTGAATGGCAGTTCACCATATTGAGTTTTAACCGTGCCAGTTCCTTCATGCACAAATATCATTTCATCAGCATCGGCATTTTTGTAGAAATAATCTGTCATACTTTTTTGTGGAGCAGCCAGCACAATATGACAGTCGCCGTTTACCAGTAAAGCTTTGCGGCTTTGCAGGTAATCGGCTTCGGGCTTTATTTTAAAGCTCTCAAAGCTGCGGTGTTTCAGCATTTTTTCTTCTGCAACCTTTGGCGACACATCAATGGGCTCATCAGTTTTGGTGATCATAGTTGGTGCATAGCAATGATACAGCAATGCATAATCATCAGAAAACCCTTCAGTAGAAAATAGTTGTTCGGCATATAAACTGCCATCTGGCTTACGAAACTGCGTGTGACGCTTATGTGGAATTTTTCCAAGTGTATAATAGTGCGACATTATAAATAAGAATTAAAAATGAAGAATTAAGAATAAAATCGAAAGTAATAAGGATTCCTAATTAACGCAAAGTGCCAGTGAAGCAAGCAGGAATATATACTTCCAGCTGCGCTTATCAATATAATAAGTAAAGTTGCGGTGAAAAGGCATTCGTTAAATTTGTAGCGTAAATTTACACCTAATAATTATACAAACCTTGACGAGAATTGGATTAATAGCCGACACCCATCATTACCTCGATGAGCATGTTTTTGAACATTTTATAGATTGTGACGAGATTTGGCATGCAGGGGATTTTGGAACCATTGAGATAGCGGACAAAATAAGGGAGCAAAAGTTAATTAGGGGCGTTTACGGAAACATAGATGGACAAGACATCCGCAAAGAATTTCCCGAGCAGCTGGTTTTTGTGTGCGAAGGCGTAAAAGTAATGATGCGGCATATTGGTGGATATCCTCCCAAATACAATCCCGAAACAAAAAAAGAAATACTCATTCACAAGCCACAACTCTTTATCAGCGGGCATTCTCATATTTTAAAGATCATGTACGATGATAAACTAAACTGCCTGCACATGAACCCTGGTGCTGCAGGAAAGCAGGGCTGGCATAAAGTGAGAACGATTATACGTTTTGTAATTGATGGAATTGAAATGAAAGATGCGGAAGTAATTGAACTCGGAAATAAATAAATTGCAAAAATATTCAGCCATGCCTGCAACAAAAATTCAACTACTGGGCCACGCCACTTTTAAAGTAACCACTCCTGAGAATAAGGTCATCATTGTTGACCCCTGGCTCAGCGCCAATGAATTCATGCCTGCGCATCTTAAAAAATTTGATGATACTGATCTCTTCCTCATCACCCACGGGCATGATGATCATTTTGACCTGGAAGTGCTGGACATTGCAAAAAAAGGAAAAACAAAGATCATTGCCAATCCCCTGGTACGCTGGTACCTGATCGAAAATAACTGCCCGCTTAATTACATTGAACCTATGAACATCGGCGGTACCATCTTTTTAAAAGAGTTGAATGTAAGTTTGACCATGGTTAATGGTTTTCACATTTCGCACATCAACATAACAGAA
>Ga0075158_10003601_pt1 | contig 10860 bp, 9 predicted proteins | sample JI91814BDNA_FD_70968 | JGI IMG/M metagenome (GOLD analysis project Ga0075158, IMG submission 70968) | Wastewater effluent complex algal communities from Wisconsin, to seasonally profile nutrient transformation and Carbon sequestration -... | ecosystem: Engineered > WWTP > Effluent > Algae... | reverse complement strand
TGCTTGTAAAAGGGTGTTCAGATAAAGAAATTCCCGAAAATGCCTATATTGAACTGGTAGAACAGCTAAAACCTATAGTGAAGTCTTTAATGTTCGGAGAAGCTTGTTCAAACGTTCCTATCATTAAAAACTAAGGCTTTCTGAAATGCTCTCAGAAACTTTAACAATAATTATGAAGGCGGGTGATTTTGTGAAGCATATTTTTTGATAACTTTGGTTACTTAATACTTAATAAACACAAAAATGAGTTTAATTGACCTACTTACAGGGAATACAGGCAACCAGGTTGCTGAACAGGCTGAAAATAAATTCGGGATCAGCAAAAATCAGGTAATTGCCCTATTAGCTGTTGCTACACCTCTTATCATTTCTTATCTTAGAAATAAATCTCAGGATGCTAAAGAAGCAGAAGCTTTAAATAATGCTTTAGATAAAGACCATAACGGAAGTATCTTAAATGATGCTTCACAAATTGAAGCAAGACAGGCTGAAGGAGGATCTATCCTTGATCATATCTTCGGTGGGCAGAAAAGTACGGTTGAAAACCAACTGTCACAAAACACAGGAATTTCAATAGACAAAATAGGACCTGTTCTTGCGATGCTTGCACCTGTAGTAATGGGTTATATCGGACAGCAAAAGCAACAGAGCAATGTAGGAGCTGGCGGCCTGGGAGATCTTTTAGGAGGAATCCTTGGAAATGCTTCCAATCAGGCACAAGCTCAGCAGTCTAATCCTTTGAATGACATTCTTGGAAGCGTTTTAGGAGGCGGACAATCTCAATCATCAGGAAATCCTCTGAACGATATCCTGGGAAGTGTATTGGGTGGCGGTGGAAACCAACAACAAGGCGGCGGCGGATTAGGCAGCATCCTTGGTAATATTTTGGGAGGTAAATAATTAATTTAATTTTCATAAAAAAGACCGGAGATATGATCTTCGGTCTTTTTATTTTTAATTACTTTTTGGATTTTTCTTCAGAAGCGGCAAAAGATTTGGATGCTTTTCTAGGTCTTCTTTTTCCATAACTTCCGGAATTAATTTTTCCTCTTCTTGATTTTTTGTCTCCTTTTCCCATAGTATTATGTATTTGTTGTAATTACGAATTTAGAAAATGTAAGTCTAAAATCCAATTGATGAGCCTGTTAAAATTTTATAAATTAGGAAGGGAAGCTGGAGGAAGGATGTTGGAAGTTACTATCAGCCTGCTATTTTCGATTCCCTGTTATCAAATTAGTTGTATTTTCTTCATCTTGATGATAATTTCAGGCTACAAGTACTTCCTTCTTCCAGCTTCCATCACCCATCTCTCCTAAACTTTTATCGTTTTCCATTTTCCTTTTTTAAATAAAATAAAAGCCACAATGGTAATTAAAGTTTCTGCAGCAGGAATTGATATAAAAACTCCTTTGGGTCCCATATCAAGATACTTAGATAAAAAATAAGCCAGCGGAATCTGAAACAGCCAGAACCCAAAAAGATTAACCCAGGTGGGAGTCCATGTATCACCAGCTCCATTGAAGGCATTAATCATCACCATCCCTATTCCATAGAAAATAAATCCTATACTCATAATCTGAAGTGCATTTTTAGCAAAATCTTTAATGGCAGTTTCCTGAGTAAAAAAGCCGACTAAAAAGTTCCCCATAAAAAGGAAAATCAAACTCACCACCAGCATAAAGATGACATTATATTTCACAGTTTTCATCACCGACTGTTCTGCTCTCAGCATTTCATTTGCTCCCATATTCTGTCCTACCAGTGTAGAGGCCGCATTACTCAACCCCCAGGCCGGAAGCATAAAGAACATCATCAATCGTAAAGCAGTCTGATACCCTGCCGAAGCATTCTCCCCTCCGGTAGTTGCAACAAGTTCTGCAAGGAAAATCCAGCTGCATGAAGCAATGACAAACTGAAAAATTCCGGGAGTTGCAATTTTTATAATAGATTTAATTAATCCATAATTCGGGTTAAAATAAGGAAGCTTAATTCTTATCTGAGTATCGGCTACCAAAAGATGATACAGCTGATAAATAACGCCAATGCTTCGTCCTATTGTTGTTGCCAGAGCTGCTCCGGTTAATCCCAACGCAGGCACAGGACCCAAACCTTTTATCAGAATGGGGCAGAGAATAATGTTGGCAATATTCGCGATCCATAAGCTTTTCATCGCAATCATTGCATTTCCCGCTCCTCTGAAAATACCATTGATCAAAAACAGAAGCATAATAATCGTACTGCTTCCCATCATAATTCTGGTAAAATTTTTACCGTAAGCTGCTGCTTCCGGTTTCGAACCCATCAAAATCAGAATTTCTTCGGCATAGATCACTCCCATTAAACTTAAAATAAAAGTAACCGCAAAGGAAACGAGCAATACCTGCGCCGCACTTCTGGAAGCCTGTTCCGGATTTTTCTCACCAATTCGTCTTGCCACCAATGCCGTTGCCGCCATGCTCATCCCAATGGCAATAGAATACATTATCGAAAGGACAGATTCGGTAAGTCCCACCGTCTGAATGGCAAAACCGCTTTCTTTCAGATGGCCGACAAAATAGAGATCAACAAGCGCAAATACAGATTCCATTGCCATTTCAAGCATCATGGGAATTGCTAAAAGCAGCACAGCACTTCTGATATTCACTTTCGTAAAATCTGTTTCTTCACCGCTGAATGCTTTTTTCAAAAATTCAATATATCGTGTCATTTCGCAATTAATATTTTATGTAATCCCAAAAATACAAATCCAATTATTAGAAAAACTTAGCAATTGGTAATAAAATTTAATTTAGATTTGTATATTCTTAAAAATTATCCTTATGAAAAAAATAATCTCTACTACCTTTCTATTTGGAATGTTACTGTCTGGGAGTATGTTATCTGCCCAGAAGATGACTCAGGAAAAGATGAAAGCCATTTATTCTGATGATATAGCAACATTTAAAAAACAGTTTGCTCCGGGAGATTACAACAAATGTTTCCTTGTTGGAAATATACTTTATTCACCTCTTGGTTTCAGTGTAATGTCTGACAGAAAGAATATTATCAACTTCCTTTTGGACAATAAGGCTAATGTGAATAAAAAATGTCAGAATAAAACACCTCTTGAAGTAGCTGATGAAACAAAAGGCAGCGAAGAAGTAAAGAGAATTCTGATTGCAAAAGGCGGTAATAGAATCTAAAAAAATCTAAAAACAATAGATGAAACTTCCGAAAGGAAGTTTTTTTTATTTATAAAACCTGCAAAAATCTTATCTTTGCCAACGAAAAATTCAAGGTTCGGAATTGAACCTTAAACATTGAACTTTAAACAAATAATTATGTTTCGATCACACACCAACGGAGAGCTATCTCTGAAAAATCTGAATGAAGAAGTTACACTATCAGGATGGGTACAGACTATCCGTGATAAAGGATTTATGATTTGGGTAGATCTTCGAGATCGTTACGGAATTACCCAGCTGGTTTTTGATCAGGAGCGTTCTTCTGCACAATTGATGGAAGAAGCTAAAAAACTGGGCCGTGAATTTGTGATTCAGGCTACCGGAAGAGTTATTGAAAGAGTAAGCAAAAACCCTAATATTCCAACCGGGGAAATTGAAATTCTGGTAGAAAAACTGACAATTCTGAACGATTCTCAGCTTCCTCCTTTCACTATTGAGGATGAAACGGATGGCGGTGAAGAATTAAGAATGAAATACCGTTATCTGGATATCAGAAGAAATCCGGTAAAAGATAAACTGATCTTCCGCCACAAAATGGCACAGAAAGTAAGAAATTATTTATCTGAAGAAGGTTTCATTGAAGTGGAAACACCTGTTTTGATCAAGTCTACTCCGGAAGGAGCGAGAGACTTCGTGGTACCGAGCAGAATGAATCCGGGACAGTTTTATGCATTACCACAGTCTCCACAGACTTTCAAACAGCTTTTGATGGTAGGTGGAATGGATAAATATTTCCAGATTGTAAAATGTTTCCGTGATGAGGATTTAAGAGCTGACAGACAGCCGGAGTTTACACAAATCGACTGTGAGATGGCTTTCGTAGAACAGGAAGATGTTATGAATGTATTCGAAGGAATGACCAAAACTCTTTTAAAAGATATTACAGGTCAGGAATTCGGGAACTTCCCAAGAATGACTTTCGCAGATGCGATGAGAAAATACGGAAATGACAAACCGGATATCCGTTTCGGAATGGAATTCGTAGAACTGAATGAGCTGGTAAAAGGAAAAGATTTCAAAATATTTGATGATGCTGAATTAGTTGTCGGGATCAATGTAGAAGGATGTGCAGAATATACGAGAAAACAAATCGATGAACTTGTTGATTGGGTTAAACGTCCTCAGATCGGAGCATCGGGAATGGTTTGGGTAAAATTCCAGAATGACGGAGTAAAAACCTCATCAGTAAACAAATTCTACAACGAGGAGGATTTAGCAAAAATCATTGAAAAATTCGGAGCAAAAGAAGGAGACTTAATGTTGATTCTTTCCGGAAACGAAAATAAAGTAAGAGCTCAGCTTTCTGCGTTGAGAATGGAGCTTGGTAATCGTTTGGGATTAAGAAAAGGAAACGAATTTGCACCCCTTTGGATAGTTGACTTTCCTCTGTTGGAATGGGATGAAGATACTGAAAGATACCATGCAATGCACCACCCTTTCACGTCTCCAAAGCCGGAAGATATCCACTTATTGGAAACAGATCCTGGAAAAGCAAGAGCCAATGCTTATGATATGGTTCTGAACGGAAACGAAATCGGAGGTGGATCTATCAGAATTTTTGACAGAGATCTTCAGTCTAAAATGTTTGATTTATTAGGATTTACCCGAGAGGAAGCAGAAGCTCAGTTTGGATTCCTGATGAATGCATTCAAATATGGTGCTCCGCCACACGGAGGTTTGGCATTCGGGTTTGACCGTTTGGTAGCTATTCTTGACGGAAACGAAGTGATCAGAGATTATATCGCCTTCCCTAAGAACAATTCAGGACGAGATGTAATGATCGACGCACCTGCTTCGATTGCCGATGCACAGCTCGACGAATTAGAATTACAATTGAATTTAAAAGCATAAGTTTAAAGCGGGGTATTTATTTGCCCCGCTTTTTTTATATCCTGCATACAGGAATCTTCGGTTTACTCTGCACTTACCAATACTTTACACTGACAAAACTATTTTTTGAAAAGTAAATGTTCACAAAGTAGTATTATTTAGAGTCAAAGAACATTACAAATCCCCGCATAATTTATCCATTTACTAACAAAATAAACTTTACGTTAGAAAAATTTGCATTTTTATTCACTATATCAAATATTCGTGAAATAATTCAATTTAAAATTTAATAGGAAAAATTAAATTAAAACAACTTTATTAACGAAATAAATACACATTTTAAAGAAAAAATCAACAAAACAATCATTATATTATGTTATATGTAAATATAATTTTTATTAATATATTTACGCTACACAGCTTAATTACAATGAAGAATTAATCAAAAATTAGAAATTGATGCATTTTTTATAATCTCATGCGCATGACAATAATATAGCTGTCCATATTTTAAATCTTGATCACCAAACCAATAATAAATAATATGAAAAGCAAACTATTATTCTTATCAGTATGCCTTGTTCTGGCACTGAATTCGTGCAGGTCGGATATTGAAAATCCACAGGCAGATTCCATCGAACATACAACGACTAATCTGGACAATGCAAAGATTCACAAATTATTAATTGACGGAAAATACACGTATGTTAATGAAGTAAATGGAGAATATTTTTATGCAGATGATATTACGATCAGCCCCGAACAGTTTAATGTATTACAAAAGCAGGCCAACCCCGGAACATCAACAGCAGAGAAAAGTACCATTGTAAGCTCTTTTATTAAGACATGGCCGAATGCAACGGTCTATTATACATTACCGAGCCAGGGAAGCCTGAGTACTCAGAATTATAATACTTTCCTTACCAATATCAACAAAGCGTTTGATATGATTTCTTCTCAAACCAGTGTTCAGTTTGTTGAACGTACCAACCAAACAGAATACATCACCTTTACTTACACCACCTCCAACAGTTTTCCACTTGGATGGCAAAAAAACAGAGTTAATGGTATTAAAATTTATAATATTACTTATCCCGCCATTATTGCTCACGAAATAATGCATTCAATGGGAATCATGCATGAGCAGTGCCGCCCGGACAGAGATCAGTATATTATTGTAGATGTTAACAAAGCCGTCGAAGGAAGCCGTCATAACTTTAATCTTTATAATGATTACGCAGGACATGGTGCATTTGATTTTGGGTCAGTGATGATGTATCAGTCCACGGACTTTGCCATAGACCCAAGTCAGCCTGTAATGACTAAGCTGGACGGATCTACATTCACCAAGCAAAGGACAGGATTGTCTGCAGGTGATTATGCCGGTATCAATCATTTGTATGGACCAGTTAATGCCACTTCTGCAATCAACGGAACTTATACCATGAGAACAGCTTTAGCGAGTGATAAAAATGTAGATATTTCCGGAAGTTCCACTACAGACGGTACAAGCATCATTCTGTATTCTGCTTCTACAGGGAACAACCAGAGATTTACTTTCAGCAAATCAGATCATGGTTATTATATCATCAAATCTATATTGGATCCCGCAAAGGTGTTAACCGTAAAAAGTAACGGGACGACGAATGGAACAGCTGTTGAATTAAGAACCAATTCCAATACAGATTCTCAGAAATGGTTGTTATTCAATTTAGGAAATAATGGATTTGGATTTGCTCCTAAGAACGCACCAGCATTGAGATTAGAAGTAAAAGATGGCTTAACAACCAATCTTACCCCTATTGTAATCGGCACCACGGATCAAACGGTTCAGCCTTCTACAAAGCAGCGCTTTATCCTTACAAAAGTTAACTAAATTTCTTCATACCAAAAAGGAGGTTAGGAAGTAAACCGCCTAACCTCTTTTTGTTTTAGCTATTTATTAGATTAATTTCAACATTTCATTTCTTCCCGGCCCGGTTGAAAGATAAGCCACCGGAATTCCTAATTCTGCTTCCAAGAATGAAAGAAACTCATTGACTTCTTTCGGTAATTCTGAAGGACTTTTCATAGCAGAAAAATCAGCATCCCATCCATTCATCCATTTTAGTATGGGTTTTCCGTTTTCCGGAAGCAAACCTGAAACAGATACTGTTTTTCCATCTTCAAGTTCATAATGGGTGCAGACTGCTACAGATTTCAAGCCACTTAAAACATCAGCCTTTGTCAGGACTAGCTGAGTAACTCCGTTGATCATTACCGCATACTTTAACGCAGGTAAATCCAGCCAGCCTGTTCTTCTCGGACGTCCTGTATTGGAACCAAATTCATTTCCTTTTGTTCTGATCTCTTCACCTAATTCATCAAATAACTCGGTAGGAAAAACGCCGTTCCCTACTCTGGTACAATACGCTTTAGCAATACCAAATGTTTCACCGATTTTTTTCGGTGAAACACCTAATCCGCTGCATGCCCCTGATGCGGTGGTTGATGAAGAAGTAACATACGGATACGTTCCGTGGTCAATATCCAGCATGGCCGCCTGAGAACCTTCCGCTAAGATTGTTTTACCTTCTGCCAGAGCATTGTTTAAATATATTTCAGTTTCCGTACACTGGAATCTCTTCAGAAAATCTACCGCTTCAAAAAATTCATTACTTATTTCCTCCAGAGAAGGCAGCGTCATTCCTTCTGCAGCCAACATCTTATAATCTCTTTCTAAAATACGCTGTACTCTGTTTCTAAAGTCAGGAGCAAACATATCTCCTATTCTTACATTCTGTCTTAAAATTTTATTTGAATAAGCCTGTGCTATACCGTTCTTGGTGGTTCCGATGGTTGTATAATCAGAACTTTCTTCCATAAAAATATCCAGAAGTTTATGGGTAGGCAATACAAAGTGAGCTTTCAATGAAATAATCACGTTGTTTTCCGGCTGAACCGTTTCATCAAACAACTGAAGATTTGCAATTTCTTTTTTAAAACTTACAGGATCCAGAACAGTTCCTGTCCCGATTATATTTTGTACTCCGTTCATAAAGATCCCCGAAGGAATCATTTTAAGCGTGATTCTTCGCCCGTTTCTTTCTATGCTGTGCCCAGCATTAGATCCGCCATTAAAACGCGCTGTAATGTCATAATTTTCACTGATCAGATCAATGAACTTTCCTTTTCCTTCATCACCCCATTGCAATCCTAATACAATATCCATATTCGTACTTTAAATTTTATAAGGCAAAGCTATGACACTCAAAAAGAAAGACCATTGTCATTTGACAAAAAGAGATGGAATGAGAAGATAGAAACTGGAGGTCAGAAGGTGGAAGTTAGTAAAAACTCACCAATTCTATTACTCTCCCACTTAAAGTGGTATCATCTATCAATTATCATTGATTATTCTAGACTATATTTCTCCTGATCCTGCTCAGCGAAGAAGGCGTAACACCAAGATAGGAAGCCAGCATAGATTGCGGAACTCTGTTGGCAAGCCCCGGATAATGATTTAAAAAATGAATATAACGTGATTTCGCATCCTGATTGAGCATGATACTGGCAACTTTCAGTTTATTCTCAACAACAAACGCATGGATTCTGGCAAACAAAACCGGCCATACCGCAATTTTCTCTTCCAGGAGTTTAAAATGTTTAAGATCAATCACCAGCAGTACAGCATCGGTAATAGCTTCAATATCTTCATGCGCAGGCAGCTGATCTGTAAATCCCTGAAAATCTCCTATAAATCTGCCTTCATAGATGAAATACCGGGTAAAATCGTCCCCTTGTTTATTATAATACAAAGACCGGAAAACTCCTTTTTTTACAAAAGCAATTCTTTGGCTCACTTTTCCTGCTTCCACAAAAGGATCTCCTTTCTTCACAGTGATTTCCTGAATGCCTCCAGCAAGCAGAAGTTCATCCTGAGGATTCAGTGTTCCGAATTTTTTAATATAAGTAAAAAGCTCTTCCATATTTCTTTTGTAACCACGGATTTCGGTAAGATAAAGGTATAAAAGTAACTGATAAAAACAATTGTCATTTGGTAAAAAGCTTAAAAACGGGGACAAAAATTTTATTGATAAAAGTATACACTAAAAAATCCTTTAAACACTGAAAAATTTCAATATTTTTACCATCAAACCTTTTAATTATAGAGGAGTCTATCAAATTACAATTATATTTCAATGAAAACATAGAAAGGGAAAACCAGAAATTTTTCTTTCAGTATACATGAAAAAACACTTCATTGAACTAAAAAAAAGCAATCATATATGCTGTTCTATTTCTAGCACTGGGATTTCTCCCTTTAAAATTTCTTAATCTTGGTCCTGTTTCTGTTATTTTTAAATATGGGAGTTTTGTATTTATAGGCTATATTTTCTTTCTTTTATATCAATATTTCAGCACTAAAAATAAAACCTTCAATTTAATAGAAGAACAAATTGAAAATCTCAGAAGAAAACATGATGAAATCAGTTTTATAATTCTTCACAAGGATAGTATTACTGTTAAAAATCCATTCAATACAACAAACTGCGTCTGGGATACTACTCAATATAAAATGGTTGATCAATATCTTTTTTTAAGTATGGTAAATAACAAGATCAATTTCATTTTTACGGAACCTGAGTTTAAGGAGAATGAATATAAAATTTTAGTAGATTTTCTTCAGCAGTATTCAAAAAAAGAAAAGTAAAAATATTGTCACTTTTATTAAATAAAAACCCCCACATTACAATAATGCAGGAGCTTCTTAAAAAAATTAAATATAATTATTGATTATAAACATGAATATCTCTCTGTGGAAAAGGAATTCCAATCCCCGCTTTATCGAGAGCTTCTTTACAACCGATGATTAGTTCTTCGTTCATCGTCCAGAAATTTTCGGTAGATGTACTTACTCTTACTGATACATTAACAGCACTGTCTCCAAGCTCCGTTACTACTACCTGTGGAGCAGGTGTTGCAAGAGCATATTGATTATTCTTAATGACATTCATTAAAATATCCTTGGTCTGTCTAAGATCCGCATCATAAGCAATTCCGATATCCAATGCTGTTCTCCTTGTTCCCAGTTGGGTAAAATTGGTGATACTGTTATTCGAAACTACTCCGTTAGGAATAACAATCAGTTGGTTTTGTGGGGTGATCAGTTTCGTATGAAAGATATCTATGGCATCTACAGTTCCGGAAACTCCTGAATTGGTAGAAATAAAATCTCCGATTTTAAAAGGTTTTAATAATAGAATTAGGATTCCTCCCGCAAAATTTGTTAAAGATCCCTGTAAAGCTAAACCTACTGCCAAACCTGCAGCACCAATCATGGCAACAAATGCAGATGTCTGAACTCCAAGCTGTGTCACAACAACAATAAACAACAGAATATTAAGTCCCCAATTGATAATATTTAAAAGAAAATGCTGCAGAGAAGCTTCCATATTACGTTTTTTGAAAGCTTTTTCCACCAGTTTCTTAATCATTCTGATCATCCATGATCCAATAAGATAAATCAATAATGCAGAAATGACTGCAGTAAAAATTCTCGGCGCCCATGAAATTGCTGAAGAAATTAAGGTGTCCCAGTGTTGTTGAATCTTGTTCAATTCTAAATCGTCCATTGTATACTATGTGTTTTACTATTTATATCAATAAAGCATTGACATCTTCTGCAGGATTTGAAAAAAAAGAAATTTACCCTGCACTGTAATAAGTGAAAGTAAATTATATTGATCCTTAAAATAGATTGGCAGCAGAACAGAATATTTCCGCTTTACTCAATAATCATTCAGAAATTGAATCTTGCAGGAAG
>Ga0075158_10003598_pt1 | contig 10863 bp, 3 predicted proteins | sample JI91814BDNA_FD_70968 | JGI IMG/M metagenome (GOLD analysis project Ga0075158, IMG submission 70968) | Wastewater effluent complex algal communities from Wisconsin, to seasonally profile nutrient transformation and Carbon sequestration -... | ecosystem: Engineered > WWTP > Effluent > Algae... | reverse complement strand
GATTCCCAAGGTGTGGAGGATGCAGGTGAAGGAGACTCATCAGTCAAGCAGCCATCCATTGACAATGATGCCACAGCAGGATCCGCCTTGGGAACATCTCCTGCCGATACTGCAACTGATTCCCAAGGCCTGGAGACTGATGTACCTGAAGAGTTATCGAAAAATCAATCTTCTAGTGGCAATGATGCCACACCAAGTTCTACCTCACAAACATTGTCAGCCCAAGCTGAACCAGATTCCCAAGGAGTCAAGGTTGCAGGTGAAGTAGCGCAGCAAGACATTCAGAGTGACAGTCAAAAGCGCAAACAATCTTCCACTACCAAGGCTAAAACAGATGGAGCTCCTGCCGTGAAAAAACATAGGCAACTGGGATTTAAGTATTTCTCAAAGACAATAGGTACGATACTACCTAAGGTCATTGACCTTACCAATTCAGGTGATGAGGATGATGCCATGGAGGAAAAGATAGCTGGATTGGATGAGGACGCTAAAAATATGTGCCTTCGTGTGTTTTTCAAGTACTTGAAAAGTAACAGGACAAAACTAGTGCCAAAGGTACCCCCTAAAAAAGAGGAAAAAAAGACGGAAAAGGAAAACTCTAAGCCTATCGACGAAGCACCTCCTGACGAAAATAATGTCTCCACTGATGAAGCCAGAGAAGACAGTAGTGAATCTAAAAAAGCGCCAAAAAAGCAGAAAAGGTTCGGTTGTCCTTTAATTGAATATGAAGCAGGTTGTTCAGACAAACAGGCCTCCTCAGATGAACACACAGATGATACTGGTGACATCTCCCGGAACATGGAAGATTTCATAACTGGAGAATTACTTGAGGAGGAAGGTTATCTTGCGGATCATCGTCTGGTTGGCAGAAACGTCTCAGAAGCAACCGAAACTAATGCTCGCTCACTTGGGAAACAACTGTATCAGTTTCGAGGGAAAAGATTTAATCCTCCATTCCCAGCAACTGCCACAGGAGTAAAATCATTGAGACAACCACGGAGTGAATCTGACAGTGATTCCTCTAATGAAAATGAATTTGAGGACGGAGACAATAGTGATAGCCAACATAATTCAGGACAAGGGAAAACTTCGGAGGACGAAGAAGAGGACCAAGAAGTGGACAAAGAAGAGGTTGAAGAAGAGAACAAAGAAGGTGACGATGACGATACCCTTTCAAAAAAACCTACCATAGCAAATGACTTCGATCCCTCCAGCGACAGGGAATCTTCTGAATCTACTGGCAATGCTAATGATGTTTTTGATTCTGGGGATAATATTGGTACCGATTCACACAGGGAAGATTTCATTCATGATCAGAATGTAAATTTTGATCGAGGTAACCGAGGTGGTGAAGATGACCCTTTGGAATCTTCAAACAATGTTGACGACATATCTTGTGGTATTTCAAACATGCCTGACTACATGCAAACATTTCTTCGCGATAGTTTTGTACCAGACTATTCCCTGAATTCAAACATTGGTGACAGTAGTGTACAAGACCTTTCGCTGGATTCAAATGTAGATGACAGTTCTGTACCCAGACGCACATCAGCTAGGAAGAAACCTCCCAAGCGGAAACTAGGTCACTAATCATTCTGTATTAACTGCTCAAAAATCACAAACCCAATGTTTAACTAGCGTATTACAAAAAGCAGTAAGCAATGTGTCAAAATAGACATACTGATAAAGGGATCTTCATCAGCTCATAATATTTTAAATTGGAACATCAACACTTGATTAAAAAGTTACTCCTCCACTCCGATTGGCAAAAAAATATAATTCAAAATCAAATATCTCCTCGTGACAAGGCAGTAATCTTTCAGGTAATTTTGATTCCATCTTTTAAATTCAATTGTTATGCAATATTTTTGCATTTCATGCCAACTTCATTGGGTACAATTTTCTGTTTTTCCAACCCAATAAATTCAAAGTGAGCACAAAGATGTCAAGTACAGTTAAATGTTTGCACGACATTATTGCATTTTGCAAGCACAAGGATCTTGTTCCTGCCAGGAACCCTTCCTTTACTCGACCAACTGAGAGTGATTTGTATAATTGGATTGAAGCTCAAAGCAAGGTTATCCTCCAAACAGTGATACCAAATATGTGTTGGGGATCCCATTCGAGTGAACAACCAAAACAAATCGTCAGGTTCTCTCAAATGCCTTCAAATCCCCAGGAATGCATAATCTTGTTGATGCTTTGGTCGTGTTGGAGTCAGGAATGTCACCAAGACATCATGAAATGTCTAGAGTATGGCTCAATGGAATTGAAATCCCATCACCTGGAGTGGGTTTGTTTACTTTCTATATGCATTGTAACAAATTTGCAATATTCAGCCTTCTCTCTACCTGTTGTAACAAAATTTACATTTGGAGGGAATCTCTTAATTGAGTCAATCTGCTTGAGACAAGTAGTATCCCACTCGACAGGTCTGCATCAACTGTTCGACAATTATTTTAGTGTGAGAAAAATAGTGATGACGTTTCGAGAGGGACTCCCTCAAAGCAAGCTGTTACCGATTGTGTTGCAGGAACCATCAGATGTGTATTCTTTAAGCAAGGATGGAAATGACCAATTTATCCTTGTGTCAATTGCAGAATGGTTCAAGAAATCTCATATTGTACCTCAACTTAAAAAAATGTTGGATTTGAGACCAATCCAATCCTTCTTCAAGAAAATCCAACAAGAAATGAGTAAGAAAGACAGCACCCTTGATACCTTCGTAAGAGAAATTGAAAAACATGCAGAAAAGGCGGCTCATCTCCTAGGCATCACTCATCCAAGTAGAACCGCCAGGCTTGTAACCTTCGTTATGAATGCCAGTCAGTTTATCAAAGAAAGAGAGAGAAGTCCTGTATCCAATGAAAAAGACATGTTACTACTTAGATCATACACGGCGAATCTCCGCCACAATATCTCCAACAGTTCTGCGGAGTATGAATTGAAAAGAATTATTGAAAACAATTACCTTTTTTCAGATGATTTGATTGCTGAATTCATAAACACAAAGTTCAATTTGGCCGACAAAGACTGGTGTTGGCATCTCAAGTTCGCCATGAAGCAAGGAAAAAATAGGATTCAAGACAGCGCACCCCAGTTTTCCACCAATTACATCTATCCCGAGAAAAATTCGAAAAATTCTCCATTAGAAAGAAAACCTAAGACATTAGCAAGTAATACCGACACACATTTCATTGACAAGAACCATGAACCAGCGAGCAGTTCAAGGCAAGGAATTTTTCCAAAGACATCCTCCTTGCAAAAGCATGTCACTTTCTCATCATCCTGTGTAGTGAATCCTCCCAAAAAGATAAGGCGCAAGTGTATCTAGTGCAAGTGTTTCCATCTTTCCAAAGGACCAAGTAGATATCATCAAATTATATAACAACATTATTCTTCCAGTTTTTTTATTAATATTTTGATTGACGAATCAAAACATCTTGTTTGCTCTACAATTCATTCTCACATTGAATCAAATCATCTTCTGCCATTCATAGGTGAACTTTTTCTAGCTCATAATTTTTGTTAAGTTTTAGATTTGCAATATCATCATTTTTGTCTCTCCTTATATGATTGCATTACCATCACCACAATGAACACCACCGTTCCACTATATCATGAAAATCACATAGCAGACAGTATATTCTCTCTGATTGCAGAGGGATATTGATCCTCTTCTGCCATTCACAGGTGAACTTGCTCGAGCTCATAATTTTTAAAAGTTTACATTTACAACATCATCATATTTACCCTCTTTCTAATTAATTGAAGTTCCATCACCATCATCAACACTACTATTCCACTCTCTCATGAAACAAACATGGCAGACAGTATATTCTCTCTGAGTGCAGAGGGATATTGGTTTGCGAGTGTATTTTGTACCAACATGATGTTTTGTCATTTGGGGAAGGAATTAATTTCTACCAGTCCTCAACGTTTGGTAAAACAGGGCAATCTCGAAATGAGCATGTCTCTCTGGCATCAACATGTTCTTGTCCCCACAACTAGGTTTGTCACGCAGCATCACAATATTCCTTCATTTGCCCAAAAGGCGCTTCAAGAACCAAACGTGTTGGATTCTCGTAATTGCGCTGTAGCGCTTCATGTTTGTCTCCTGCTTCATGCTTCAAGAGAAATAATTGAGTTTTGTAGACTTAATGATGTGGGTCAGATCACTCTTGAAGAGGTACGCAAATGGTTTGTTTTGATGTCAGAGATCACAAATAGTTCCCTATTCAAAGCAGCACCAGATATTTTGAAAGAAAACTTCCGGGAATTTCTTGAGTACGTCGTCCCGAACGAGCAAGATTCCATAGGAAAACAAGAGTACCCCTACTTTTGTCATGAAATTCTTTTCCTGCGAATTGCGCACATGATCTATTTCTATTGCAGAAACAACATAGAATCAGGATTCCCACATTCAAGATTTGCAAGCATTCAAGTGAATGGCAATGACATGACAAAATGGGAAGAACTGTCAGGGGAACTGTTTCAGCACACGTTCAGTCTCGACCGTACATCCTCAGATATTGATCACTTTTCATTCCTCAACTTGCCGTATGATAAGTTGGTAACCTGCATCGAGGAGAGTGATTCACCGTCCACCGCTCATATGCATGTCAATGTGTTACACGCAATTCACGAGGTAGTAGGAAAAAACTTTTACAAAAGTTTGCGTTCGGATTGGGAAATCGAAGCACCCATTCTCGAGTTGTTCATGCCGTTTTCAAAAACACGATTCGATGAAAAATACAAACCCGTATTTTTTAATCGAAAGAAACAACGCACTAACTACATGAAAAACAGAAATCACGCAAAAGCATACAAAAAGAAGCAAAAATACCCTTTTCAAAGGGACAAATTCATTATGGGATGCGAATCCTATTACTGGAAAAACATGTCTCCCAGTGGAAGAGCAATGGATGAATTTAAATTTGTCTATCCAGATTTGGAAGACAATCCAGATTCGGAAGAAATTTAAGAATTTGACAAAAATACAGAAACAGTAGAAGATCCGCTCTGACATTTCGAACATAATTGTTGAGGTGATCGCAACTGTCATCACCTAAAAATGTGTGTGTGAATTTAGCATGAAATTTCCCGTGTATTGTTTGTGGTTGTTATGTTTATTTGGACCATTAGTTGAACTTAGGGATATGGATCTTATGTGTGATGGTGGTATTTAGGTGTATGTAAAAAATAATTAGTGTCATAAATTTAAAGTATTGACATTGGGAAGCCTATTGCACTGAACTGGTAAAAATGCAGAATACGGGAGATTCATTGCCCGGATCAAGCACTCGTGATGAGTCCAGCGATACAGATGACCACATCATCGGTTATTACCCGCTGGGTTCAAAGGTATCATCATCAAAAAAAATTTGGGAAGCACTTGCAGACTCATGCAAGAGATCAATAGCATCCAAATTTAACATCAGCAGAGGAAACATTTCTATGGACTTGGATGCATACAGCTATGTAGTATCAGCCGAAAAAATAAACCCGGGAATGAAAGGAGCACTTAAAGAATTTTTACTATCAATCGGAGGTACGTCTTTAGGAAGATGCAGCTTTCCAACAAGAAGTACCGGTTCCAAAACAAAAGATAGCATTTTTGGATGTACAGGCAACGAGAGCCAACATTTGCCACATAGTTTGCAGGGTAATGAAATGTTGGTTATCGATGTTCCTGTAAAAATTGCAATACATACTTCGTGTCAGACAGCGCTAATAGAAAATCTGAATGCAAAAGGTTTTTACTACTTACCTTCTTCCAAGCATACTGGAGTATGCTTTAACCCTTACGCAGCAGCAAACAAACCCCCCTATGCAGTCATTGTTGATGCAATAATCGATTCCTGCCAAGTCACTAGCCTAGTCGAAGGCAATACAAAATCAACTAGCATCATTCACGTAGCTGATATGGGATTTCGATCACCTCTTTCAAATAATTACAAGGCGATATATAAGTTGTCTAATCAATGCAAGAAAATGGAGCAAGCAGGACTTATGGTTGAAATAACTCAATTTGACATTGCTTTTGGGTTCCAAGCCCCGCAAGACCATCTCATACAAGCTACATGCAAAGTGAATGAAATCATCGACAAAGAATCATTATTTCAAAAGTCACGAGCTACAGTGTACCCCCTCCACAAATTACCAAAATTCGCGGATGAAAAATTGAAGAGCAATGACTTGAGAGGGACCTTTGAGATTAAGAAGACCAACTGGGAGGCAGGTAGAGATGTAATATTTGACGATGGAGATTACACGAATGGCATAAATCTTTTTTGTTCCTCACCAGGGACGAAAAATGTACGCGAAAACATCGCAATACATTCAAGCACGCTTCACAGCGTCAAAGGATACCCCACTGTCATTCATTCACTGTCACAAAAACGTTCCAAATTTCCAATGGACGATAAAACAATGTATGGAATAGGGAACAGAAAATTTGAATACATCCAGACATTGATTGCCAACTTAACACAATCTCTCAATGAAACATACCGTATTGTGAAATCTCATGGAATCGGTTTCCGCATTGAAGTTTCAATACGACCTCATTTCAACGATCCTATCAGATATACAGCACATTGCAATGACATATTGTTAATCGTCTGTATCACACTACAGGAATTATTTGGATCAAAGTTTACCCTAAGAGTGATGACATTTCCAAGTAGATCTGTTCAAACAGAAGCAATGAAGTTGTTAACAGAAGCAACTTCCATGATGCATTACCGCAAAGATATTCGTTTCAACCAGGTATTTACAAACGAGAAAGTCATTGAATGGTTGAGATCTCATCTGTCGATTACATTGATCACCATAGGAATTTGTCCAGGATATAGAATCAAATACATCAACCAATGGCTAAACGACCAAGACCGATTTGATCCATACAACAAAGTCATCCGAGTCGACAGAAGTTCTGAAAATGTTTCACTTTCTCTCATTCAGCATAGGATGCTTCATGCATTTGAAAATCATTTGAAGCATTTGAAATTTCCCGAAAATGCAGTGTATCATCTAAGAACATTTCTAAAAGAAGCTCCCAATATCGATCCTACATCATGCTACTCATCACTCAGTCTTATGTCTAAACATCTGCTAGTAGGTTGTTTGTGGACAGACATCATACCTCATCTTTCGGAATTTCTGTCATCGGACAAGAATAAAACAAAAACGGTTGGAAAAGAAATTGAACAAAATGATAGACAAAATGCAGAATTGGAATACGAAGAATTATTAGAACTATTGGAACCATCAGAAATCAATTCTGACAAGATATTACAGGATTTGATGCGGAACGCTCCAATGCCAGTTCATCCTTTGGCCATAGCTTTAATGTCTCTCTATCGATTGAGCCTACTTTGGAACCCAAATCGACGAGGCTTCAATCAAATTTTATTTCACTACATTAAAGGTTGTCACGATAGCGAACACTTGGGATACGACAAGATAACTGACCAAAAGACATCTTCTCTCATCCATAACTGCTTGAAAGGATCTCAACTCAACAGGAATGATTTCCGTCACATATGCTACAACCTGATACCAGGATGTCCGATGCGCAACCAACCAATAATATCCTACCAAAAAATGTTGTGCAAACAATATCAATTTCCCTTACCAGACGTAGGTTACACACCTACAGGAAACCGTGCGGAAAGAAAATACAAGAACGATCTTATGAATACAGCATTAAACCAGGACATTTCTGTGTTAGTAGTACAAAACACACAAAAATCTTTGTTTCATCGATTATCAGACAACAGCAACATTGAACTGGTTTCGCTTAACAGAGTTCTACGTCCATGCAACGAATTTGCATCCCTCACAATAATGAAACATCACAATCTTTATTACATGATGTCTAAAATTCTCCACTCAAGATCAGAGTCATGCCTGAGACAGATTTTGTTTGACATGATCACAAGATCAAAAAAAAGTCTTCAAGATATATTTCTGACCTGCGAAGCAATGACAAGCCCTTTTTTTGAGAAGATCGATACACTGAACGAACTCGAAAGCGTACACATGTTCAGTCTTCGTAAACTTCAAGATACAATCCCAAATTTTCTCCTTTCAACACGCGGCGAACCAGAGATAATATTTTCTCTCATAAGCTACGTATACCAAAAAAATATCGTTTATCACGATGCGTTGAAAGAGACCACCAGTATCTACATGTACTGGAAGATGAGATGTATCAGATACACAACAAGAGGATGTGACTGGTTGCCAGTCATAAAGTCAATCATAGTTAGACGGGATGAACACAAAATGTTCAAATATCAAAAAATGAAAGAGTCAGTTTTACAACAACCCATGATCAACAGAGAGGCCTCGGACCTTTTTTCTCTGGCCCCAATCGGTGGAAGAATCAGCTCTGAAATACGTATCAATCTACTTCCAAACCGTAAAAGAACGTCAGCAGGCTTTCATATGTACTCAGCGCTATCAAAATTATTGAGTACTCTCGACGACCGCTATCTCAAAAATTCCGACCACGGAAACTGGAACTCAGACTGTCTATCTCTAAAATCCTTTATATTGGAATTGTCCAGAAGCAGACTGACACACAATCAATGTTTCCACAAGAGTGTTATTTCTAATTGCGAATTGTTCCATGCTCCGTTGAGGGGTTTAGCATCTTGGCTGATTCAAAACCATTCCATTCAATTCACTCACAAACTCCTATGTCCTCTGATCTGCCTCAAACATCACAATCTCATGTTTGGAATTTTTGAGTACAATCAAGGAAAGAAGGAAACCTACTTTTATGCGCACAACCCGTTTCTGAATATGGTGGAAACCAAGATATATCCGAATTATGTTCGCCTGATAGACCGCAATCAAACATTATATCTATACTCGAGCCCAAGCCGTTCAGAATATTTTGTGCCAGATGATTTACAATCCACCTATCACGAAAACAGTTGGAGATGGGACCATTCATTGAATGGAAAATACTCGCATCTCAGTCTCAATGAGTTTGAACGATGCCTTAACCAACTGAAAATGACATTTAATGCAAAAGTCTTCCAATACCAAGAAGAGATGGAGGATTACAACTGGAGGCCAGAACACCCAAATTGTGTTATCAAATCCATGCAAGTAACGGATCATAGCAAGAAACTATCTTCCTTATCTCTTTGCGGTGTCCCACAAATCGCTTTGATTATAATATTTCCTACTCTAGGTGAAGCCCAAGAATGGGATACATGCATCGTACATCACCCAAATCAAGACGAGGAGTATGCACTCAATCATTTATTAGCATTTCTGGAAGATTCTCCCTCTTCTGGTACATACAATACATCCTGCATCAAAGGAAGTTATGTGGACTATTGCGAATCCGGATATTATATGTTACTTTATGCATACTTGGCCATGCAAACAGATCGTCAAACAAATTTCATAACATCGATGAAATTAGCCAAAGAGGAACCTGATCTGAAAATAAAATGTCAACAATGGATCCAAGCAACAATCAGAACCCAAAGCAAAGTACAATTGCCATGGCTCAACCAATTGATATGGAACATAGATCGCAATCAAGACTTAAAAGAATTGGTACCAAGCATTGAAAGACGAGATCTGAATAGATTAACACAAAATGCCACCGATAAAGATAATATATCCAAAAGAACAAGCGCCATTATCCCAAGAGGAAACAAGACAAAAAGAATTAAACCATCTTCTTACGATGAGAAACATCAACAGCCAAGCGTCAACTTCGCATCTTCCAATTCCTCCCTCAACCATCACTGTTGTTATGGTCTAAAAAACCCAAGGAATTTATGTTACATGAATGTGATAATCCAACTTTTGTACAGGATGAAGTGCATACGAGACCACGTGTCACAGGTAAAATATCAAGACAAAAATCAGAAGATCTCTTTAGCACTAAAGAGATTGTTTCAAAGAATGTCAGTAGAAAGGGGTACAACTTCTGTCATGGATTTCAAAAGTACAATCGGATTTTTTCCACCATTTCAAGAATTTACCAACGATCACCAACAAGATTCTCATCAGTTTCTACTCACTTTACTCCAAGCCATCAGCAATGAATTCACATCATATCACAAAAATTCAATTCCGTTTTGGTTCCGTAGTACACTTGTCAGTCTAGTTCGTTGTCAAACATGTCACAAAGTTTCTACAAATCAAGGGGACAACTCAATAAGTATTGAAATTGAAATTTCCGGAAACAGTTTAAAAGAATGTTTATCAACCTTTTTTTCCCATGAAGAATTAGAGTTAGAGAACCAATGGTACTGCGATAACTGCAAAATTGCACGTTGCGCAACTAAACTATTACTCATTCGAGAACGCTCCATTTTGATCATAACAATGAAACGTTTTAATGGAAGTTCCCAGAAAATTACCAACAACGTGACCTTTCCATTGGAAAATCTAACAATACAAAAAATGGTAAATAAAGACAATCTCACACGCAAGAAAACTCAATTCAAACTATTTGCAGTGGTGAATCATATAGGAATGAGTGCGGCTTCAGGTCATTACACGATATATATCAACGTGAACAACAACTGGCTTAAATTTGATGATGAAAAGGTAACACCAATTAGGAAGGAACGTGTAAATTCATCAAACGCATACATTCTGGTGTATATAGATCACGAAAAGTTTGAATTGTTAGGATCGTAAAACAGTCTGAACTAATACAAGTGTGTTTATAGTTGATTGAAAATCCACAAGACAATAAGCACCAATGTATATTATATTTCAACACATGTGTATACTATAGAAAATGGGTTTTTTGGTCAAAAAGGGTGGTACACTAGTAAATTTATCACGCAACCCTTTTGACCACCCATTTTGACCAGC
>Ga0075158_10003588_pt1 | contig 10884 bp, 11 predicted proteins | sample JI91814BDNA_FD_70968 | JGI IMG/M metagenome (GOLD analysis project Ga0075158, IMG submission 70968) | Wastewater effluent complex algal communities from Wisconsin, to seasonally profile nutrient transformation and Carbon sequestration -... | ecosystem: Engineered > WWTP > Effluent > Algae... | reverse complement strand
GGTAGAAATTATGTATATGATAGCAAAGGAAATCTTGTTACAGAACCCGACGGCACTCCAAAATTAAAAGCTCTTGGTGAGGAAGAGATTAGTAACTTTGATAAATACATGGATGTATATATTTATGGTAAATCTGTAACTTCTAAAGATACATCTATTGGTGGGGTATCAATGAACAAAGCAGCTATGGGAGCAATGAAAGTTTATGCAGATAAAGTATTAAAATACAATATCTGGGCACCTATGGCAGCATATTTTGCAGGTAATCTTAATACTTGGTTAACTGGTGTAAAAGGAAATGTATTTAATAAACAAGATTACTACAACGGAATTAAAAGAAAAGGTAGTCATGTGGGCACATCTTTCTCTGAAGCAACTGAAGAAGGTAAAAAAGCTAAAATGTTTTTACATAGGTTTGATCCTTATATGCGCAGTGAATACGCTAATGCAGGTGCACAACGTACTAATAAAGGAATGATACGCCAGTTCTTTTCTGATCGTGCAGCATATTACTTATTTCAAAAAGTAGATGACTTGTTAATGGATACCGTTTCATTTAGTATGGCGGACTCGTACTTGATAGATGAGAATGGAAAACTTAGACATAGAAGTATGGTTAAACCCGCTGAATTAAAAAGTAATGTTTACAAATCCCTCTGGGACAGTTTTGTAATAGATGAAACTGCAGACAGTGTAGGTGTAAAAATAACAGGTTTTGATGGTAAAGAACTTTCTCAAGATCAAGTTGATGACATCATCATAGCATTTAAAAATGCAACACGTGAAACTCAACGTGGTATTATGGGCTCTCAAAGTGAGCAAGATATATCAATGTATTCTACCCACTTACTTGGCAAGATGATCGGGCAATTTAAAAACTGGATACCTAATCTTGTAAATGAAATGGGAAAAGGTTTAGAGTATAATAAGAATACTGATATAGTTGATATAGGTAGATTTACAGCTGTGGGTCAGGTGTATCAACAAAGTACTAAAGGCGGCTTTCTAGAAATTGCTGCTCAGTTAGGTAAGGTTACAACATTCATAGCACTAGACTTAATTCCATATTTAAATTTATTAAATAAGGCTGATACTGCCAATGAAGCAAAAGCCAGAGCATGGTTTGAAAATTGGAAAAGAAATCATCCACAGCTATCTAAAGATGTAGATGGAAATGAAATTACATTTGAACAATATAACGATGCTAAAAAAGCACAGCTTAGAGTGTTCACATATCAAGTTCGTGTACTAGCTGTAATGGCTTTAATAACAATGCTTGCAACTGGTGATTGGGATGATGATGGTGAACCAGATTATCGTCAAAACTATGCTACAAGGTGGTTATTTAGAGTAGTTAACCGTACATGGCGTGAAGCAGCTTCAATGTATTCTTATAGTGATTTCAATAACATCATAGGAGGTGGCGCAATTCCTATGTGGGGATTAACTAGAGATTTAGCTAATCTGTTTGCCAACACGTATGATGAAGGTCGTGATGCAGTTGTAGGTGAAAACAGTAAGAGAGATCAATCTCCAGTTGGATTTTATGCAATTGGTTGGGTACCATTACTAGCTAGAATACGTCAAATACTTGAACTTTCTGATAAAGATTTTAAAGCAGTTAGATAAAGGTCTAAAAAAAAACAGAGAATGAAGGTCTAAAAAAAAGCATAGCTAAATTACTTAGCTATGCTTTTCTGTTTTTACTGTTGTGACGGACTACGAGGCGTGTTGTCTATTATTTCTAGCTCTTCATCTTCTTCTAAATCTTGTAAGGAAGCTGTTTCATCATCTTCTATGTCTGGCGTACGATGATTACGAAGACGATCTTCAATCATAATGACTAAATCTTCTCCTTTGTTGTAAATAGGATCATAGTTTTCAACAGCTGCTAAGTAGATGGCTTCTACTGTACTTAGTTTAAACTCAGTAGTATGAAAGCTGCTGATATCGTATTTATCTACAAGAAATGCGTATACGTTTCGTAGTATCTTAGATACCACATTAGTAGCTTGTTCTGTGGTAAATGCACCTCCTATATATTTAGCAGCTTCTGTGAACTCAGATAAGTTTATAAAGCCTAGATGCTCAAATGTTACTGTGGTAATTAGCTTGAGTGGGCTTTCTGCATCAAGTTTATACGCAGAATAAATGTCTGTAAGAAGTGCTTGTAAGCCCATCAAATCTTTGTACATATCTGGTTCTTCAGCTTCTAGGTAATCAAAGATATGTACATGATTAGTAGCTTGAGATAAAAATTCTTTAACGTCTTCTCGTCTACTTTCAAGTACGTTGTTTAACACAGTAGCTGTAACGATAGCTGGTGCTAAGTTATTAGGTGAAGATTTTACAACACCTGTCAAGAAACTCATGTCATTAACTGTCAAATACGGAAAGGCAGCTCTTGTAAATTGTACCATGTTTTTTTGATTGTTGTGAATAAATTAAATAAGAAAGGGAAGATAAAATAAAAAAGGCTACAGATAATCTGCAGCCTTTTCGTTTGTAGTTACTTTTAAGTGAGTTGAAACATAGGTTTCTTTGTTTATATCAAACTTTGGAAATACCTCTCCTTCAGCTACTAAATCACTCAAATCCACATTTAGAACTTTAGCTATACGTTTCCACTGATCTAGCAGATTATCCTTACGTAAACAGGCCTGATTAGCTATAGAGAGGCTCGTAGAGAGGTTTAGATATTGTTTTGATACTGTACTATACCTTGAGCTTAAAATGGCTATATAGTCCTTTAAATAGGCTTCTGGTACGACAAATTTAAGTACTATGTTAGTATCTGCTACGGTTAATAACCTACTCTGCAAATTGGCTGCAAAGTTAGGATATAACTTTAGTATATCAGCATACTCATAATACGGCAATACTACATAAATTGCTGGAGTGACTTCTTCTTTTACAGCAGGAATTTGTACTTTAACATACAATTTTATCTTGCTTTCAAGAATGTTTACATGTGGTGAGAAATACTGTGCAACTAATCTCCAAAAGAAAAAACATGAATTTGTACCATAAGCTTCCATAAGTTCTGCTATACTTGGCATATCATTTAAGATTTTACCTGATATAGGATCTATAGTACAATTAATGTTCTTTAATTCTTCTACTGTTTTGCAATAATCCTCTTCTAATATTTCTTTGTATAACACTGTTTGTAGTTAGTGTACTACTACAGCGCCTTTTGCATTGTAATCACGGTGTTCTTTTTGAGTTAATTGCCAAGCTTCTTCTGGTGTAGTAGCCTCCAAATTAGTTTGGAACTTATGCGCTTCTATTAATTGCGCAAGTCCTGGAGCTACACACACTAGTACATCATTCAAAGTTGTTGTAGGCGATAATTCTACGTTGTGTGGTTTTTGTTGAACAAGTTTACCAAACCTCCCTTCTAATACTAACTCCTCATCAAGAGTAAATATATGAGGTTGGCTGTTGTATTTCAACAATGCGTCTTGGTTTGTAGTTTGTACGATGAATTTAAATGGCTGTATTCTATACCCAGTTATATCTAGGTCTATTACTTGCCCACCTATTTTAAATATAGCTTGATTCAACGCACCGTATTCCAATCCTAACGAATATTGAGCAGCCTGTATATGATATCCAAACATCTTTACTGCTTGTGAGAAATATCTGACAGGCTTACCAGTAGTTTTTATGTCGTATGGAAAGACTTCTTTTGTTTGATGATCAATTAAGACCAAGTCTAACATACCTTTTAACTGCACTCCTTCATGCATAAAATACACTTCTAGCTGACATAATCTCTGCATACTAGTTGCTTCATCAAACAGATGTTTAGTTCTAGCATTAGTCTTGAAGCTATTTACTATTGCATGAATTACTGTGGTATCGTCAGGAGTTAAGGAAATACGATCTCTGTTTGCAAATTTTTCTTCGTAGTGATCTTTGCATTTTTCCATTGCTGCAATATAAGTATTAAGATTGTATGTTGGATATACCTTAAACACTTCTCTTGCTAGTATCAAGTTTTCTTCACACCAATCTAGCTTATGTGCCACCAAATAGTTAATCACCTGTACTATAGTATCACTAGGTTTAGTAGTAATATTAGTATAGTATAGGTGATTAAATTCGGTAGGACGAGTTAGTAAACAATCTACAGCACCCCCTATTTCAAATGGGCGCTTAGATAAGTAATCATCGTTAGCAACTGCACGTCTAGCTTCAGGTGTATGGTAAGTAGTTTTCAGAAAAGATTGGCTTAGAGCTTCATCTTGACGATACATTGTATCACTACTTAAGGGTGCGGGAGCTGTAGAATTGTCGTTACTAGAGATAGCCTGTCCAACTGCCTCGTCTAACCAGTTTGTATTTTCGACTTCAAATTCAGACATTTTATTTTTCTTTTAGTTTCTGTTTCTTAATCAGATAATTTGTTTAATACTTTTCCAAGGTATAGCTACAACTAAATCATTGTAGTTTTTACCTGCGATTTTCATTAAATCAGATAAAGTCATAAGCAGGACATCTTCCATATTCTTACCACCCCATTTATGGTGTACAATTATAGGCATAGTCTTAGACTTTATAGGATTTAATACTCGAATTTCATTAATCAATACTTCGTAATTGATACCAACAGCATACCCACTTTTACATTGCCACAAGTATGGAAAGCTGCCTATTTCGGTACCAACTATGTCTACCTTGTTATCGTCCATACGCTTCGATTCTGAGCGACTTGTAGCTATATAAGGGTATTTACCCTTTAAAAAGAGAACGTCCTTACGTTCAAGCGTATGACCCTTTAAACGGGATTTTTTAGCTAGTGCAGCTCTATCCACTGCAGGGCTCTTGTTTTTTACTGTCTCTAAGGTTATTTTTGACATTGTAATTAGAAGTTTCCGTCATGAACAAGCTCGGCGTGTGTATGTATACGGCAATGCTTTTTAGTTCCTACAGCACATTTAAAACCACATCCTTCTCTAGGACATTTCATCATTGCAGCAATATCCTTATCTGCTTCAAGTAGTATGTGATGTAAGTTTTCTTGAGTAAGTAGTTCTTTTACACGCATAATATTACTACGTTCACGCTCTATTTCTTCTAAAGAATAATTGAAATTTGCCATATTACTGAGTTGAAATGGTGACAATAATATTTTTATCATTATGTGGTTCTTCAGTAACAACGTATCCTAGTGGATCTTGATACTTAGTAAGGGTTATACCTACTACATAAGGGCGCACTGTAACTGTTACCTCATTGTCAACATGCTCTACTATGATTGCCCACAAATAAGAATTTGATAATTTAGGAGGGGGTTTTGGATAATCTTTAAATGCTAATGCCGAAGCTTCTCGCTTTGTGCCTACAGTGTAATAGAGTAAAATCTTGTCTTCACGTGTAATCTCTTCCTCTAATTGATACTTATTAGCAGATAAAGGAATGTATGTAGTTATGAACTGCTGCAAGCTTAGCTTTGTAGCTTCGTCTGGTTTATTACTGCCAGCTTCTATCGCATAAGCTACTTCCATAAGTGATGCAGCGTCGATTGTGCCAAATCCAATCTTCATATTCTGAGGAACAATTTTTGTTAATGCAGCTACTACATTAATACCATGCGCTTTCATCATATCAAGTACTTGATTTTCACTAACGGGAACTGATACGGTTATGTATTTCATTTTAATTGTTTTTTTTGTTTTTGGTTTAATTGATGTGCTAGAATCTACCATTCGTAAATTCCACCTCGTTTGATAAACATTTCTCTGTTTAAATTTATTTCTGATAAACAAATATCAATATCATTATCTTGCAGGGGTTTTGAATACGTATGTTTTCCTTTTGAATTTTCAAATAATCTACCTTGTGGGTCAATTAAAAGATAACTTCCAGTCATTGCTTCGTTGTCTTCTACAACAATTGATTTTTGATGTTTATGGTTATTGATGTAACTTTCAAATTGCTCTTTACTAACTTTTATTTCATCGAATTGTTTGTCGTTTTGCCCTTCAACTCTTAATGCTTGAAAGACTTTCCATCTACTAGGTTCTACAATATTAATAAACTCATTTAAATTATCTTGCCAATTAAACGAATTTACGACAGTGTTTATTTTTAATTTGAATCCTACATTTTTTATGTTTAAACACAAATTCAAGTAATCAATTTCTTTCTTATTACTTCTACCAATAGACTTATTAATAGCTTCGTTTATACTATCAACTGAAATACCGATCCAATCTAATTGACCTTGAAATTTTTCAAGTAACTCAGCAGTTAATAAAGAGCCGTTAGTAATAATTGAAGTAGTTAAGCCTATTGATTTTGAATAAGCAATTACTTCGTAAATCCATTTATAGAGTAAAGGTTCACCTCCTGCAAAAGTTATTTTCTGCAGTCCAGCTTCTTTTAGTTTGTCAAGTATTTTAAAAGCATCGTACTTTGACAATTGCTTTGTTACTTTCATATCCTCAAAAGTCGCATAGCAAAATTTACAGCGCATATTACAAGGCTTCACTATATGAAATGAAGCTGTTTCAAAAAAATGAGATTGTGTCATTGATTTAATAGATTGACGTTTATGTTCACACAGTATAGAATCAGTTATTTTTTGGTGTTGTGGCTTTAGATACATACTTATCTGTTGAAGCAAGTTCTTTTATAGTCTCTTGTATTAAAGTATTAACTGCTTCAAGTACAGGATTCTCGGTAAAGTGGATATCGTCTAAAATAGAACTTTGTACCTTGCTGAATATTTCATCTAAGAAATCATCAGACAAGGTTAGTTTTCTATCGCTGTTACTTACAGCATTTAAATCAGCTACGAAATCATCTAAGTCAGAGAGAATAATCGGAATATAAATTCTTCTTATCATACTAGTTATTGAAGCCTACACCTTTACTTTGAGGTGCAGTGATGATTGGTTTGTAAGTATAGATTTCTGCTAGAGTCATTCTTGCATTATGCTTCTCGTCAGGTGAAACTTCAAACTCTGCAAGTAATGCATCAGTTTTATCTTTGGTAAGAGCTGGAATTGTGATATCTGCTAATGAGCGTCCTGGACGTTTAATTGCTTCGTCTACATGTTCCCCTGCAGTGTTGTATGTAAAGATAATTGCTGCATTACTAGCTGTTAAACCGTCTATAAGCTGCAATAAGCTGATTAGAGCAGGGTTAGTGTTACCACCTTCTCTACTACGTATCAAGTGTTCTGCGTCCTCTACAACAAGGATACAAGGCTCTGCAGTTAAATTGGTAATAAAGTTCTCGTGCTGCGGATTTGCAAACAGAGCTTCGCATAAAGCTAATGAAATTGAATAACAAGGGCGATGTACATCTTGTGCTAGTGCTCTGATCATTGTAGTCTTGCCTGTTCCAGGTATGCCATGAATTTGTACTATTCCGTTCTTATTATCATTCAACAAACCTACTAAATCTTCATACGCTTTGCAAACATCATCGTTATAATTCTTTGGATTGAACGGCGACTTTCTAACGTTAGTAGCTATCGCAGTTAGTTCTTTGTTCGCATCTATACATAATCTGTATATGGTAATAAAGTTTTCGTCTGGATTATTTTCAACTGCCTTGTCCTTAAGTTTAAACTCGTAAATACTTGCAAAGTATGCGCTAATTTTGTCAATCAACTTAGCGTCTTGCAGCCTACCAGCTATCATCTGTGAACGTAGAGATATTGTAGTAGTTTTCTCTGTTTCCGCTGCAACTCCATTAGTTATACGTGTACTTTTGCGTTTGTATTTTTCTATATAAAACAATATACCTGTGTTCAAACAGAAGTACATTGCTTCTTTGGTTTTTCCAATTACATGGTTGTATACATCATCTTCAACTAACTTCTCTTCTTCTACAACCCTCTTCCTAGAGTTTTTGTTGTTTGAGTTTTTAGGTAAGTTTGAATTGTTGTACGACATTCCACTGTTTGAAACAATTTCTACTAAATTCAATCTAAACTTATCTGTCACCAAACTTTTCCAGTTATTAGGCAAGGTTTCAAAGTCAATATACTGTTCAGTTAATCGTGGTTGTTTTGTTCCATGATACGCTGTATGTATTTCATTATACAATAGTGCAGCTATGTTTGGAGCATACATTCCCAAGTCATTAAGCTTTAGCTCAGTTAGAACTTTAGGAAGTTTTTTAAAGAAAGAATCAAATTTATTTACTTGTGTTAGTGCTTGCATTTACAAATTCTTTTAAGGCATTTAAGCCATATTTTTTAGCGTAATCAGAAGGGTCTTTAACATCTGGTTCTTTTGGGACAAAGAGTGCAGGTAAGTTATACTTACCTGCACTAGCTATCCCAGCAGCATCGTTATCCATAAAGGTATACCTAGCTTTGTACTTACCGCTTGTAATTATTTGCGCTTCATTGTTAGCACAAATACTGGTATACCCTATCTCATACAGAACCATTCTATCTTTCCTGCTGCTTGTAATAAAATCTACAGAAATAATTTCACTTTTATTCTCATTCCTACTCCTATTCACATCACTTAAACCTACATCATCAATCAGACCGTGATTAGTTCTCCATTTTAAATTCCTTCGGGCAAACGGCTGTAGCATCTTATAATTCTCAGTTAATTCACCGTTAGCATTTTTCCAGCAGTATAAGTATATAGGATTGCTCTTATTAGCCTGAAATACTTCCACTACGCCTCTTTTATTCTTTACCCATACTGTTTTACAAGGAAGGACTAAAAATCGATTTAAGGTGGGTTTCTGTATTCCATAAGCATAGAAGTAATCATAGAACATATAATCAGCGCTAAATTCAAATCGAATTATTGCAGGTGTATGTTCTATTTTTTGTTTAGTTATAACTGGTGTAAGCTTGGGTAAGGTTATCATATCTGTTTCATATCCTAAGCCGAGATTGTATCTACGGTTAATATACTTTAAGCCATCAGCTTTAGTCATTCCTGTACAAAGTTCTAGCATATTAAGAACATCTCCAGTTAAACGTATGTCTGCAGCAAAGTCTTTAAACGTTAAGATTCCGTATTCCCATTGAAAGAAGCATCCTGGGTTATGATCTTCACGAAAAGGAGAAGTATATTTAGCACTTAAGTCTACTTCTAAATTAAGTAGTTCTTGCATAAGTTCTATTTGTATACTTGGCTCCTCTCGTAAAGCATTCATAATGTTAACTAATGTACAATCTAATCTGAACATGTCTAGAAGGGTAATGCATCATTAGAGTCAAAGCCTGCAGTTCCCGAATCAAATCCTGCAGCACCGCCAATAGCATTTCCATTAACAATATTGTTAGCTGGCATACTAGGTTGAGGAGTAGCAGAGTATAAACCGAAGCGGTAATCTTTTGGATATTCAACTTCCCAATCTTTGTAAGCTAATGAGCGAGTTAATTCATTGGTGTTAACTACATCTTGTCCAAGAACAGTGTATCCGTACGCAGCTTGGTATTGTTTACCTTCATCGCCTGAACGTACACCTAGGAGTACTTTAACACCTCTTGGGGATTGATCTGTACGTGTTAGATTAGCTTTTAGCATTGCATTAATTTCTCTCCAATCACCTTTTAACATATTAGTAAATGGAGTAGTAATGTTGTACTGAGATACAGAAGTGTTTAGTTGAAACAAGGTGTCAAGGAATTTATACACATCTTTCTCTCTGCCAATACCCATGTGTGGGTTATCCAACTCTGTAAATTTAGGGTACTTAACTTCATTTCTATTGTTATTAGGCCACCATTCTACTTTACATGTTGATGAACTAACATACCAAGCTCCTTTAGGACTTTGGTCAGGAGTTACTTTAGACCGCGTCACACACTCTACATACTTGTACTCAGTGTCATCTGCAATAACTTGAGATATACCTACTTCTTCTTTACGGTACGGTACTTTTAACCAAATTGAAATTTTAATACTTTTTACAGTTTTTCCATCTTGTTGTACATCATATTCGTACACAGGTTCTTCTGCACGTTCGATGTTAAGTACGCTTTTTAACTGTTCTTTGTTAGGATTGATTAGTACTGGTGTTCCAAATGCTAATCCTTGTAGTAAGTCACGTGATCCTTCGTTTGTTGGTATACGCTGGGTGCCGAAAATGTTTGCCATCTTTATTTACTTGTTTGAGGTTTTGGTGTAGGTGTTGGTGAAGTTGAAATAGCTGGGATCTGTCCTGGAGCATCTAACTCTGTTTGGACTGGGGCTTGTGGTTTAGGAAAATTGTAATAACTATCAATAGCATTCACAACTAATTGATAATCGTTAGGTATGTACACTAACTCATTCCCGTTTTCATCTTCAAACATACCCTCTGGGCAACGTGCGTTATCGTAGCCGAACGACTGGGTTCTAAATCTACGTACTGGCTTTCCATTTTCAACATCTACTTCAGCAAGTAATAACATATCAGCTAATCCTTCTATTTGATATTTTGTGGCAGATTTGCCTATTATACGTAGCTTTTGGACTGATGTTCCATTAGCTGTTTTTTCCGTATGTAAGTGACCTAAAATAAACATTATTGGATTAGGATCAAGCTTAACTGTAAGTGAAGCAGTCTTTACTCCATTTTTTATAACCTTGAGTTGCTCCAAAATAGAATCGTAGGACATTGGATTTTTAGGATTCATAGTACGCATTAATGCACCTGGAGCATTTACTGAACCATACCATTTCTCAAAGTCAACTTTTATAGCAGCCTCTTCTGGTTTCTTTTCGTTGTACCTAAAGGTTGGATTTTTGCTGTCTGCATTAAACCATATATAAGTTTTAGGTGTAAGTTTTTTTATACCGTAAGATTTGCCTCTAGCTTCTTCACCTAGTACTAAAACTATTGTAAAACCTTCAGCTTTTAACTGCATTATGAAGTTACTAATGTCTACACCGTAATCATTCCAATCG
>Ga0075158_10003587_pt1 | contig 10886 bp, 5 predicted proteins | sample JI91814BDNA_FD_70968 | JGI IMG/M metagenome (GOLD analysis project Ga0075158, IMG submission 70968) | Wastewater effluent complex algal communities from Wisconsin, to seasonally profile nutrient transformation and Carbon sequestration -... | ecosystem: Engineered > WWTP > Effluent > Algae... | reverse complement strand
CATCTGTTTGAGGAGCCCTGCCTTTCCACCTTTCAAAACACTCTTCCAGGTAAGCCCGTTGCAAAGACACTGGCATCTCAGAAGCGGTAGAAAGAATTTCCTTAAACCGCTTATAATTTAGTTTCTTGTCATAATCACCACCAAACTGATCCGGGTAACCATCTGTAAACATGTAGATAGTATCACCGGCGAGCAGATCGAAAATTTGGGACTGGTAGTTCAAAATCTTTTCTGACACTGAACCAATGGCCTGTTTAGTTGGCTTTAGAATGAATAACTTCGGCTCAGCGTCTGTTTTTCTAAAAATATAAAGTGAGTTATTTGCCCCCGAATAATACAATTTATGTGCTCTATAATCAATCGCGATAATCGCAAGGTCCATACCGTCACGGATTCTGTTCCGGATTTTTGAGGATTGATTGAGCGTGCCGGTGATGTTTTTGTTCAGATAGTCTAACACCTCACCGGTATTGGTTACAAATTTTTCGGTTAACGATTGTTTTAAGAACGAATTGGCTACTATGCTTAGAAATGCGCCAGGCACACCATGACCTGTACAATCGGCAACCGCTGCAAGTGAAAGTTTTTGCGATTTTTCACCCCCGGTTTCAACTTTAGCCGCCCAATAAAAATCACCACTTACAATATCTTTAGGTTTGTAAAATATAAAATGGTTCTCATCAAACAGGTCACTTAAGAGTTCGTCGGGGGGTAATAAAGAATCCTGGATTCTTTTAGCGTAATTAATACTGTCTGTAATGTCTTTATTTTTAATTTCCAGCTCTACCTTAATTTTTTCCACCTCTTCTTTTTCGCGCTGCAAGAGAAATGTCTTTTGCTTAACTTTTGTTTGCAGTAACATTTGGGATCGCTTCAGGTTAGCAGTTCGCCAAACAATGATGAGATAGGTGATTGATACAACGCCTGCGACCAACAATACATAAAACCATATTTTCTTCCAAATAGGTTCTCTAATCGTAAATTCAATTTCAACCGGTTTCTGGGTCCACAAACCTTCGCTGTTACAAGCCATTAGTTGAAATTTATACCTCCCATTGGAAAGGGTTGGATAATCCATGAACGGAGTAGCGGAAGGAGTTATCTTCCAGGTAGAGTCTACTCCAAGAAGTCTGGACTTGTATTTTATTTTCTCGGGATTGGTAAGCGAAATAGCTAAAAATTCGATATGTACAGAATGAATACCATATGGAACTTCAACAGGTTCAGACAAAATAAATGGTTTCCCACTTATCTTGAGACCCAGTATTGAAACTTTGGGTTCAGCGTTACTTATCCTGCCGATCTCCGAATTATAATGTACAATTCCTTCCGTGGTTCCAAACCAGAGATCACCGTTTCTGTCTTTATATATGGCGTTTTGGTTATTTTCGATAAACAACAAACCTTCCGTTTTAGTAATAGGGTTGAAATCCTTCTTGAGCGCTTTTTTTTCACTTAATCCATTTTTGTGGGCCACCCAGACGGAATTATTTTTATCCACTTCAATCCCGTAACAATAGTTAGAGCAGAGGCCTTCGGTCATCCTGTAATTTGTAATGTGCTTGCCATCATATCGAAAAACCCCATCGCCTTCTGTTGCGATCCAAATATTTCCGTTTTGATCCTCCGTAATGGCATTTACATTAAACGAAAATAAATCGGTAATATCCTTAAGGGACGTGTCCTTTCCATTAGACAGATAGTACGGGGGCGAACCGTGAGAAGAAACCCAAAGTCTTTTCTTTTTATCAAAAAACAGATGAAGAACATTATTATGTAACAACCCTTCATTGGTGGTATAAAATTTTATATCCTTCGATCTCAGGGCAAAATTACAAACACCCTCTTCACTGGCAATAAGCATTTCGTCTTTGTACTTGGTGACATAGTTTATTGACAATTGACTGGATTTATATTTCGCCGAAAAATTTTCAAACTTTCCAGCTTCCGGATCAAATAAATAAACACCATGACTCTGCGTGCCTATCCACAATATGCCTTCGTCATCCATCTCCAGAGCGTTTACCTCATCATCCAAAAATCCGTTTTTCTTATTATACTGGATGTAGGTATAACTTTCAGGATTAAAAAAACTAAACCCGTTTTTATTACCAATCCACAAATTTCCGTTCCTGTCCCTGACCACTTTTCTGACATCCACATTTTCAAGGCCATCCTTTAGACTGTAAAACGAAAATTTTTCGATAGGTTTTTCAATAAGCCCGCCGCCAAATGTGCCAAACCACATATTGCCCTCAAAATCCTCAAAAATTGATTGGATATGTACATTTTTAAGTCCATTCGCTTTATCAATTTTATAAACAGAATAATCTTCGTTATATGTATTGAAAATAATTTTACGTAATCCCTCTCCGAACAAACTCACCCATAAATTCCCTCCCCTGTCGCTATAAATACAGGAAATATTTTCAGATTGCGCCGCCATTAATTGTGACTGAATGTGCATGACTATTTTGAAACAATCGCCTTCCCGCTTAATTTTATAAACACCTTCCCCTTCTACTGATACCCAGAAAAGTCGTTTGGATTTTTGAACCGGGAAAACCTGCTTTATGTTCTTGTGCCTGAACTCAGGGACATCGCACAATACTTTCGCTGTATTGGTTGTCGTATTAAGTAGAAAAAGGCCATTTGTAGTTCCTGCTATTAAGTAGCCATCCGTATTAAACAACATGCTATTGATGTTTGATGCCTCCGGACAATGAACCGCTTTAAGTAAAAAATTTGAATCGACTCTAAATAAACCGCCGCCACTGGTTGAGATCCAAATATTCTTATACTTGTCCTCGGCAAATTGAGTGACTTTGTACCCTGAAAGCAAATCATTGGTCAGGGAAACAAACTTTGTCCCTTTCATGTAGGTGACACCCTTCTGTGAATGGCCAATCCATGGAATTTTCCTAGAATCTACTAAATGAACGGACACAAAATTAGCAGCCAGGTCCTTGTTCGTATACGTTGTAAATCCTCTACCATCATATATGCTTAACCCTTCTCCCGTAGACAGATACAGCGGACCATTCTGTGCCTGGCTAATATGATAGACATAGGTGTGCGCTAACCCCTGGTCTTCGGCATAAACATGAAAATTGTAAGTTTGGGCGTAACCTGCGCAAACTCCAAATAAATATAATAAGATGAATCTCTTCTTGGGCTTCATTATTCTCAATCCTCGTCTTCGTCTGCTTTGTGCGAAATTTTATAAATATACTTTGGCACCCCACCTATAGGTGTGGTAAAAAACGGCATCAATTCGCCATACTGGTTGGATATTACAACTACTATGTTATTATTTTTTAGATCTTTTTTCTTTATAAATTGTACATCCAGTGAGGTACTCACCTCTTCTTTGGAAATCTTGTGGGTGCTTTCCATCCACTCGGCGTTGTTTACGGGTTTACTAATTTCGCCCTTTTTGGCTACGGAAACCACACGAATGATGCCATCATTATCAAAATCAAATATTTTTATTTTTACCGCAGTAACACCCATTCCCACAAAGGGATACAAATGAGATACGGCGCCCTTTGTATCTGCCAGTCTAAAAGCGTATTCGTAAGCGAAAGTGTTACCACCTTCAACGGGCTTATTTTCGTTAGCTTCTGAAGAGAGAAAAATTCTGTATAGATTTCCATCATCTCCCTCCAGTCCCTCAACTACAAGTTTAAAAACACGGCCCTTAAACTCCGGCTGAAATTCACCGTCCACAGGATTAAACGGCCCAAGTGTGTACCATTGCTGGTCATAATTTTTTTCATTACTGAATGTCTTTGTTGCCAACAGGTTACCACTCTTGAAATCGCCAACCGGATCCTGATTTTTCGCGTCGTTATGGGAGTGTGTTTTTGGTCCACCATAAATAGACAACCGACACTTGCTATTAAAAGCGCCGTGATTTTCATCAATACTACCGCCAATTTCAGGATCGAACACGCGAATGTAAATGGGCTTTTTATAAGTTTCAGGTATTACAAAAAAGAAAATTTGCACAAAATCATCGTCTCCCCATTCCTTATCTGAATCCTTACTAAATGTACAAACATAGGGTATTTTCTCGTCGGGCGAAGGTGTTTGCTGCGCTAGAAAGCATTTAAAAATTAAAACAAAGGTTAGTAAAATTATTTTTCGGTTCATATAGTACTTTTAACAATAATGTTTTTTACAATTCTAAATTTCTCTACTTTTTGTGTTTGAATATTTTTTGCAATTACTCCCAGTTCCATTTTATAAGTGCCTTTTTTTTGATACCTGTGTTTCACATACTTCCCCTGATTATATTTCCCATCCCCAAACGACCAGTAAAAACCATTTAGCTCGTATCCTTTAAGACGACATTTATCAGCATTTATCCTTACTTCCCGACCAACGTCAAGGGTATCAGCACAATCGATAAATATTTTGGGAGGTTCCTCAACCGTTAAGGTATAAGTTACTTTGTTATAAAACACTTCGCCGGAGTTTTTTTCAACAATATTCAACTGAATGGTGTAGTTACCCGGCTTATTAAAACAGTACTTACAGGTTTCGCCCCGCCTTTTTTCCCCGTTGCCAAAATCCCATTCGTAGCTCGAATTAATGGATTCATCATCCTGCCCGTTCTTTTCTTCAAAAAAAGTATAACAAAATTTAGTTTTTTCAGGCGGCGTTTTTGCCAGGCTGAAATCGGGGTAGGAGTAAAAATAATAAATATCGTCGTTATATTTTGCAATTCGGTTCGTACTAAAATACCCCGTAATTCCCGATGAATCCAAGTGAAACCCAAAGTCGTCGAACGCGCTATTCAATGGCGGTTCAAGATGAATCGCCGTGCTGTTATCCCGTTTACCCAGGTTAATGGTATAGAGGTCAAGCCCACCATGTCCACCTATCCGATTGCTTGAAAAATAAAGCATATTATTGTCTGAAATATATGGAAATAATTCATTGAATGCACTGTTAATTGTAGGTCCCAAATTTACAGGTTTGCCCCACTGCCCATTCTCAAATTTTGTCCCGTAAAGGTCGATGCCACCATAACCTCCTGGCATGTCGGAACAAAACACCAGATAGCGATTGTCGCCCGAAAGAGAGGGATGGAAATTTGAATATGTTCCATCGCAAAAAGACGCAGGTTGGGGAGATTCCCATCCTCCCGCCAGCTTTTTAGAAGTATATATTTGCAATCGGCTGATACTTTTTTTCGAATGCACTTCTTTAGCATTCCCCGAAAAGTAAATTATTTTACCATCGCCACTAATCGAAAACGGCCCTTCATTGTAAACACTATTAAGTTCCCTGGAAAATGGCTTTACCGCTCCAAACCTCACCGAATCATGTTTTACTGCGTAGAACAAGTCGGTAACCTCGCTGTTAAGTTCATTGGGGTGAGCTATAGCCAATTCGTTTGGCCTCCCCGAAACAAATATGAGATTCTTGTCAAGAATCTGCGGACAGAAATCAGATTGTGGGGAATTAATTCCCAGACGTAGGATTCTGATTTTTGAAGAATCCTCTTGTCGGGAAACTGGTTCGGAGAAAGGTGCAATTTCCTGACAGAAAGCCAAAGTCGGAACTAATAACGAAAAGAACATATATAATTGCAATCGTTTCATATTAAAAATACCTTATACTTGGTACCTGAATTTTATATTGAAATAAATAACGGAGAATCACCTCATGGCTGCCGGTAGAATAATTCCTGAGTTCCGAAAAAGAGTAATCATACCCGTAACCAATTCTGAATTGATCATTCACCTTTGCATCCACTAACACAAAACCGGTATTATTTAGGCTGTAGCCAAAACCAACCCCAATATAGTCTTTCCAGTAGAAGGTAGTTGAAAGATTCGCGTCCAAAGGAGAGTTTAAAAGATATTTGACCAAAACTGCGGGTTTTATTTTGAAATTACGCGACGAATTTAAAACACATCCCGTATTAAACAGGAGTAATTGATAATTGGTCAAACTTAATCTCGTGTTCAATATTGAAGGTGCTGAAAGTCCCAAATAAAATTTTTGCGCGTAAAAATAAATTCCGGCGCCGGCGCGTGGAGAGATGAATCGCTGGGCATTCCCGGTAAACGAAGGATCCTTAATTTGAGTAGTTCTAACCTGATTCCAATTAGTTTGAAGTATTTCTATCCCAGCGAGTAACCCCAGCGATAATATGCCTTTGCCCGCTTTGATCCGATAAGCATAATCAATATGGAATAACGTATTATCGCTGATTCCAAATTTATCATTCGCCACCACCATCCCAAAAGCCGCCTTTTTTTTCTTTAACGGCATATGAGCAGTGAAATTTATGGTTGTAGGAGCTCCCTCTATTCCTAACCACTGCTTCCGGTACAAAGCTGTTAGATTCAATGCCTCGTGACTTCCGGCATAAGCAGGATTAAGGAGCAAACCATTAAACATGTATTGACTGTAAGAGCTATTATGTTGAGCTGATACACTGGTGATTAGGAAGATGAATATGGCCGCCAAATATCCCTTCATTTAGATGTTTTAATGATAACGAAACCCTTGAAGTTCATGTCGGATGAAATGGTGAGTGTAAAAAAATAGGTATCATCAACCAGCGGCTCATGACTCATGCTGGTTCCACTCCAATCATTTTTATAGGATAAATTATGGTAAACCATACCGCCCCAGCGGTTAAACACAGATAACTCAGCATGATCGTAATAATCGACTCCCGGTATAGTGAAAGCATCGTTAATACCATCCCCATTCGGCGAAAATCCATTGGGTATTTTAAAAGGTTCAAGGTAGATCACCAAATCAGACGTGGTAACAGGGCAAACACCTTTCTTCACACTCCATCTAAGTCTATTATCACCCTGAGCGAGTCCTGTAATGCGTGTTATCGCACTCGAATCATTTTCGAATACCCCACTCCCCTGTAGAATTTGCCAGTAACCAAATCCGGGCGTGGGCGTTGTAGCCGAAAGATCTGCCACAGGAGCTTCAACCCGCTGATCCGATCCCGCAAATACTGAATCCGGAGGAAGTTCTCGCCATACATTTACCTCGTCAAATGTTTGCGGACAAACACCATTAACCACAGACCACCGGAAAACATTTTTACCTGGAGCCAATGAATCGATACGGGTGTTATTTGCCGTAGAATCCAAAAAAATCCCTGATCCGGAAACGAGATTCCACCACCCTCTTCCTATTGTGGTTGAGATTGCTGCCATGGTTACAGATGCAACACAAATAGTTTGATCGATACTGGCATACGCGTTTGCTGGCAGTGCATCTACTAACACAAATAATGTATCATAAGAGGGCGGACAAACCCCATTTGAAACGGTCCATAAAAATGAGTTTGTACCTGTACCAACACCCGAAACCGTCGTATTAGGAATTGCTATTGCGGCGACGGAACCAGCGCCCGATAAAACAGTCCAGAAACCCGTACCTGAAGTAGGAGATATCGCCGAAAGTACTGTGGTGTTCGAACAGATGGTTTGATTTGCCCCAACTACGGCGGGCGATGCGACATCAACAACGGTTATGGTCATATCAGAACTTGTAGCTGGACAAACCCCACTACTAACAACCCATTGAAAAACAGTATTCCCGATAGTGAGATTTGTAACCCCAGTATTCGCAAGTGTAGGGGTGTTTAAGGTCGCGCTCCCTGAAATGACAGACCAAACACCGGTGCCAGACGTAGGACTCAAAGCCGCCAACGTGGCGGAGGGTGTTTTAATACATACAAACTGATCAGGGCCAGGATTTGAAACGGGTAATTGATCCACAGATATAAATGCACTCGGGCCATTCGAGAAATTTGTACAGGTAGCAGCAGCGGAAATCACTCTTCTAAAATAAGTGCTGGTTGTTAAAGTGGGAGGTGAGTAACTAATATTTGTCGATGTACCACTGGCATTTGACCAGTTAGTAGCATTTGTACTCATTTGCCATTGCACCAAATAATTTAACCCGGCAGATACCGATCCTGTAATAACTGACGGCAGGCTACCCGTACATATTGTTTGAGTGGATGGAGTTGTAAAATTGCCTAAAATACTATCACAACCAATTTTAGCCACAAAAATATTACTATTGCTGGCACTAGTAAGGCTTGCGGAACCAAAAGCGATTCCACTACTATAAGCCCCGCTGACAAAAATCCCACCGGTTGTATTGAGAGCTAGTCCCGCAGGAATATCTGCACCGCTGCCGCTGGTCGGCGCTGTCCATAAATAATTGCCAGAAAGATCAAAGCAAGTAAGGAAAATATCGTTGTTATTCGAACTAATGGAAGCGCCACCAAACGGCTGATAATTTAACGTGCCATTATATGCTCCAAAAATAACCAAGGTGTTGTAGTTTAGCTCAATATCGTAACCCGACTCATTTCCACTACCAGAGCCCGTTTGTGCCGATACCCATAAAAATGCTCCCGAAGACTTGGACAATTTTGCCAGGAAAATATCAGTGGCAGAGCTTGCCACGGTGAAGCTAGGATTTGGATATTGAAAATGTGCGTTGCTTGAAATAGAACCAGTAATATAAATGTTGCCAGCATCTTGAGTAATTCCAAGTCCAAGATTGTCATCGGTGGAAGTGATGTTGTTAGCCCATTGCATTACACCTGCTTGCGAATAGGCGGAAATTATTACGGCGCTTTTATTGTTTTGTTCCGAAATCCTTGAAGCTGCCAGATTTCCATTGGCATTGTACAATTTTATATCCTCATCGTAACTGCCAATGAAATAAACGTTGTTGTTATCTGCAACCACCTCATACCCTATATCCGTTTCAGAATCTCCCTGTGATATGACCCATTGTACAACACCCGAAACATTATATTTGACTCCAAACAAATCTTCGTTCCCCTGGGCACTGATAATGTTCTGGAGCCCACTCGTAGAATTAAACGCAGCTATACCCGTATAATATCCGGTAACGTATATTCCATTAGCATCTGCATAAATCCCCCAAACGTTATCCGTAGACGCCCCTCCAAACTTAACAGCCCACTGAAACGCGCCGGAGGGGTCATATTTAGCCAGAAACCCGTCACGCCCGGAGGATGTTAAATTGAACGTTGCGGTAGATGGATCGAAGTCACAGGTGCCATTAAAAGAACCAATAATATATATGCCACCTAAAGGGTCTGTGGTTATTCCTCTAATATCTTCAGCACCCGTACCGCCAATACTAAAGGCCCACAACAAAGTGCCTCCGGCGTCATACTTCAACACAAACCCGTCTGACTGGCCCTGGGCCACAGACATGGATGATCCGTACACCGAATTTAAATTTCCATCGAAACTCCCACAGGCATAAATATTCGTCGACGTCGCGTCTGTACAAACATCGAGAGCAATTTCAGAACCACCGGATGCCCCTTGTCTTGCCCATTGCCAGGGCGGTGCCTGAGAAAGCAGACGCAGTGAAAACAATAAAATAACAAAAATAACAAGTAATTTAATCTTCATAGTTCCTGAGTTAACAGATTTAAGCAATCCTATTCCTCTTTAAAAATTAAAATTTACGTTAAAATACCATTAATTATAGAATTTTAAAAACAGGTAATGGCGAACTAAATAAAAAAGGTAGAATTATTTCCACACTTTTCTGCAAACAAGCGGTTATTTAGTATTAAAAGCCGTTTTACCACGTCTAACATCAAAAACATGAACACGCTATCCTCGCGAATACAACGACAAAACCCGGAAAGTATAACCCAAAAAATTAATCGCCCATGTGGAAATTATTCATCACAACGCCTCCGAAAAAACTGAAGAAACATGGTATCATTTTTAACGTATTTATCGGAAAGAAATACAAACTAAACCAAAAGATCATGGGAAATTTACTTTATATCATTGCTGTAATTTTAGTAATTGGTTGGCTAATAGGTTTTGTTGGCTTCCATGCTGGCGGGTTGATACATATTTTGTTGGTAATCGCTATTGTGTCTGTTCTACTGAGGTTAATCAGAGGTAAGTAATTGTATGCGGCAGGCTTCTACTGAAACAAGCAGCAGCGTTTCATCCTTCATTTATTTATGCATTTTGTGGTTTATTACCTGGTAGACATGTTTTGCGAAAGGTAAGATGAATTTCCACAGCCATCGCATTTAAAGTCGTCTTACCGAAGCATACAAGCTGTCGCTGCCCATTTTCTTTGTTCCCAAAAACCAGACTTAACAACTGGCTACGGATAGGACAGAAACTTATGCCTAACAAGTGGCACAAAGCTGTTTTTAACGAGCGATTTTTGAAAATAATTCGCCATCTGGAAGCCGTTTCCAAACAAATTCCACAGGCTATTCGAAATACCAGGTGTGTCTCATGCCCCCCTTATATAATCTATGACTTGTAGTTACACACTAATTTTGGTTAGAAAAATCAATAATTATTATCTTAGCGCCATAGCAGTGCTTTAAGGGTTGATAAACCCACTATATAAATGGCTTATAACGAAAAATTGGCGGATAGAATCAGGGAAGCTATTATGAACGTTCCAAACGTTGAGGAAAAACTTATGTTTGGTGGTGTTTGCTTTATGGTGGATCATAAAATGTGCATAGGTGTTATGAAAGAAGACATGATGTGTCGCATAAATCCCGATCATGAAGAAGAGGCCCTTAACAAAACAGGATGCAGGCCAATGGATTTTACAAGCCGAAAGATGAAAGGCTATGTGTATGTAAATGATGAGGGGATGAGAACCAAAAAGCAGTTTGACTATTGGATCGACCTCTGTCTCGATTTTAATATACTTGCCAAAGCTTCAAAAAAAAGTAAAAAAAAATGAAACCGTTAACTAATAAAAAATACTTATTAGAGAAATTTCCGGGAAAAGGAGGGTGGACGTTTGCAAAAATTCCGGAAATTGCACAAGATAGAAAAGCGCATTTT
>Ga0075158_10003579_pt1 | contig 10902 bp, 14 predicted proteins | sample JI91814BDNA_FD_70968 | JGI IMG/M metagenome (GOLD analysis project Ga0075158, IMG submission 70968) | Wastewater effluent complex algal communities from Wisconsin, to seasonally profile nutrient transformation and Carbon sequestration -... | ecosystem: Engineered > WWTP > Effluent > Algae... | reverse complement strand
AGCTGCTGTTTTGTGGGTGATAATTTTGCTTTTGTGGATCCGAGAGTGCAGAGCCTTTATTTGTTGATTTGTCTACTTGTATTGTTTGCTAACGTTTTTTATGTTGCTCAGATGCATCGTAGAAGGCGGAAGATGTTGGGTTTTGCAATTTTGTTTGCTCCGATTTTGATTACAGCGTGTTTTTTTTATGACTCTGTTGCCAATCCGTCAGGTCGCTGGCAAGATCGCTCACTTATTTGTACTAAATTTTTTGAGAAGTCCAAAATATTGGTTTTTGTGGAGACAACGCCCTTTAGTCCAAATGTTATTGTGTTTGAGAGATATGACTTTTTGGGTCTTCCTTTGCGTGCTGATCGCCTGGTAAAGCGATTTACATGCGCAGATGTTGCTGTCTGGCAGCCTGGTAATTGCAATGTATTAGAGGTGAGCAACTGTAGGCATGACAGGCAATACAAGTCTTTTGCAGAGTTTGATAAGACGGGCAAGTGTATTTTGATAGCGCGGGATTAGTTGGGCGTAACAGTTTTGCCGCCTGTTGATGTAGCTAGTCACTTAGACTGCTCTCAAATTTCATCAGCGGCGTTGTAACTAGATAAGTGCGAGATTTCATTGAACGTCAGTCTGTAAAATACATGACCTGAAGCTAACAAGATAAGCGGGATGCTGATTGCCAGCGAGGAGAGCTTGAGCGTCTTATTTGAGGGCATCAACCTGTTAGTGGCAAAGACAAGCCCTGCGACTAAAAACAGCACACATTGCAAGTAGACAACAAAGTTAAAAAGTAGCGGTCCCGTTACGTCCATGCTTCCACACCCACCATCGTCGTCACAGCTACTTGTGACCTCTACTTTGATTTTAATACTTGTGTGAGAGGTAGGTGGTGTGTGCTGTTACTGCTGGGTTAAGAGTGCTTTGAGATTGTGGACCGATTTTGTTAAGTGGGAGGGGCGATCAGTCGGTAAAGTCTAGAAGACTTGAGACTCTCCCTTAATACCATTGAGCCGTGGTAACGTATGTGTTACCATGGTGGAATGCGGGTTGAAGAATATATCCGACAAGACGGGTCAAGCCCTTACAAGGTTTGATTTGCTCGATCCGCAGTCCGCGGCAAGAGTGACTATCGCTAAAGTGCGAATGGAGCGTGGATTAGTCTCTGCAATTAAGTGGTTTGATGGCATTAACGAGAGATTTCAAAGATACCGTTATTGAGCGGGTAAATCGAGACCCGGCGTTTGCTAAGGCGCTATTGGACGAAGCTATTACTTTGTTTCTCAATGGTGAGCCAGAAATGGCGCGTATGATTTTGCGCGATCTAGTCAATGCCACTATGGGTTTTGAAAGTTTAGCTGATGCTGTCTCCTTGCCACCTAAAAGCTTGCATCGTATGCTCTCTGAGCGCGGCAACCCAAGTATGAATAATATTGCAGCCATATTTGCTGCGATTTGTAATAGCCTCTAGGTGGGGGTTGAGACTACAATTGTAGAGAAGCGAAGTCGCCCATCGTCACGATTGCGCAGGGCTGGCACAAAGTAGTTTGGATTTTGCAAAATTCTAAGTAAGCAGGTTGCGTTTAATTAGTTAGTCTCGTGTCGAAACTGCTTTTGATGAGGGTTGATTGGTGAACAGGTCAATAAGATGAAAGTATGTTTGAAGATCTTGGGTATTAACTTTGTTGTTGTGGCACTTCTTACGCTTGGAGGGAATACTCTAGCAATGGCTAAATCAATTGCAATGCCCAGCAATGCTATCAAAAAGGTCGTCGAACAAGCTGGATTGTCTGAGGGTGTCCAAACTTTACTCGTTGGGCAACCGGACATTGCCGTGTTTTTCCGTATCTGGTCCAAAGCCATGTTTCAAAAGGAGCATTTAGATACTGCCAGTGAGGAGCGGATTATTACAGCTGCAAAGATTGAAAATCTCAAAGCTATTGCGGCTGAACATAATGAGTTTAAAGGCAAGATTCAAACCATCATAGAGAGATGCATCGTGGTTGCCGAGGATGAGCGCTTTGCTGCAATCGTCAACAGACGTGCGCAGCTTGATGAGACTGAGTTGCCGCGGCGTATGGATCGTCTTAAGGACATGGATGATTCGGACAGAATGCCACCACATACAGCGCGCTTCAAAAAGTCAAACGCATCACCAAAGGCTGCGGCAAATGCAGTCACCAAAAACGTAGGTAAATCGACTGAAGCAAAGTACGCCAAGGTGCTCGACCCACCAGGTGTGTCAATGTTGATATCCAAACAAAGTTGGGATGCGCGTAAGTCGGCTTTTGTAGAGGCACTTGGTAAAGCTGGTGGCAAGGTCGTGTCGCAAAATCCAGTCGTTGCCTCACGCACGTTCTTGCACCAGACTGATGTCGATCTCTACATTAAAAGCCTGAGCGCTCCAGGTAGAGTGGTCGCCCATGCTGCGAATTCTAAAGTGGCATCTCCGGACATACCATTCTTTTGGGCAGCTCTCATCAAAATGCCACCTGGCACAAAGATGCGATATGACCCAAGCACCAAGCGGTGGTGGACCGACTCGCCAGAGTTTTATACAGTGGAGCAGGATTATCTATTGGTGGCGATTGAGCCGGTGTGAGTTCATTCTCTTGTCTGGATATTGCTTTCGGCGACTATTTTTAATACAAGCCATATTAGGCGGACAATTAACAGGAGAGAAAATGTCGAGTAATTGGCGATCCAAATTGGACTTATCAATTAGTAAGGGCTTAGAGAGACACTCTTTTCTACCATCTCCCATGATCGATGATCACTACAGAAAGGTCAAAAGTGAAAACATCACTTTGGTAGTTCAAGTAAGTACGAGTCCGATATTTGTTGCGCCTACTCAAAACTGCGTTAGAGTGAGGCTCTTTCTCGGGATAAAGTATCTCCCGCTGGAGGAGCTTTACAGGGCCCTCCTGCTGGGATACAAATTGGAGTCTCTGGACATTAATATTTTTTGGACGATTGGAGTGCCATTTGCTACCCTGGGAGGACCAGTTGAATTCATATTCTGTAAACAAATGACAAAGGAAGAGTGGCAAGCCGAACTCGATCATCTTTTTGAGAGCTTTGAGAAGATTGCGCTACCTTACTTTGAGCAAAACGCTTACGATGAGCTATTGTTGAAAAACGCTGATAGTCAGCTTATAGGCCGTGATGGGCGTGATTTATATTACAAACGACCAGTACAGTTATTTGTGGCTGGACGGAGAGATGAGGCTATTGCGCTGGCAGAAAAATACCTCTTAGAAATAGAGGCTGGGCGTGTAGTAATGAAACCAGAGCAGTACAGATTCTTTCTCGAAAACCTTAAAAAGACTCTCGAATGATGCTATACGAGATTTGTTAATTGTCCCTGAGCAAGCTGAGTCTCGCGTCAAAGCAGCGTTTGATGAGAGTTGAGCACTTCATTAGCCTCGCGCTTATTGTGGTTATTTCAAAAACGCCTTGAGTGCTCTCTCGTATTGCACGGTCGGTGGATAGTACACAAGATGCCCGCGATTAGGAATGGCTGTAAGAGTGCAATTGCTACAGCTTTTTGATAGTTCTTCTGAATCCGAAAACGGGATGGTAAGGTCCTTTTGACCATGAATGATTAAAACGGGATTGGAAAGCTTGCTCAGTGCCTTGCGATTGTCCAAGTCCGTGTAGGGAAACCAGCTCTCTGGATAGAGATTTAGCCAAGGCAATTTGAATTTTGCTAGTCTCATCAGTGAGCAAAATGGAGCCAACAGGATGACAGAATTGCAAGTGCGATGAGCCGCTATGTGGCAAGCAACACCGGAGCCAATCGACTCGCCAACGACGACAATCGAGGCTGGTTCAACTTTTAGCACGTCAGTCAAATAGTCGTATACTGCATCACCGTCCTCCAACATTTCATTGAGCGATGGTTTGCCGGTGCTGGAGCCATAACCAGCATAGTCATATTCTAAAACTGATACTTGATACGGTAAAAAGCTCTCTATAAGCTTTGTGCGGTCTGCCATTGCGCCGCTATTGCCCTGCGAGACTAGAAGTGTCTTTTTTGCGTTTGGTACCTGAAAATACCAGGCGCTTAACTGTGTCCCTGCCTTTGTGGGGATTGTAATATTTTGCTTTTTGATACCGGCTAAAGAGGTGATTGAAGTATCGCTACCAGTGAGCCAGGGTTGGAATAAGAGAGAGTCGTACCAGGGTTTGGCTATCTGAGGGGATGCTAACACCCACAGGACAAGCATTTCGACTGATAGCCAGAAGGCGTTATGCTTGGTTAGATGGCGGTGTTTCATTGATTTGATTATGGTGCATCCGTTTTATTTAGCAGGGTTGAGCATGTAGGTGACAATCCCAAGGCTTATAATAAGGGTATTTGCGAGGATTTCTGTCACTCTGGCACAAAGTGCGCGTAATCAAAACGAGATGGCAACCAATCTCGGCATTAGCTGTGGCATAAAAGTCGATGCGGCTGATGGATGTTTGAAGTCTATTCCTGCTGATTGGTTTAACCAGCTGAGTAAGGCTGGCGCATACACATTTTAGATTTTGAGAGTTAGTATTCCACTAGTCTGAGCTGAGATACCATCCAGATTTTTCTATTTTGACAGGTGCACCATCTGCGACGCCTGGTTGCCCTTTAGTAAATATCAGAGTAATGCTGTGGCTATTGCCCACAAGACCTACTGCACTTAGACCAAAATCCACTATCGGGGTGCGAGGGTCGTCGGCATATGTTTTGCTCGCATTAGGTAACCCGAGCCTTTTAAGTCGAGCGACGTAATCTTGCAAGTGTGCTTGAGAAGGACGTTTATCACTGCCATCTAAAATGCTGCAATCACCAGTTTCGTAGATGATTATTTTGCTAGCTTCCTCTGTCAATAAAACGTCTCTGAGGTCCTCGAAATCTCTTTTGTTTTTCTCAAAAAACACTATGGCTTCGTCTCTGGTTGCCAGCCTACCCTCCAGGGTATAGCCGCTGCAACCGCAAAGCGCCGCTATTAAGCAACAGCAGGCTGAGAGCAATATTGTTTTATGATTTGGATTATTGATCACACAAAGCAGGTGAATTTGATTGAGCAGGAAATAGGAACAGATGTCTTGAACAATATCATAGTGTACCTTTGCATAGTTCTATGCTTTTGGACTTTTGCTCGGCCAATGCGTAATTTTTCCCTGCATACATAGAAGTTACGCGGACTTAAAATTGGAAAGGTGGCACTGTAAACAGCTAGTTGATTGTCCTTTCGTTATAATGTTGCCGGAAGTCTCCTTCCGGCACTTACAAGGGGCAGAAAATGGCCTTACTTTATAGCCCTAGACAATTGAAAAGTCTTCACAGAGATTTTAAATTACCTCGCGGCGTTTCGAAATTGATGGAGAGAAACAAACTATTTTTTGATGCACCTGTCGTTCTCGCTCGAAATCAATCAATAACTCCTATAGACTCCGCTAGACTTTCTTTTTTGCCAGAAGAATTTTTGCAAGAGCAAAGCGTTTTGTTGAAAGCTCTTGAGTCGAATGGGTCTGGTGAATTATGCCCTGACTTGGTGGCTGACGGAACTCCTCTATGTCTTAAAGATGGAGTCAGTTTTGAAACAGATGAGTTATGCTCCAGGTATAAGACTTGGAATCATCTTGTTTTTAGCCTCAACACTGAGTTGTCGGCCTATAATTTGCGTCTCTATGAGACCTCTCAAGCTGAGTGGTCTTCGGAGAATCCTGGCGAATTAATATCGTTGGCTCGATTTATATTGGCTCATGATGTTAGTGAGGACGAGTACATTCTTTGTGCAGGCATTCATACGAACACGCCGCTAGTCAGACCTTGGGAGGTCATTGCATTTAAGAATTGGCTATTTCAACGGCATTCTCTATATTTTGTGGGAGGAAAAGTGCGAACAATGCTCCTTTGTGGTCTGCCGGGCGCCCTGGTCGATATTGAGAAGCTTAATAGCGATGCCAGTCTATTGAGACAGTCTTCCTCTCCACAAATCGACCAAGAGTTAGACATGCAAACGGTTTTCTTCAATTGGGTGGATCGGCCCCGGCGCTTAGAGTATCCATGGAGTGATTCTTCAGTTTTTAATTGAGCTAGTTGATGGAGAGCTGAAGAACGACTTTTGTGCTTCTAGCGCTTTGCAAGCCAATCTTGGAACCGATCTGGTCTTGATTTGCTAATCCCAAAGCGATTTGCTATAACGCACTAGTGTGGCTCCATAATCTTGCTTGCTGTGGCCATCAGGCTCGTAGCCGTGCTTCTCGTAAAATCTGCGGGCGCGCTCGTTTACTGCAAATACCCATAGCTTGATTGTTTTGTAGCCTTGCGCTTTTAGAGTGGTCTCGCACCATTCTATGAGCGCATTGCCAAAACCGTTGCCCCAGGCTGCGGGATGTATATAAATGCGGTCTAGCAAGCCAGCGCTTTCATCGTCCTCTTTAAGCGGTGCCACCGATGCAAATCCAACAATCTGCTCGCCGCGGATGAGAGCAATAGTCGTGCACTCGTTGTTGGCAAAACGCCTCTCCCATGCTTCTTCGCAGTAGGCTAGCGAGCGCGCTTTTACATAGTCTGCAATTGTGCTGCTAAATGTATCTCTAATCGCATAGCAGTGCACGATTGCGAGCGCGCGAGCATCCTGGGGCGTAGCCATGCGTGTTGTGCAGGTCGGTGTGCAGTCCGGTGTGTCGCGATATAGTAAATATGATGGATGATACAGCCCGGTAGGTTGGTAGTACTGCGCTGCCGTGCCGATAAATCCAAGCTTGAGCAAGGTGTTGCGCGATGCGTGGTTGTCCGGGTGATGACCGGCAAAGATTGCTTTGGCTAGCTGATTTTCAAAGGCATATTCAATAACGCGCTTTCCCGCTTCAGTGGCCAGTCCTTGTCCCCAGTATGCGGGCTTGAGGTGAAATCCTAGCTCTAGTGTGTCAGCGGCATGTGGGCGCAACCCTGCGCAACCAATGTGAGAATCATCAGATAAACTAAAGATTGGCCAGTATTGTATGTGGTGCTCTTGTGCGTTTTTGAGTTCTGCTGCGAGCCGCTGAGTGACTTGCTCTTCTGTCAGTGGGTCTTTAGTAAACAAGCGGGTGACCTGTGGGTCGCCCCATAGCGACATGGCTGCTGGCAGGTCATCGGCTTGCCACCATCTAAAGCCGACTCGCGCGCTTTGCATAAAATACTGATTGGGGCTGGCTGGTGTCATTTGGGTTTGAGTTTTGTGTGCGCGTTTACTAATAATGGCATTTGTGCTGGTTGACGATTAGGGGTTGTGTTGTGTATGCCAGGTGGATCGGTTAAATGATCTCTCATTGCTGCTCGGAAGCGAGAAAGCACTTGCCACTCAAAATTCCCATCCAAATTGTGTCAACCTGACGCCCTGGTTCGACCTTGAAGTCGTAGTAGTCGCCACTTGTGTTTCTTATAAAAACCAATGGGCTGCCATGCCACAAGTTTAGCTGCGGATGTGGTGAATCCTGGGCGATATAGCTGGTGATGTTTTCTATGATTTTGGCTCATCGCTTTGCCTCAGAGCTTTGTCGATCTCGTCATTGTCCAAAGGGCGAATGAGAATTGTGGATTTTTTTTGCGGAACTACCTGCGCCCACTCCTCTTCGTTGACAATTTCATTGATAACCGGCTCGCCTGGTGCCAATACTTCTATTGCAATACTTTCAGTGCCCAGAACAAAATGCAGATACAGAGATTTTGAGTTGTAGTGCTCAGATTGTTTCGCTGCCCAGTGTGAGGGACTTACTTTGTAAGTGAAGCAGGGGAATATTTCTTCCGCTATTGAGAAAGCTGGGATATAGCATTCCTCTAGCGTGGTTTGGTAGGAAGCCCATTCCTGCCATACCACGTGAAATTTTTTGATTTCGCCCTTTGCGGTTCTTTCTTGCAGATAGACATGAAGCTGGAGCAAGTTGTCCACAGCCATGGAACAGAACTCCAGTGTAAATGCATTTGCGAATGGCGTAATCCATTCTACCGGTCGCTGTTGGGGTTCCATGCAATTACCTTTTGTAAGCCTCTGGCAACTCGTTATTGTTTGGCGACAGGTCGACCAAGGCTAGGAGCTTGGCTAATTTTGCCATTGTTGCACCCTTATGGCAAATCATAAATGAGGTGGAATGATAGGCTCTGGCTTTCTCAACTAATGTAGTCAAAAGCTCTGAGACTGGACTTGGCATTTTATACCCTGGCGGCTTTGGACGGTTAGTAGTATGTTGCGCCGGACGGTTACTAGTATATTGTGCAGGGTTGTTGATGGGACTCGTCTCCAGTCACTTTTGGTTCAGAGCGAGCACGTCCTCTTTATCCATGGCCTTGAGCATGGCTTGTTGCTGATAGTGAATGGGCGTCTTATCCATTAGAGATTTTGTCCATGCTGTTGCGCTAAAAGTGCTGGGAATTACAAAAACATCTGCCAGGCCGCGAAGAAGATAGCAGGCATAAATTAGAATTGGCTTGACTAAAGTTAGCAGGTACAATTATGAGTCGAGTGACCTTTGTTTGGACACAGGTGAGTCCCTCCGCACTTTGTTAATCTAGTAATACAGTCGGCAAAGTCGTTTTAACTTGGCAGCGATACAGTTTGCTAACTGCCTGTTCATCAGATTGAACTCTCAGTATGGCGCCGAGGACGCTCGCTATCTCTCCGAATTCTCTGGTAGTGGATAATTATTCGATGAACAGTAATGGTCAAGACTTATTAGAGATGGAGTTTTTGGCTGGCGAGTACTACGACGCTGGCAAGCTGGATTTAGCGGCAGCAAAGTATGAAGAGTTGCTGAAAGCGGTGCCAAATTATGAGCATGGCTATGTTCATCTCAGGCTTGCCCATATTTATGTGGAGCTGGGTTCAGGAGCCAATGCTCTTGTTACTCTTGAGCGTATTGTTGATCGTAGTCACATTTCCAACGAAGCATTTTTGGAATGTAAGGCGCTAGCACTCATTGAATCCGCGAGAATTGACGAGGCTATGGATGTGCTTGTTAAGCTGGTCGGCGAGGAGCAAATATATGTCGGCTTCTTGAATATGATTGCAAGACTGCTTATCAGAGCCACGGAGACTGTTGATATTTCTCTAGAAGAACTTAGGTCTAAGGTGCTGGACCGACAAAATGACATGGATAAAGTTTGGAATGAGATTTTCGATATATGTCAAAGCCTGCTATCGCGCGGAATTTGATTCCTGAAGAAAGGTCTCTATTCGTCTGATGAAGCAACAAAAGTGGGAATCTTTGACCAAGCACCCTCGCGACATAATCAAGATGCCTGCTCAGTAATTGCGTAAGTAGTTGACCATGTCAACACTCCAAACCAACACTCCAATTGATCGATCTAACCAACACTTCGTAAAGTGTCCGTAACATCGTAGTAGATCTCAAGACCGCCACAGGGGCGCTACCTCGGGTGAGGCATGACAATCACTCGACTGGGTGAACGTGGTACCACCGTTAACACCAGCTCATGAGCCCACGCTCACTTGCTTGCCAGGATGATTTAGCTAGGCTGGCTTGTGATGCCTATCAGAGGACGCTCTTGAGACACACCAATTGGTATGCTCCTTGTATTTGGTTTGTTTTGATTTGATTGCACAATGCCCACGCAATCTAAAGAAAAACAAAACCCTACGCTAGGTCTTGGCTTGTGCCAAAATCCTGGTATCACTGCGCACCACAGGCGATGCCAAAAAGTAACAGAGTGTATCTTAGCGGACACGGTGCTGAGGTCTTTCTCATATTTGTCACTTTTTTGCCGAGAGGGTAGATTTTGCGTGCTCCAAAATTGTTTGGTGGGGTTATCCCATTCCAGCCCCTTTTCCGAGCAATTTACCGAGTTTTCCCAGTCCTTTGCACTTTCCCTCAATACACAACCCAGTCCCACGGGGCTTGCAGGTGACTACCCTGGGAGCGGTTCTTTAGCTGTCACTACAAGCGTATGACTTGCTATTGGTCAGCTGGTTGTCAATTGATTTACTGCATCACGACCTGGCTGCAAAGACTTACTGGGCTTGATATTAAGCGGATCACCAAGTCAAGGGTGCTGTCGCGTTAATCACTTGATTAGCTCCCCTCATGCCGCGAGCCATGACCTTAGATATGACCGCTCATTTTTAGTTGTCATTGATATGTCGTCGAGCGTTTTTTAACCTCAAATATCGGTTGGGATGTCCTCATTGGTCCTGCTCAATTTTTAGATGCCACAGGCGCGCACAGCCGCCTCTAATACATGGATAACTGCTATGCCTGATCCCGATAACACACCTCAGCGTCCGGAGGAGACGCCGCCCAACAATCCGCCGCTGACTCCACCTTCCGCGCAGCCTCCCCCACCCCGGCGCGGTCGCTTTGCCCAGGACCCACCCCTGGACACAAGTGCCACCGACACATACTTTGAAAAGCTCCTCAAATACATCCCCGGTGATATCGTCGCCGCCTTTGTTGCGCTCGATGGCATCCTTAAGCAAGGTGGCAACGACCCAATGTGGTTGTCCTGGGCTGTATTTGGAGCACTCCTTGTGCTCACACCGTTTTACATCTGCTATGTCAAAACCACCCCACCCGGCATTGTCGCTACAAAGACATTTCACTGGGTGGCATCTACAGTAGCCTTTGCTGTTTGGGTGTTTGCCCTTGGCGGACCATTTGCTGTGACCTTTGACTGGTATAGACCGGTCTTAGGCTCGGTGCTGCTCATCATTACGACGCTGGCGCTGCCAGTGTTTGAGAGCATTTTTTACAAATCGCCTCCTCCACCTGATGGCACCATTTAAGGAATCATTATGAGGTCCAAATCCTCCCTTACTATCCTCTCCATTGCCGCTCTGGCAACCGCGCTAATGCTTGGCGGTTGCAGTACAGCACCATCAGTCAGGATTGACTCCCTGCAGTTGGGGCAGCCCTCAGTCATCACCACAGACG
>Ga0075158_10003576_pt1 | contig 10905 bp, 7 predicted proteins | sample JI91814BDNA_FD_70968 | JGI IMG/M metagenome (GOLD analysis project Ga0075158, IMG submission 70968) | Wastewater effluent complex algal communities from Wisconsin, to seasonally profile nutrient transformation and Carbon sequestration -... | ecosystem: Engineered > WWTP > Effluent > Algae... | reverse complement strand
CACCATAGCCCACGGAAGTCTTTGCACCGAAGCCCAACCATTGAAATGCATGCTCAAAGGCCGCGCGCAGGAGTTGCTGCCAATGTCCGTTAAGTGCCAGTTCGGGGGCACTGTAGGCCAGCCGTTCAAGATCGCATTGCACGTGAAAGACAAAGCCAGCTCCGGGGGGTACCGTCAGGAAGGCGATCGGGTTAAGGTCGCCGGAGTCATGGGGAGTAAGGCTATCACCGGCCTTCTTGTCCAACTTCCCCCGATAGTAGTGGCTTTGGTGGGGCGTCATGATGTCGACGGCTAGGCGGTCGCCCAGGATCTGAGGAATGACGTCCCAAAACACCAGAGCGCCGCGGACTTGTTGGCTCTCGCCATCAGGGGGCTCCCGTCCGAACAGGGCCTCTGATGCTGTCAGCTTGATCTCCTCCTGACCGGCCTTCAGGATGTACTGCGCAGTGTCGTCCCAGCCCCGATTGTCACCCCATGCGTTGCTTGCCAGTTCCCGTGCGGCCTGGCGAAGCACACCCTTGACGCTACTTCCTGGCAAGTAGGGCAGCCCATAGGGGCTCAGAAAGGCAAAGCCATTCTCCAGCGGGTGTTCGTTGCCCAAACCGGTCGCGAACGGGGCGGTCGCCGTGGCATCGAGGCGAAGCTTGTCTTTGCAGTCCCGAGCACATAGAAACGCCTGACTTTGTCGTGTGAGCAGAGCTGCCATGGTGTCCCGGTCGCGTTTGCCAAGAGCCTTGGCCGCGTTTAGCGAGGAGACCTTGTTATCCACCTTGATCTCTCGTTCTAACTTGTCCGGGCCTCTGGAGGCGTAATCGATGTCATGGTTTTTCCATAGATGCTCCTGGGTGCGTCGATTTACACCCCACAGCACCAGATACATACCGAACCGCATGCCTGGCGAGGCGTCCTTGAAGTCCCGGTTCTGAAGGTAACCGGGCAGCGCGGGAATGGGCATGTCAGTTCCCTTTCAGGCGGGCGGGGGCTATCTGGCGCAGCCAGCGCAGCCAGGCGAAGGCTTCCGTTGTAATTGCCCGGAAATCGCTAGGGTCGAGGCTCATGAGCTTTTCCATCAACGGTTCAAAGCCGGGATCCCGGTCCGCATTGAAGAAGCGTCTGGCGAGCCAGACTCGCAGATGGGCGGCAACCATTTCGTGCTCCTTACCCTTTTCGTGACAGTAGGCGAGCACTTGCATGAGTCCGGAATTCATGATCAAGGCTGGCAAAGCCTTGGCCACATTCACGTGCTCCTTCCTGTAGCCGACGCTCTTTTCCCAAGCGTCCTGGGCGCGCTGTTGTTCAAGGGTTGTCATGATTCAGCCCTCCGCCACGCTAGCCATGACGAGGCCACGACCCGTTGTCGCATCACCGCCAATCTGCAGCAACTTGTTATGAATGACGGCCTTGATCTGTTTCATCACGGCTTCGGCCGGCGTGTCTTCCCTGCCGGTACGCGTCTGGCTGATCAGCATGGGGGCAATCAGAAGGGATTCAGGAGGCAGGTTCTCCGTGTAGAACAGGCCACCGTCGCTGGCCGTGCCTGTTTGCTCGTCGATGCGCACATGGGGCTCGACCAGCATTGCGTGCTGGGCAAAATAGGAAAAATCGGTGTCGGAGAGTACGACCAGATCGGTCTTGAGCTTGTCGGCGAAGAAGTCGTAGCCGTTGCCGGTGGGGATGGCTCTGGATGCGATATCGATGCTGAGCGGTTCCAGTTCTTGCTGCGCTATTCGTGCTTCGTATTCAAAGGCTTCCAAGTGCAGCTTGCCACCAGACAGCAGAGCCCGGTTGGTGAGGAGGCAATACCCTTCGCCTACGGTGGGGATATTCCATGGAGCTTGGATGCCGGTCAGGGCAAGCAGACGCTTGCCTCGGGATAGGGCCTGGGGGCAGGTGGCATACACGTATCCCCCTTTCAGGCTGCGGATGGGGAGGGCGAGTAGCTGGGCATCGCCAAAGCTCAGGGCTCCTGCATGCAGGTCAGTGCTACGAGCGGCGGGACCGAACAGGCGATCAATCAACGATTTATCGCCGCCCATCGCCGTGAAGCCGTGGCGGACTGCACCTTTGATGCCGGAGCCCGCAAAGCAGGGGTGGCCTGTGTGACGCTCACGCTGGATAGGGTTGTCGATGACGCCAATGGCCTGACCCGCACCCATGTGCACCGGGCTGACGGCATAAAGAAACAGGGCTGCATTCTTTTCGAACATTAGGTTTATCTCCGTGAGATGCGGTTCGAGCTATGATCAGTAAGCGGCAAAGGCAAGGCGGTTGAAGCCCTCAGCACGGCGCTGGGCATCGTCGTCGCAGGCTTCATTCCACAGGCCTTTGTGTACAAGTCTTTCCAGTGCCTCGGGGGTGCCCTCCAACTCGTCGAGCCAATAGACGCTACCGGTGGGGGCCACCCGCTGGGCTGGCTTGGGCTGGTGGCGGGCCAGATCCCAGCCGGAGACAGTTTCGGAGCGGGGGACTGTGGCACACACCAACCGGCCACGAATGCCCTCCAGATAGAACTGGCCGCTGTCGTTGCATCCTGGGATGCGCCAGCCGTCGGGGAAAAGGCCGGGAGCGGTCAGAATGAGCCGGCATCGGCCGGCTTTAATCAGGTCGGCAAATTCTGGCTCGACCGGTGCATAGGTGATCGCGTGCATGGCCGCAGCCCGACCGTCTCCACCGAACCGGAGAATGCCGTCGGAGGGTAGGTCCGCACCGCTGACAGATGCGATGAAGCCTACGTCAAAGCGTGATGTACCGGAGGTGTCGCGACGCAACAGCGCGATGGCTTGCATGCTGAAAAGCTGTCCGTCCGCGGCTCGACGAGTTTGTGCGTCCAACCCGATACCAATGCGGGTGTCGATGGTCCAGAGTTGCCGGGCATGGATAAGATCATCGTGGCCTGGCACAACGCCTGCAAGATATTTCCTCCAGCCGGACTCCCGCAGCCAGTAGCCGCTGGCGGGCTTGCCACGCTGCTGCTCCGCTATCACAGGCAAAAGAGGAAGGGGGCAGGATGATTGAAGGCCAACAGCCACTTGCACGGGTCGGATGCGACTCACACTTGGCTGACCCGCTTGGCCGTCCGAAACGACCAGATCTGCGGGTAGGGCATACAGGGCTTCAAACCGTTTGTCCTCGTGGCAGAGGGCAAGCTGGAAGTTAGTTATGGCAAAACTGCCGGGGTCATTGGGTGTCCCCAGGGTGGGATGCTTCACTCTTCCTTGAGCAAAAGCTGAAAGGTCTACCCGCTGCTCAGCAAGCAATCGGGACCGTAAGGCACCGGCAGCGATCGAAGGCCAAGGCGGTACAAGGGATTCGCCATAACTGCCGGGGTCCCCAAACAACTTGTTTCCGCGTAAGAAGAGTACGTCCAGGGGTTCGATGAAGCAGGTCTGGAGGTTCATTCTGATTCTCCGCTACGGGCTTCCCGGGCAAGAAATTCGGCAACGCTCAGGAAATTCTGCAACCACTCGAGGGGGTGAGGCGCTTGCATGACGGCAAGTTCTGCCAGTTGGCGGGTCAGGCCAGGAATGTCTTCACGCTGGCGCGCAGTAGCGTCGGCCTGACGTTCGATCTGGTAAGCGAGCAGACTGGCCAACATGTCGCTGTTGCCTCGGGGTTCGGGCAGATCGACCAGCCATTCAAGGGTGTTGTACACCGCGCGGCGAGATACCCCGTCCCGGGACAGGAAATTCCTCAGTCGGACCAGCAGGGTGATGGGGTCGCCCCAACTGGCGGTGAGGCGTAGGGTGCCACCGGAGCGCTTGAGAATAGTGAGGGAAAACGCGTCTCGCCCACCTTCCTGTTTGGCCCGCTTCTCGGCCGCTTCCAACTCGCGCCGTACTAAGGAGAGGGGGGCTTGGTGGTGGGCGATGACGGCACCGCAGGAGGCGCTGGCACGTGTTCCCATCATTCGCATAAGCCGGCCGTCGAGTAAGGCGAAACCGTTGCTGAGAGTCAGGCTGCGTGGATCACCGTTGCCCTCAGGAGTGGAGGCTGCGCCTGAATAGGCATGACGCAGACGCTGCATGGCAGGCAGGATGTCAGTCACTGAAAGCATGGCGAGTACGTCATCTCCTCCTGCATAGATGACGCGACCTGTATATTCATCTTCGACCACGTGTTGGACTATCGTCAGGGAGAAGTCATTAAGTGCCCCCGAAATAGCCAGATGTCGCCCCGGAGAGAGGGCGCGTTTCTGACTTCCGTATCGGGATAGGGCAGGATTGTTTTCGCAGTGTTTACGGAAGCCCTCTCGTACGCTGGGGTGAAAGCTCTCCAGGTAGGTGATGGCATTGCTAGACTCACCTGCGAGAAGCTGGCCCATGCGGTCTCCATCCATCATGATGAGTCCGTAATATGCCTCTAGCTTGGGCTCGGTGCCATCAGCGGATCCTTGAGCGAGCAGTTGGCGGACTTGACGCTGTATACGGCCTTGTTGTTGCTCGTCACCTGATTCGTCAGCTTGATCCAGTAGCCATGGCAGGCGCTTGGCATCGGCAAGCGCCGGGTGCATGGCATGTTTGCGCATCAGGCGCCGCGGCAGGGCGACGGGCTCCGCCGCGTCGAGGCCGTCTTTGAGGCCGGGAAGGGTCAGGCCTCCGAGCTCAAGCCATTGATCCAGATGCCGGGCCAGTGCCATCGTGTGGGTGGAGACAACGAAGCGATCTATGCTTTTGTCGTTCACGGTGCGGGCTACCTCCTTAGCGAAGAGGGTGGGCCACAGACGCTTTATGGCCGGAAGCGCACTTAGGCGTTCGCCGGGCTTGGCCCAAGTTTTACGCTTGCGGGCAATGCGGGACCAGAGGGTGTCTGCCTGGCTCCCAGGCGGAAGCTGAAGGTGTTGCCGATCGGTCGCCAGCCATTCGGTTTCACCTGTGAGCGAACAGCGCCATCCTGCCTGCCTGCTTTGCTTGAAGCTCCGTACGCTTTTGGCGGCAGCCATCACCCGCTCGGCGAGTTCGTAGATGGCGGGATAAAGAACACCGGGGTTGGGGGAGAAGAACGGGTTTTGATGTTCCGCTTTGCTTCCAAAGTGAATGGGCTTCTGAAGCACCTTCCAGGCGGACGTGTCGAGGAAGCCGCAGGTCTCACCGGCCTGAGCCCCAAAAAACGGCGCCATCGCTGCGGAGAGCTGAATAGCGTCCAGTTCAGTTTGCTGCTCCTGATCGTGCGCTGTGACCAAGGAGAAGGGCACTGCAGCCCAGTGCACTTCGGGAAACCCTGCCAGTTGTTCGTACATCTGTTGATGGCAGACCTGCTCGCTGTCGTTGGCGAGACCGGCTGCTTCGAGTAGGTGCTTGACGACGTCCTGCCCCAACTCCTGGAGCCATTGGCGGACTCGGTCCTGGACCTTCTCGGCGATGGTCTTGGCCTGGCAGGTCGGCACTACTGCTACAAACCGATTCGGGAGGGCTGCCGAGAACAGTGGATTGCTGTCACCTCCACCCTTGGCCCATGCACAGTCCTTGAAAAGGGTTGCAGGGAGTCCTTCCTCCTGCAACCACAGGTCGACCTGCGGAACGCCCCGGAGGCGGGGGAACAGGATGGCGTCGGGGCCAAGGTCTTCGCATATAGGGCGCATAGCCTCCCAGGCTAGGCGGGATAGCAGATGCGAGCCCGCCCACAAGTCGGAGGTGCTGCGAGCGGATGCAATGAAGGATTGAACCGGGCCAATCGACAGGGCCAGCAAAGATGCTTCACCTCTAGTATCTGCAGCAAAGGCGCCGGCGAACGCCGACGTGAGATCCAAGTGGTCCCAGATGGAGTGGTCGGGAACACGTGTATCGCCAGGCAGGAGTCGCCAGAGGTTAGCGAGCTTGCCGCCATCATTCCCCTCTGCCAACTCAGGCCCAAAGCGCCAATACGCAAAAAGGAGCTTACGTTGCTCTGCATGGACGGACTCCGACGCACCTATGGCCTTCTGCAGGTGCACAAAATGCGCACTGCATCGCTGCTTGATGTCGTCGATCTCCGTGTCGCTCAGACTGGGCAGATTGAATTGGTCGCCGGTGAGAGGGTGAATCAGGATGGGACGCTTGGTCCAGTGAACCTGGGCCCATGGTGCCACCTGAAGTGTTCTCTGGCCGCGCGTAGTGTTGACGGCGATCTCCTCCATCGGCCATTGAGGGCGGTCTGCCGCCGCTGCCCACCAATCGGCCCGCTGGATCTGGCGATAAATAGCGGTGGGGATACCCTGCCTGAACAGGATGTTAGAGAGCGCTTCGTCACTGTCTGGATGCAGCATTTCCGAGCCAGCCGAGTGCGACTGGAACCGGCGGTGGAGTGCCCTGGATGTGCCGTCTTGGCGGCCGGCCGGGTCGCGCAGCAGTACGAGAGCCTTTTCAGCTGGATCGTGAGTGCGTGCGGCGAGCTTGGTTTGCCAAATAGTGTCCTGGGTCATGGCGGGCGTCTCAGGCGGTGAGTCGGGTGAGCTGTTGGGAAGGGGCATCCAGAAATGCATGGACTTTTGACCAGACGCCCTTGATCTCGGCGATGTCAGGCTTGAACCGGGGCGGCGGCAGGCAGGGAATGTGAAAAATTAGGCCCACGAGTTTGTTGGCCTGGTCGGGAGCGGGGGAGACCTTGAAGCGCAGGCTGTTGGGCAGACGAAGGTTTGGTTCCCACGTTTTAACCGAATGGTTGGTAACCGGATAAGCCATCCAGTGGCGCGCTTCGGGCTGTGAAGCGTTTTTTCCCGAGTTGAGAATGAACTGCGTGCGCAGCCCAATCTTGAGGATGGCAAGAGCCTTCATCAGTTCCGGCCAATCTGCGCAGACGTGGGTCTGCCAGATCAAGGCTTTCCCGGCATCGGAACCGATGGCATGTGGCCAATCCAACGTAAGAGCGTCGCCCCAGGGACGCAGAGGTGTGGCAAGAGGGAGGGAGGGGGTGTCGCCTTCGGGTTGCAGGGTGAATGAGCCCCATCCGTTGCGGCTACGCCCACCTACAGTGCCGAATCGGTTCATCAGTGCGAGGGCTGTTTCGATCATCTGAGAATGCTCTTCCGGGTATGCCAGTGAATAGCGTGTGCTTTCTCCGGCCTGAATGGCTGCTCCCGACTTCAGTACGGGGTTGTTGCTGCCACTCGGAAGGAGCAGGGGGCCGAATCCCATGTAAAGGTCACTGGCAACCGCTTGACGTACCTCGGGGTGAGAAACTCGATGCTTACTAGCTGTCCAGCTTGTCATTTGGCCGCTGGCCCACTCCCCGAGGCGCATGCGGACAAGGCTCTTGCGGGCCGGAACGGGGGCTCCGCACTCATCCACGTCGTCGCCAAGCCAAGCGTGACCGAACAGGCGGCCTTCCTCCCTGCGCATTACCCTGACGTCAGGCTTGAAGTCGTGAGTGGCAGCGAAGACCATGCGCCACCACTGGCGCAACTGAGCCTTGAACGGGGGGGCTCTCCATTGACCGCCCTGCTCCGCGCTGCCGAGGAACGCGGGTGTGTGAAATCGAATTGTGTAGTACGCGATTTTCATTTTTTACTCTCATCCCGCATTGTTATGAATATGACTCTTGCCATAGCAATCATCGATCGGACGTCATGATTACCCTGCTACCGACTTTTATGTCATTTTATTCGGCTATGTCACCATTACCTGTGGAACCGCGCTTGGAATATGCTGTTTGTAAAAATGCAGTGCAACATATTCGGTGACTGGCGATGAAACCGCTTGACTTCCAACATATCCTGAAGTCACTGGTGGATCTGTCGCACGGGCGGCGTGAGCAGCGGCTAGAGGTGCTCACACTGCCCGCTGAGGGCTTTGCGGCGGGGCAGATTAAGACCTGTTTCGAGCTTGCGCCGAAGTGCCCGCACTGCGCCCACGATCAAATTCATCGACACGGACGGTCCGAGTGCCTTCAGCGCTACCGACTGCGCGTGTGGCAAGACCTTCAATGCCTTGACGGGAACGCCGTTGGTGCGGCTGCGGCACGAGGCAAAGTGGCCGGACTTTCTTCAGGCGATGCAGGACTCGCTCACGGTTCGCTGGCGCGCTCGGGACATTGGCGTGCATCGCAATACCCGCTTTCGCCGGCGCCACCGATTTCTCGCCTGGTGCAAGAACGACCGCCCCGAACATCTACATGGGATCACCGAGGCGGACGAGACCTACTTCCTCGAATCCAGCAAAGGGGCACGCATTCCACCGCTAACGGTTCAGCATTGCCTCTTATTTCGCTACAGCTCGAACTCCATGAACCAAGATCCGAACCGCTTGAAATTGACCTGAGTTTCGTCTGCTGGGCGCATTCGGGCAGTCCGTTTTGAAGCGTTTCGGTAGATGCCCCATTCTGTGTTGCAGGCTTTGCATGTCGCTAGAAACTCCCCGTCTCGTGGGACGAAGTGGGCAGGGCTGCCACAGTGGCGACAGGATGAGAGCGCTTTCAGCCGATCAACGGCGAGCTTGATGCTTGATCTGGTTTCATCGTTCAGGGATACATGTTCAAGCCAGGACAGCAAAGGCTGCTCTTGGTCATGGCGCAGAGGGTTGAGCAACTTCCAGCTCTTTCCGATCACTAAGCCGGTATTTTCCTTGTCGAGCCATGCCAACACTTCGGAGGGAAGAGGACCCGCCTGCTTTCCATATGCGGAGAAAGCCGGATGCCAAAGAAAGCGCTCCACCACCAGTCTGAGCTTCTCTTCACCGTAGAAATCGAATGGGTTGATCACGAGGAGTGAGGCGTCCTGAGTCAAGGTGTCCCCATCTTCGAACTCTTCGGTATTCGGCAGGCAGGAAACGACGAGTCTACCGTCGGGGGCTAGTCGGTTGTCGCGGCACGCAGCCGTTAAGGTCGGAACAAGGACCAGTCTTCGGTCCGCAAGCTGCAGTTGGATTGTGTTTTCAGGAGATGAAATACTCCCCTTTTCCCCCGCGAATTCGAATGCTCCCCTGACTGTATTGAAATGGACCAGGGGCATGTCTGAGAGCACCCGGTCGATCATCATGCGGAGATACACTGAAAAGTCTTCAAGGGACCGCCTGTACGCCGCGTGGATCTCTTGTGGGCTTTGTTCCATGTCGGCAGTGCGGGTCTGGTGGAGATGCCAGAGTGTCCTCAGATGTCGGTAGTGCTGATCATGGACAAGGATGTTCGTATGTCTGAGCTGAGCTGGGACTTGGGCTGAGCGCGGTACCTTCTTGTACAAGTCACCTTGCCGGATAAGGCCGATTTTTCGCTTTGCCTGGCTCAGGACTTTGATAGCGTCGGCTGACTTCTCAAGCGCCTTGTCCGTAGCGGAATCCTTCATTGCGTCACCCCAGAGCGTGCAAAGGCGCCTGCGCAGCGGGTGGTAGATATCCTCAGCACCGGCAAGCTTCAATGCCTGCTGATATTTTTCATGCATCTGCTCGGTTTCTGCGAGTCTGTAGCGGACGTACGAATCCAGCCGATCGAGCAGCCGGGCGAACACGCGGTTTTCGTAGATCGCCCAATCGTCATCGCTCAAGAGCGCAATCAGCTTGCTGGGTAGTACTCCGGAGATTGTTCGTCGGTGCCAGTCTTCAGAGTGTGCGGCCAGACGGCTTACTGCACCCGGGGCCATGCGCTGAACACGGGATATCTCTGTCAGTTCGGTTTCGTACTTCATGGCAAACCGAGGGCGCAGGGCAATCTCGTCGAGATGGCCCTTCTCGATCACCTGCATCAAGGTTCTGTCGAGGTCGTTCAACTCTGCCAGATCGGCCATCGAGGCAGGGATCAAGGGCGAAATCGTGGTGGCGGGCTGTGATTTGGCCAGCCCTGCGAGAAACCCGATTGACGTCGAGATCAGTGCTCGAGCGGAATTCTTCTCTGTAGGTGGGGTGATTTGGGTGAAACTGCATGTCTCGTTGCCGAGAGCACATCGCTCCCTGCCATCCGAAAAGAGAATCTCGCCTTCCTCCAGGCGGATGTCACCGTTCAAAAAGGTGCCCTCGAGCAACCGATAGCGCGCGGGTTCGACCACCTGAGGTAGCGTGGTCGTTACGCCAGTGAAACGGTCGATGACTTTCACCCGCCGCGCTCCAGGCGTTGGATATCGCGCCTGATCGCCGCCAGACAGCGATCAGGAGAGGCTTTCACCTCGATCGAGCGAAACACCGAAAGCAGTGCCTTCTCGACATCGTCGAGATCGTTCCGGTTGATGTCATAGCGCCCTACGACCTTACCGTTGCGGAAGAGGCGGGTGGAGAGGAGGTGATCCAGTCCCTGGACGAAGGTCCCTCCCGAGCTTTTCACTACTGGCAGAAATCTCCCTGCCTGACGTTCGAAGCGATTACCCCAGCCAATGCCGAACGTTTTCTCGAGCAGCGAGGACAGCTCGCTCTTGCTCACGAAACCGAGAAGCTCCTCGACGTCCTTCTTCCACGTACGCTGTGCGTCCGTGAAGGCGTCGTTGAGTGACGAAAACGAGTAGGTTTTCGGATTCAGTTTTCTGTTGGGCGCGAAACGATCTTCGTGGCGCGGCAGCTCCAATACGAAGGCCCGGTCATGGGTCTTGTCGGCCAGTTCGTTGGTCGTTTCGTCCTGGTTGGCTGTCCCGATGAACCACAGATTTTGCGGCAACCGAACCTCTCGTCCCTCACGAAGCATGCCCGGAGCGTTAGGCGGGCACGACTCGACAAGACGAATCCACCGTTCGTCGGGCTCCTTCTCTAGGGCGGATAGGAAATCGGCAAAGTACTGTTCCGGACGGGAGAGGTTCATCTCGTCGAGCAGGACGATATTTAGACGATCCCGTGCAAAGGGCGTCGCGGCCCGATACATCGCTTGCAGACACTCCTTTTCGGCGAAACGCTTCTCGAAGGCGTTGTAGTGCCCCAGCAGGTCGCTACGATCCCGCCAGCCGGCCTGCACGGCGATGTCCTGGCATTCGCCACCCACCGCCTTGGCGAACGCCTTTGCCAGGCTGGTCTTGCCGGTCCC
>Ga0075158_10003575_pt1 | contig 10906 bp, 7 predicted proteins | sample JI91814BDNA_FD_70968 | JGI IMG/M metagenome (GOLD analysis project Ga0075158, IMG submission 70968) | Wastewater effluent complex algal communities from Wisconsin, to seasonally profile nutrient transformation and Carbon sequestration -... | ecosystem: Engineered > WWTP > Effluent > Algae... | reverse complement strand
GTTGGCCATCTCAATCGGGATTTTACGCAACAGTGGAATGGGATAAAAAATCAGAACCCCGATAAGGTTGAATAGGAAATGTGAAATAGCAATGCTGATCGCTCCTGCGGTATTGACATTAAAGAACGCAGCAATAAAAGCTGTAATAGTAGTTCCGATGTTAGCCCCTAATATGAATGGCGCAGCCTTGCGTAACGAAACAATTCGTTGCGCAACAATGGGTACAACAACCGAAGTTGTGATTGTACTTGAGCGGATGGCAGCAGTAGTAATTGTCCCCCAAAAAAAAGACTTCCAGGCGTTCTTAAAAAAGAAACGACTGAAACGTTCAGGTGAGCTTGCCAGCAACAGTCCGGAGATCAGTTTCCTGAACACCAGTATGGATGTAAATAAAAGGATAAACGAAAATGTAGCAAGCAAAAACCCGCTAGGGATAATGTTTACAAGCCACTCAACAACGGGTCCGAAGATATACCACTTTTGTGAAAAGGAATTAGCCACCGGAACTGCTGAAGCAGGATGGAAGAAGTACGTTGCGATCCATTGTGAAATGCCGGATAGAAATCCGTAGTAGTACTCAAGTGGAAACAGAATAACAACGATCAAAATATTAAAAAAGCCGTCATACGTTCCGGCTGACGCAGCTCTTCGAAACTCTTTTTTCTTGTTGATGAATCCAAGCGATACAATCGTGCTGGTTATGGTGGTGCCCACATTGGCTCCCATGATGATAGGGATAGCACTTTCAATGGTAATCGAGCCTGACGCAACCAAAGCAACAACCAGTGCGGTAGTAGTTGAGCTACTCTGGATCATGGCGGTGATCAACAAGCCAATGAAAAGCGCAGTAAACGGATTTGAAGTTGCCTGGATAATCGTTTCAGCGGCAGACTTTCCGATATGCTGCAGGGAAGAAACCATCAGGTCCAGCGCAAATACAAACAGTACCAGCGTGGCGATGATGTATAAAACAGTCTTTAAATTGTTTTTACGCGGCTGGGGAGGCGGTATGGGAGTGACGGGTTCCAACGAGTGTGCAAAGATAGCCTAACGGTACTACCTGCCTTGGAAGTTAACAATAATTTAATATTCAGCTTCGAGCTCTTGAATAGCCATCCAGGCCATTAAGCCTATGGAAATAGTCAACGAATCTTCGTCAATATCAAACGTTGAGGTGTGGACATAGGATTTTATTCCTTTAGCTTCATTGCGTGTCCCCAATCGGTAAAACGATGCGGGGATAACTTGTGAATAAAATGCAAAATCTTCAGACCCTAACGTAATATCAAGATCAACAACGTTGTCTTTACCAACATAATCTTCAGCAGCTTTTCGGATCCTGCGCGTTAGCGGAGGATTGTTTTCGAGATAGGGATACCCGTGTGAAATCTCAACCTCACATCTGCCGCCCATGCCTTCAGCAATGCTCTCGGCCATCTTCTTGATTTTCTTCAGACCTTCCGCACGCCACGCTTCATTCATAGCGCGGAATGTTCCCACGATCTTTACTTCATCCGGTATGATGTTCGTTGTTGTTCCGCCTGCAATTTTTCCAATCGTTAAAACAGTAGGCTGCTTGGGCGATGCATTGCGGCTGATAATCTGCTGCAGCGCAATAATAATGTGTGACGCAATAACAATCGGGTCGATGGCCAGCTCGGGCGCAGCACCATGACCTCCTTTGCCGATCACTGTTAAATACAATTCATCGCTGCTGGCCATATACATGCCTTCGCGGAAGCCAATCTTTCCGGTCGGTAACATGGGAAATACATGCTGACCAATGATGGATTCGGGTGTTGGATTTTTCAGCGCACCATCCCGGATCATATACGATGCTCCGCCTGGATTTTTCTCCTCACCCGGCTGAAACAAGAATCGTACGGTTCCTTCAAATTGATCTTTAAGTGAATTCAGTATTTTAACGGTGCCCAATAGTGAGGATGTATGAACATCGTGGCCACAGGCGTGCATCACCCCGGGATTTTTTGATTTGTAGGGAACATCGTTTGCCTCCTGAATCGGAAGCGCATCCATGTCAGCCCGCAAGGCAATCGTTTTCTTTCCGGGATTTTTACCTTTCACTTCTGCAACGAGACCTGTTGCAGCCATGAGTTGAATCGAGTCCACACCAAATGACTTAAGCGTTTGCTCAACAAACTTTACGGTGTTAACCTCCTGGTAAGAAAGTTCGGGATTAGCATGCAGATGCCTCCGCAATCCGACTACTTCTTCGGTATAGGATTTTGAAAGAGATTTGATTTTGTCCAGAAGCGCCATGTGTGCAAATATAGAAAATGATTTGCGCCTCAGCACCGCAGGGCTTTAGGAATAACCTGCGTTGGAAACCTTCTTAGTTCATTGTGATCTGCCCCGGAACAACGATGGCAGAGGGGAAAAACTTTTTGATCTGATCAAAGTCTTTCTGAGCTTCCAGCCGGTTGTAGTATCTGCCCGACCGCACTTTAAAATTCGGCTGCTCATACTGTACATCGGAAATAAGATTAGGAGCCGCTTGTGTGAGCTGCTTTTTAGCGTTCAAGGCCTCATCTTTATTCGTGCCGGAATATACCTGGATCGTGTAACCTTCAATGGATTTGCGGCTGAGGTTAAGCCGATCAATGCTATCCAACACAGCATCCAATCGTTTATTCACTGTAAATTGCGCGTCTACGTGCGCTTTAGGATCACGCTTGATCTTATCTGGCGTTGGTGTAGTGCCCTGAGTTTGATCTTCGACTTTGGGCCGTAAAGAAGAAAGATCTTCCGAATACTTCCCGTCCTGTGAGGCCGTAGTTTGTGTTTTCTGAGAAGGTTTACAACCCGAGATAATAACCAGCGCAACTAAAACAAACAGAAAGATTTTTTGCATAGGCTTAATCGATTACAATGCAGCGATTATTCAGGATATCGTCTTCAACTTTTTTATACTTCACATCCTTCAATACGCGGCCATCCGTATACTGAACATTTACTTTGTCATTCCGGTTCGCAATCTTTTCTGATTTGGCCGGCATAACTTTTTCCTGTGGTGGTCTTCCGGTTTGATGCGGCTGTTGTTGACCTCCACCTCCACCTCCACCACTGTTCAACAGTGACTGAGACTCATCCTTTTGTTCTTTGTATCGTGTTGCCGTACGTTGTGCCCTGGCTTCTTCAACCTGATCAGCTTTCTGTACGGGAATATCTGCCTTCATCAGGAACGTGATTGTTTCCTCATTCACTTTACCTACCAGACGCTTGAATAATTCAAAACCTTCAAACTTATAGATCAATAGCGGATCCTTTTGTTCGTACACGGCCGTCTGTACGGATTGCTTCAGGTCATCCATCTCCCGCAGGTGTTCTTTCCAAAGCTGATCGATAATGGCAAGAGCAATATTTTTTTCCATTGCCTTGATAAGCTCCACATTGTTTGTGTCAACCGATTTTTTTAGATCAGCACCCACACCGATAGTTTTGACTCCGTCCGTGAACGGAACGAGAATATTCTCAACAGTTGCCCCGCGGGTCTTATAAATGTCGCGGATAACCGGCAGCGCTTTTTCCGCTACCATTTTATTTTTCTGATGATAATGCGCTAATGCTTTTTCATATAACGTCTCCTTCAGTTGATCCGTATTCCCTTTTCTGAATTCTTCTTCTGTGATTTCAAAATCAACACCCAATGTGCTCAGGGCATTCAATCTCATACTATCATAGTCTTCAGAATTCTTGGCACTGTTAACAATTTCTTCGCTGAGGTCGTACATCATAGTTAAAATGTCGAGCTCAAGACGTTCTCCGTACAACGCATTCTTTCTGCGCTTGTAAATTACTTCACGCTGCGAATTCATTACGTTATCGTATTCCAGCAAGCGCTTACGGATACCGAAGTTGTTCTCCTCTACTTTTTTCTGCGCACGCTCAATGGAACTTGTTACCATAGAGTGCTGAATGTCTTCACCTTCTTTCAACCCAAGCTTGTCCATGATGCGGGCGATGCGCTCGGGCATAAACAAACGCATGAGGTTATCTTCGAGGGAAACATAGAACTGTGAAGATCCCGGGTCGCCCTGACGGCCGGAACGGCCGCGCAACTGACGGTCAACACGTCTTGATTCGTGACGCTCCGTACCGATAATCGCCAAACCGCCAGCAGCTCTTGACTCAGGGGTAAGCTTAATATCCGTACCACGACCAGCCATGTTGGTTGCAATGGTTACGGTTCCCGGTTTACCTGCCTCCGCTACAATTTCGGCCTCGCGCTGGTGCTGTTTCGCGTTCAACACATTGTGCTTGATCTTACGCATCTGCAGCATCCGGCTAACCAATTCGGAAATTTCAACCGAAGTTGTACCGACCAGAACCGGTCTGCCGGCTTGTGTAAGATTCACAATCTCGTCCGCCACTGCGTTGAATTTTTCACGCATGGTTTTGTATACACGATCATTGTCGTCTTTACGGGTTACTTGTCTGTTGGTAGGGATTGTAACAACATCAAGTTTATAGATATCCCAGAATTCGCCTGCTTCGGTTTCGGCTGTACCGGTCATACCGGCCAACTTATGATACATGCGGAAGTAATTCTGTAACGTGATGGTTGCATACGTCTGCGTTGCATCCTCGACCTTCACATTTTCTTTCGCCTCAATAGCCTGGTGCAAACCATCGGAATACCGCCTGCCATCCAGCACACGGCCGGTTTGCTCATCAACGATCTTAACTTTCCCGTCAACAATAATGTACTCTGTATCTTTTTCGAAAAGCGTGTAGGCTTTCAAAAGCTGGTTCACGCTGTGAATGCGCTGCGACTTCACCTGGTAGTCGCGAATGATTTCTTCTTTCTTTTGAAATTTAGTTTGATCATCAAGCGATGAATCTTTTTCAAGCTTATTCAGCTCCGTGCCAATCTCTGGCATGATGAAAAATTTTGGATCCTCACCTTCACCGGTGATCAGGTCAATACCTTTTTCGGTAAGCTCCACGCTGTTGTCTTTTTCATCAATAATGAAAAACAACGGCTTGTCAGCCTCCGGCATGTTGCGCTTGTTGTCCTGAAGATAAAAGTTTTCAGTCTTTTGCAGAATGGCACGATTACCGGTTTCGCTCAAGTATTTAATTAATGGCTTATTCTTTGGAAGTCCGCGGAACGCACGGAACAATGCTGTCCCGCCTTCTTTTTCATCGCCATCGCTGATCATTTTTTTAGCATCCACTAAATACTGACCAACAACTTTCTTTTGGGCTTCAACCAATTTAAAAATACGAGGTTTCAGGTCAGCAAACTCATGTTGATCACCTTTTGGTACCGGACCGGAAATGATCAGTGGTGTACGTGCTTCATCAATCAACACGCTATCTACCTCATCAACCATGGCGTAGTGATGCCCACGCTGAACAAGGTCCGCAGGGTCTTTTGCCATGTTATCACGCAGGTAATCGAAACCAAATTCGTTGTTAGTACCGTAGGTTATATCAGCTTTATATGCATTTCTGCGGGCAATTGAATTAGGCTCGTGCTTATCGATACAATCTACTTGCAAGCCGTGGAATTGAAACATGGGTGCCATCCACTCGCTGTCGCGAAGCGCGAGGTAATTGTTTACGGTTACAATGTGCACACCGCGTTTTGCCAATGCATTTAAAAAGGCAGGGAATGTGGCTACAAGCGTTTTACCTTCACCGGTTGCCATCTCGGAAATTTTTCCCTGATGCAGTACGATACCACCAATGATCTGAACATCATAATGAACCATGTCCCACTTGATCAGGTTTCCTGCAGCTTTCCATTGGTTAGCCCAGATTGCTTTGTCGCCTGAGATGGTTACGTTTTCATGACGTGCTGACATCTCACGATCAAAATCACTTGCGGTCACTTCAACCGTTTCATTGTCTTTAAATCTTCTGGCGGTTTCACGGATGATCGCGAATGCGCGCGGAAGAATTTTCATCAGAACTTTTTCGAGTTCTTTATTTCTGTCCAGCTCAAGCTTATCGATCTGGGCGAATACCGATTCTTTTTCCTGGATGCCGAGGTCTGGGTTATCGGCTATCTGCTTGTGTAAAGCAGCCAGCTGATTGTCAATATCCTGTAATTCCTGGTTGATTATGTTTTGGATTTCGCGAGTCTGGTTTCTGAGCTCATCATGCGAAACGCCCTTGAGCTTTTCACCTTCTTTGATGGTTTCATCAACCAGCGGCATGACCAGCTTGATATCTTTTTGAGACTTTGTTCCGAAAATTTTGGCAATGAGCTTTAGCATACTTCAGTTAATCGTTAATCGTTAATCTTGAATAGAAAGGCGGGAGAGATAACCGATTAACTATTCACGAATAACCCCAAAACGGGGGTTCAAAGTTAGTTTGTTTTTTGAACCTGCCTATCATTCTATTACGCTCAGATTGACGGCTGGCAGGTTAGCGGAGGGACAATTATAGTTCCAAATCGCCCTGAAACCTGCCTGTCGGCAGACAGGGACCATTTTGGCAGAGATTTAAGAAGTGAAGTGGCAGATTATCGCTTTTGACTGCCATTCTGGACTTACAATTCAAAAGTACCCTCGAAAACTTGCTTGGCAGGTCCTATGAGGAAAATCTCCTGAAATGCCTCCGCGGATGCGGCAGATTGGCTGCTTTTGAACTCTACCGACAATTCGCCACCCAGCGTTATAACTTTTACAGGTGATTTATAGCCCTTGCTTGTTGCAGCCAGTGCAGCAGCGGTAACACCTGTACCACACGAAAGTGTTTCGTTCTCAACACCCCGCTCAAAAGTTCTCACGAAAATCGTATTGTCAGGCAGAAGCTCAACAAAGTTGACGTTCGTGCCCTGGGGTTTGAAAGGTTCGCTGTTCCGAATCTTTCGACCTTCTTCAAAAACATTCAACGACTTGATGTTCTTCACAAACCGCATCAGGTGCGGAGCGCCAGTATCAATCCACAAATCTTCACTGTGGTGTACGATACCTTTTGTATCGTTCATTTTTAACCGAACGATACCATCGTTTCCCAGAGTTGCATCGTGCCGGCCATCGTAGGCATTGAATGCAGCGTGGCCGTTTACAATTTTTAAATAGGAAGCAAAGCTCATGGCGGCACGGCTGCCGTTTCCGCACAGACTTTGAGAGCCATCTTGGTTGTAGTAGACAAGATTGAAATCAAGTTTCGGATCTTTTTCGATCAGCATTAATCCGTCTGCGCCCACGCCAAACTTACGGTCACAGATTTTTTGAATCTGCTCAATGGACAATGAAAGCTCACCCGACCGGTTGTCGATCATTACAAAATCATTGCCCGTGGCCTGATATTTATAAAAATGAATTTTCATGATACTGCGTAGAGTTGTCATGCTGAGCGAAGTCGAAGCATGCGTCCCTACGGTAATGCCCGTTATTTTATCTCTTCGTAATCAACATAATCACCGCCCTTGAAGGTTGACCGTTTTTTCTCTTTAGGAGGAGGATTGTCAACATTCACATTGCTGTTGGGGGGTTTGCGGAGCGGCTGTTTTTCATTGTACCCGCTTGACAACGACCTGAAAAAGCCGAATTTGTACAGCACGTAAGCGAAAAGCGAGATTATAATGACCCAGCGAAACATACTCTAAAGATAATACTTTGTCTTTAACGGCTAAGGTACAGGTTTCGTTCACTGTAAATCTTCATGAAATAGTCGTCCATGAGGTCGTCAATAAAATAGATTGACTCTCCGGTTGACTTCATTTCAGGGCCAAGTTCTTTATTAACTTCGGGGAATTTGCTAAACGAGAACACAGGTTCTTTAATAGCATATCCTTTCTTAGTAGGGTTAAAATTAAAATCCTTAACCTTCTTTTCACCCAGCATTACTTTGGTTGCATAATTTACATACGGCTCATCGTATGCTTTGCAGATGAAGGGTACAGTTCTCGATGCACGCGGGTTTGCTTCAATAATATAAACTTTGTCGTTTTTGATGGCAAACTGAATGTTGATCAGGCCGACAGTTTTTAATGCTATGGCAATTCGCTTGGTATAATTTTCGATTTGCTTAATAACCAGATCACCTAAATTGTATGGAGGCAATACCGCATAGGAATCTCCGGAATGAATTCCGGCAGGTTCAATGTGCTGCATGATCCCAATGATGTATACATCTTCGCCATCGCAGATCGCATCTGCCTCGGCTTCAATCGCACCATCCAAAAAGTGATCGAGCAATACTTTATTTTCCGGGAGGTGCTTCCAGATATCGATGATGTGATCTTCAAGTTCTTTTTCGTTGATCACGATCTTCATGCTTTGCCCGCCCAGTACGTACGAGGGGCGAACCAGCAGCGGGAAGCCAATCGTTTTTGAAACCTCTAATGCTTCATCGGCATCAGTAGCCACGCCAAATTCCGGATATGGAATGTTCATTTCTTTTAGCAAGGAAGAAAAACTGCCACGATCTTCGGCCAGGTCAAGGGCCTCGTAAGACGTACCCATGATGCGAACACCATACTTTTGTAATTTTTCTGCCAGCTTCAGGGCAGTCTGTCCGCCTAGCTGAACGATTACGCCAACCGGCTTTTCAAGCTGAATAATATCCCAAAGATGTTCCCAGAATACAGGCTCGAAGTAAAGTTTATCCGCAATGTCAAAATCTGTTGAAACGGTTTCCGGGTTACAGTTGATCATGATGGCTTCGTAGCCACACTCTTTTGCCGCGAGAATTCCGTGTACACAGGAGTAATCGAACTCAATTCCCTGCCCAATGCGGTTCGGTCCTGAACCCAGAACAATTACTTTCTTTTTGTCCGATGCAACCGATTCGTTCTCTGCATCGAATGTAGAGTAGTAGTATGGAGTCTTAGCTTCAAACTCAGCAGCGCACGTATCCACAAGTTTATAGGTACGAAGAATTCCCATTTCTCTGCGCTTTAAATGCACTTCGCTTTCCAGGCAATCAAAAAGATGCGCGATCTGCCTGTCAGCATATCCTTTCTCTTTGGCTTTGCGCAGTAATTCTACTGGGATGGTATCAAGATCATATTTTCCGACCTCCTGCTCAAGCTCAATCAATTCCCAAATTTGTTCCAGGAACCATTTATCAATCTTGGTAAGCTTTTGAATCGTCTTCATCGAGATGCCAAGCTTCATGGCATCATAAATGTGGAAGAGCCTGTTCCAGCTTGGGTGCTCGAGGCTATATAATAAGTCAGCCTGTTTGGTTAATTCTTTACCGTCAGCGCCCAATCCGTTTCTCCGGATCTCTAACGACTGACAGGCTTTCTGTAAGGCTTCCTGGAAATTTCTTCCGATACCCATCACCTCACCAACGGATTTCATCTGCAAGCCAAGCTTACGATCAGCACCCTGAAACTTGTCAAAGTTCCAGCGCGGAATTTTTACAATTACATAATCCAGTGCCGGCTCAAAGTAAGCGGTTGTAGTTCCTGTAATGGCGTTCTTTAATTCATCGAGGTTATATCCGATAGCAAGCTTTGCAGCGATTTTGGCGATCGGGTAACCGGTTGCTTTTGAAGCAAGTGCGGACGAACGTGATACGCGCGGATTAATTTCAATACCAATGATGGCATCGGTTTCAGGATTTACCGAGAACTGAACGTTACAACCTCCTGCAAACTTGCCGATTCCGTTCATCATTTTAATTGCGAGGTCGCGCATCTTTTGATAAACCGTATCCGGTAAGGTCATGGCAGGAGCTACCGTGATAGAATCTCCCGTATGGATACCCATCGGATCGAAGTTCTCAATGGAGCAAATGATGATAACGTTACCAACGCCATCCCGTAAAAGCTCAAGCTCATATTCTTTCCAGCCCATGATGCTTTGCTCTACAAGTACTTCATGGATTGGGGAAGCGTGTAAACCTCTGTTTAAGGCTTCATCAAAATCTTCAGGTTTTTCAACGAAACCGCCACCGGTTCCGCCCAGCGTATAAGACGGACGGATTACAAGCGGAAATCCAATTTCTTGTGCAATTTCTTTTCCGAGTAAGAAGGATGTTGCCGTTCCACCTTTACACACGCCCACACCAAGTTCAATCATTTTCAGCCTGAACTTCTCGCGATCCTCGGTTGTCTCGATGGCCTTAATATCAACGCCAATGATCTTTACTCCAAAATGTTCCCAAATCCCGGCCTTCTCACAGTCGATGCACAGATTCAGCGCGGTTTGTCCACCCATGGTGGGAAGTACAGCGTCAATGTTATGCTTCTCCAGGATTTCACGGATCGATTTTTTCGTGAGGGGCTTCAGGTATATGTGGTCAGCCGTCACCTTATCTGTCATAATCGTGGCCGGATTCGAATTGATCAGCACCACCTCAATGCCCTCTTCGCGAAGCGAACGTGAGGCTTGAGAGCCGGCATAATCAAATTCACATGCCTGGCCGATTACAATCGGACCACTGCCAATAATTAAAATTGAGCGAATGCTTCTGTCTCTGGGCATTTTGATAGAACGGTAAAAGGTGAAAAGAAAGAAAAAATCAGGTTAGAAGGAGTTGTTTTTGGGGTCAACTCCATGAAATCAGCGAAATGAGTGGTTCTAATCCCGAAATTCAATAAGGTTTTGATCTAAAAATCCTGCAAAAATACGCACAGATTTTAATCATTTGCGGATCGGGCAGATTATAATTTCCCGGACATAAAAAAACCGTCCTGATAACTATCAAGACGGTTTACGTTATGTGTGCCTACTAATTTGTTTTTATGACCTTTCGAACAGCTGATTTTGATCCGTTTGAAATTTTAACCAGGTACATTCCGGCAGGCAACTCCCGGGAAGCAATCGTGTGCACCATCTTTCCGTTCTTCGCGGCTTCGGTTGCCTGGTAGATTTTTTGACCGTGTGCAGAAATCAATTCAAGGGTAAACTCAGGCGATGCAGCAGCATCGGCCTCTATTGTAAAGTTCTCCCGGGCAGGGTTTGGATAAATT
>Ga0075158_10003565_pt1 | contig 10927 bp, 6 predicted proteins | sample JI91814BDNA_FD_70968 | JGI IMG/M metagenome (GOLD analysis project Ga0075158, IMG submission 70968) | Wastewater effluent complex algal communities from Wisconsin, to seasonally profile nutrient transformation and Carbon sequestration -... | ecosystem: Engineered > WWTP > Effluent > Algae... | reverse complement strand
ATCATCAATTGCATTAGCTGTTCTGAAATGTGCTGTCGCATTTTCCAAATCGGAAATCGTAAAGAAAATATCGGCAGTAAATGGATCAGGGTTAGCAATATGGTTTTCTAATTCCCAATAATCGAAAGCAAAACCAGGAGAAGGTGTTGCAACTAAATCCATCATATTACCGCTAACATACACGGTGCTATAAGGATAAGTTCCTGGATAAAAAGCTTCAACAGAAGCAGTTCCTGCACCCGGAGGATATACATCTAATGTAAAATCATAATTAGGTAATTCTGTCCCTGCAAACCATGCAGTAACAGTATCGGCACTGGTTAATGACACATAAACACTATCATCTGTAGTACTTGGAAGCGGTGAGTGATTATTAAATTCCCAATGGTCGAAAGTAAATGTAGGGTCAGCAATAGCTTTAAACTCTAATTCAGTTCCACCAAAATAAGTTGCAGGAAACGGATAATAACCCGGAGTAATTAAATTCACTTTCACATTGTTAGGGCTTCCAACAGGTTCAACCTGAACTACGACTCCGTAAGATGCAACATCAAAACAATCTTCTACACCACTTGGTAAAAACGCACAACGTTCTTCAATAAATTCACGAAGATCATCGTAATTATTACTCCAATCAGCATATGAGCCACCCCATCTGTCGGTATGACGTTCCATTTCAGGATCCATAACAGCGCGCATACTATCTAATCTTCCCAAAATAACATCACAATCGAAAGTTGTGCTAATCATATCACCAAAACGGTTGATATAATCATCTTTAAAATCTTCATTTGCCAATAATTCATTGGCGATATCAATATGTCCGTTAGGGTCAACACCACCTAATGAAAGCGGATCACATGGATCGGCAGTTGGTGAGTCGTCAGGAATACCGGTATAATTAATATAGTGACCGAAAGTGGCATCTTCATCCCATAACACATAGCGCCATTGTAATGCACCACCTGCAGGATCATAACCTCTCCACCATGCTGTATTCCAGTTCAACCAGTCGGAACAAACTGAAAACGTATTCACCAAAATATAATCGATTAAACTTTGGGTATTGAGGTTATCCTGCACATAATCATAATTTGTAGGGTCGGTCATATCGTTGGTAGTAACAAACGTCACAAACGGGCTCCAAGGTGCCATGGTGCCGTATTCAGCCCAGGTTCCACCCCAGCATTTGATATAATCCATTTCATATTCACCCTGATCGTAATAGTAATCGGTATAATCAGCATCATCAGCCTTCTCACGAGTATCGTAAACACCCCAATAATCGCCGTTGAGGAACATAATATTAAAGAAAGATGAACGCTCATCGAGTTCCAAATCATCTTTTTGGGCGATGTGATGTACAAAAGCATCGCGAACATGCGCACCACCATCAGATGAAGGATAGTTATCGTTTGCACCTGCTTTTGAAATCATGCGTTGATAACCTGTGCGGTCAGTTACATCGGCAAAAAATTCGTGGTCGATATCGTTATCATAACCAAACTGATCGTGCACTATATAATCGAAACCTCTTTGGTCATATGCCCATGAGTCATTACCGTGTTCATTAAAAGAGCCTGTAGCTTCATCAATCAGATTAAAGTCTTTGTCAAAAATTTCAAATGAGCCAATTGGTTCGATTCCCCAGCCGGTAGCATTTAATAAATTATCTATTTGTTCACCGGCGACAGAAATTATTGGCATTTCTGTTGTTTCATCAATGAAATAAGTATTAGTAGAACAAAGTGATAATAAAGTATCGGTTGAAATAGGGTAAGCAACAGTTCTTAAAACTGTAGTTTCGTCAATGGTAATTGGTCCGGTATAAGTGGTAGCTGCTGCGGTAGGAAAAGCGCCATCTGTCGTATATCGAATTACCATGTTTGGTTCATCAACGGTGATGGTAACAGTAACTGAACCTGCATAATTTCCGGAATTTGGTTCCATATCCGGTTTTTTAGCATACGCAATTTTGGTAGGTGTGGTATTAGATGCATTTGGCGTTGGGTCTGTATAAATTCTCCAGTCAGCACCACCATTTGGAGAGCGTCCCCAGCTATGATTGGTTTGGTTTACTTTGTCAATTTCAAGTTCGTCCAACACGGTTCCGGCTGCGTCCGCAAAAACTATTTCTTCTGAACCTGTAGTTTGTGTCAGCTTAAAATTTGTGTGATAGTTGGTTCCAACAACTGTATTACGGTTTGAACACCAAAAACGCACAAACCCACCAGCGGCAATATTCACGCCGGCCGGAATAACATATTTGGTTGGGTCATCAGCATTATCGCTAAGGTGATAACCAGCCAGTGGAACTGCGGTAGCGCCTGCATTGTAAAGTTCAATCCAGTCTTCATAATCGCCATAGTTATCAGCAATATCGCTGAAGTTAGCTGCAGAATATTCGTTAATTACCACCTGTGCTACCGCGCAGGAGTAGGTTAAAAACCCTACAGATAATAGGAGGAGTAAACGTTTTTTCATATAACTATTAATTACTTGTGGTTTTGAGTGCCAATGTTTTGAACCTATAAATTTACGAACGAATTTGATTATTAGGTTGAAACTGACACGAAAATTACAATCAAATGGCTAAAAAGTTCAGTTTTTGTCACAAAACCCAAAAAAATGTAGTTCCGCATATTTTAAAGGATGGGTTAACTTAGCGCCCTAATTCAACAGCATGAAGGCTATAATACCAGTTGCCGGGGTAGGAACCCGTCTACGTCCGCATACCTATTCGCAGCCGAAACCACTTATTCCGGTTGCAGGCAAACCCATTTTAGGATTTATCATCGACAGGTTAGTGAAAGCAGGATGCACCGAGTTTGTATTTGTAATTGGTTATTTAGGCGAAAAAATTGAAGCCTTTGTTCGCGAAACCTATCCCGATTTAACCACGCGTTTTGTGATTCAAAATAAACGCGAAGGATTAGGACATGCCATTTATCTTACTAAAGATTATGTAACAAAAGGCGAAGATATTTTTATTGTTTTGGGTGATACCATTTTTGAAGGAGATATCGAATCGGTAATACAAAGTACAGATTCTGCCTTAGGATTAAAACGTGTCGACGACCCTCGTGATTTTGGTGTTGCTGAAGTTGATGAAGCATTTAATATTATTCGCGTAATTGAAAAACCTACTATTCCAAAATCAAATTTAGCGTTGGTGGGATTATATAAAATTAAAGAAAGCGAACAACTATTTGCCGCTCTTGAACAAATTATCAAACACGAATTTAAAACGCAGGGCGAATATCATTTAACTGATGCCATAATGTTAATGATTCAACAGGGAATTTCGTTTCGCGGATTTAAAATTCAAAATTGGTACGACTGCGGCAAAAAAGATATTTTGTTGGAAACCAATGCTATTTTATTAAAGAAATTAAACCCTGAAACATCACGCTACAGTGGATTTCAGAACTCCATAATTGTTGAACCTGTGAGTATTGCCGCCAATTGTGAAATTAAAAATTCCATTATTGGACCTAACGTAACTTTGGGCGAAAATACAACTGTGAATTATGCCATTGTCCGCAATTCCATAATTGGAAATGATGCAACAATTGATGATGTTGTTTTACACGATTCGGTAATTGGAAGCGACACATTTATTAAAGGATTAAGTCAGAGTTTAAATATTGGCGACAATACTGAAATTGATTTAAGTCAGAGTTTTGATTAATTTTTTTTCATCAATTAATTTTATTATTATTTGGTATGGCAAATCGTATTACTTCACTATTTAATATACAATATCCTGTTATTCAGGCGGGCATGATTTGGTGTAGCGGTTGGGAATTGGCAAGTGCCGTTTCTAATGCTGGTGGTTTAGGATTAATTGGCAGCGGCAGCATGTATCCGGGTGTACTTCGCGAACAAATAAAAAAATGTAAAGCAGCAACAAATAAACCTTTTGGTGTTAATGTCCCCTTGTTGTATCCTGATATTGATAAACATATTCAAATCATTATTGAAGAAGGCGTAAAAATTGTTTTCACCAGTGCAGGAAGTCCCAAAACCTGGACTGCCCATCTTAAGCAACACGGTATAACAGTTGTGCATGTGGTGAGTAGTCGCAAATTCGCTATTAAGTGTCAGGAAGCCGGAGTAGATGCCATAGTTGCAGAAGGATTTGAGGCCGGTGGTCACAATGGTCGCGAGGAAACAACAACCCTTTGTCTGATTCCTGCGGTTCGTGACGTTGTCACAATTCCCGTAATTGCTGCAGGAGGTATTGGCGATGGAAGGGCTATGCTGGCATGTATGGCCCTGGGGGCAGACGGAGTGCAGGTTGGCAGCCGTTTTGCAGCCAGTATTGAAAGCAGTGCACATATCAATTTTAAGCAGGAAATTATTCAAAGTGATGAGGGAAGCACTACCCTTACCCTAAAAGAAATAACCCCGGTTCGATTAATCAAAAATAAATTCTACCAAGAGGTTGAAGCTGCCTACCAGCGCTGCGCAGGGCCAGATGAGCTCAAGAATATCCTAGGTCGTGGAAGGGCAAAAAAAGGCATGTTTGAAGGCGATTTGGCAGAAGGTGAACTAGAAATTGGACAGGTAAGTGCCACAATTAGGGATATCTTGCCGGCTGCAACCATTTTACAAGAAATTATAAGCGGCTTTGAAGCAGCAAAATTGCGACTTTTAGCCGATTAGTCGTGTTTTCTTACAAATTGCCACTTTATCCACATAACCATGTCACATTTTCCCTATTTTTGTACAGATGAGTATGAGAAGTTTATTTTTACCTTTATCCACTAACGTTTTAAGTATGAAGACTCTAACTGTATTTTTATTAGCCATTAGCATGATGTTATCGTCGTGTTATAATGTTGATGAGCTGCCGGACACTAATAAGATTACCTACATAGTTACCGGAACTCAATTTGATGTTATTTACAAAGATGAAACCGGAAACAACCAGTATGTGTATGACCGCGAAGGTGTCTTCAAAGTTTACATTGAAGATATTGTTGGTGATCCTGTATTTATTTTAGCTAAAGGCAGCGACGATTTAAAAGTGCATATCCATGTTAAAGATGGTATTGACACTGTGCGCAAAGCAAAAGATGCCGGTTCAGAATTAGTTTACATCGACCTGGGTTCAAGCAGGGTTGAGTAATAGCATTAAACTCTTTACAAAGAGGATGTCTTTTATAGATATCCTCTTTTTTTTGTCCCTATTTAAAATTATTTCTCCTCCAAATTAATTTGACCCCATTTATGGATTAACTCCTGCTTTTGCATCACATGTGGGTATTTCATTTTTAACGCTAAATAAATATCTCATGCAAAAATTACTTTTTCCTTCGCTGTTCGTGGTGCTGATAGCATCAGGCATTTTAATAGGTGCTGAATCTAATCGCACACCGGAAGTAGATTTTACGGGAACATCCAAAATATTTGGATTGATTGTAGAATCCACTTACGGAACGCCATTGGTAAGTGCTGAACTTACGTTAGATAACAAAACAAAATTTTATCCTGATGAAAACGGTTTATATATTATTGAAAAATTACCAGCAGGTAAATACACATTAAAGGTGTCGGCTACCGGTTATATCGCTCAGAAAATTCCATTTGAAATTGCTGATGGCGAAACCAAAGAAATAAATATTACCATGGCTACGCAAGTAATCGCAATTGGCGATTCGGTGCAGGTTACTCAAGTAAAAGAAAGTTTAAGAGATAAAAAAACTGAAGCAGATTGCAAAATGGTTGCTCCTAGTAATGCTGAGTCATTGGATGGGTATGGCTATATGAATCTTTCAATGGATGAAGAAGTGATTGGAGGTGAAGTTGTTCATAATACTGAAGCATATGATGTAATTAATGAAAATACATTTAAGACAGTAGTAGGCAATCCTTTATCTACATTTTCTATTGATGTAGACAATGCTGCTTATGCCAATATTCGCAGGTTTATTAATTACGGTCAAACACCTCCAAAAGATGCTGTGCGTATTGAAGAAATGTTAAATTATTTTGATTACACTTATGCCGCACCAAAAGGTAACGACCCATTTGCAATTAACTACGAAATGAGTGAATGCCCATGGAATACTGAAAGCAAATTAGTAATGATTGGCTTACAGGGAAAAGATATTGATTACAGCGAAGCTGCGGCCTCTAACCTGGTATTTTTAATTGACGTAAGTGGTAGTATGAGTGATCAAAATAAATTGCCCTTAGTAATTAGTTCACTCAATACTTTAGTAGATAATTTAAATGAAAAAGACCGCGTGGCATTGGTTGTTTATGCAGGTGCTGCCGGAGAAGTATTACCTTCTACCCCATGTAATCAAAAATCTACTATCAAAAATGCACTGAATAATTTACAGGCAGGTGGCTCCACAGCTGGCGGAGCAGGTATTAAACTTGCGTATGAAATTGCTGTAAAGAATTTAATTCCAGGAGGAAATAATAGAGTAATTCTTTGCACCGATGGCGACTTTAATGTAGGTGCCAGTAGCGATGCAGAGATGACCAGATTAATTGAAGAAAAAAGAAAAACAGGTGTATTTGTCAGTATTTGCGGATTTGGAATGGGCAATTATAAAGACAGTAAAATGGAAAAAATTGCCGACAATGGCAATGGTGCTTATTACTATATCGACAGTGAAAAAGAAGCCAAAAAAGTATTCACTACCGATATGCGTGGCACATTATTTACTATTGCAAAAGATGTTAAAATACAAATAGAATTTAATCCCGCTTTAGTAGAATCGTATCGTTTAATCGGGTATGAAAACAGAATATTGGCAAAAGAAGATTTTGATGATGATACTAAAGACGCCGGAGAACTTGGTGCCGGACATAAAGTGACTGCTTTATATGAATTAAAATTGCGCAAATCGGCCTATCAGCCATCAGGTATTAACAGCACTTCAGGAACTGTGGAAGATTTAAAATATCAAACCACTTCAATTAAAAATGATGCCTACAATACCGATGAAATAATGACCTTAAAATTGCGCTACAAAGCACCTAACAGTGAAACAAGTAAACTTATTGAGAAGTCACTTTATAAAACTACCGTTCCTTTTGCAAGCACTTCCGATAATTTCCGATTTGCAAGTGCAGTTGTTGAATTTGGTATGTTGCTTCGCGATTCTGAATTTAAAGGTGATGCTACTTACGATGAAGTTTTGAAACTCGCTTCTTCTGCAACAGGAGCAGATGCGAATGGATACAGAGCAGAATTTATTTCTCTGGTAAAAACATTTAACGGTTTAGCTAAAAAATAGTTATCAATTTGTGGTTGCCGGCCGGTGTTACTGAGGAGTGCACCGGCCTTTTTTATGCTTTAATTATTTGAGTTAATGCAGATGTTATATCAGGAAAACTAAACTGGTATCCGGCAGACTGAATTTTTGCACTACTAACATTTTGACCGGTAAGCACAACTGCACTTAATTCACCTAAAACAAGTTTTAACGTAAAGGCAGGAACAGGCATTTGTACATACCATTTTCCACTTACCTGCTGATAATGTTGGATAATTGATTTTAATGAAACAGGATTAGGCGCAACTGCATTATATATTCCGGATAATTTTTGTTGTAAACAATACATAATAATTTGGCCTACATCCTGAATATGTATCCATGAATATATTTGTTTACCCGAGCCCATAACAGGCAATACTCGTAGCGATTTTGTCTGCACAATTTCTTTTAATGCGCCACCATTTTCGGCCAGTACAATGCCAATGCGTAGCGTAACAAGGTTAACACCTAATGCTGAAAATTTTGATGTTGCATCTTCCCATTGCCTAACAGATTCCGATAAAAAGCCATTGCCTGAAGCATTTGTTTCATCAACAGGCATCTCACCTGTTTCTCCGTAAAAGCCAATTGCGGAAGCCGCAACAACCTGTTCAATATGATGATTGTGTTGCTGCATTGCAGCAATAAGCAGTTCTGTACTTTTGGTTCTGCTCTCAATAATCGCCTGTTTTCTTTTTGCTGTCCAGCGTTTTCCTGCAATGGACTCCCCTGCCAGATGGACCAAAACATCGGCCCAAAGAATTGCCTCCGGGTCTATATAACCGGCATCAACATCCCACTTATACATGTTCACGTCCTTGTATGGCTTAACACTTCTGCTAAGCCAGGCAACTGCATACCCGTTTTGTAGTAATATGTCCGTTAAATGCCTGCCGATTAACCCTGAACCTCCACTGATTAAAACCTTTTTCATATACCTGCCAATATTGAGTTAAAGTTAATATAACAATCTGCTTTTCATACAGTTTAAAAAAATCAATATTATTCGTTTACTTTGGTGAATAAAGCACTACAATTATGAGCACTAAGTTTCCTGTCCTTTCGACCCTGACTATTGCAACAGCCTTTTTACTTGCTTCCTGCGGAGGTAATGGTGGTAAAAATGAGAATGACATTTCAACCCTTAACGTTTCAGATAAAATTCGGAATAAACGAATTGCTGACGCAACAAATATATTACCCGAATGGAGCAAAGAAAATATTGTAGTGAACCATTGGCCGGGTGATCCTGATAATTTACATCCAACGAATGGTGGAACAGCAGCTCGTAGCTGGATTTTGCAGTTAACAGCCAATTATATTCTCCGCAACGATGTAATTAATTTAAATGTTTGCCCCGATTTGGCAGAAGCTATGCCTGAAGTGTCGGATGACAATTTGCGTTATACCTATACTTTGCGCAAAAATGCAACATGGGATGATGGCAGTGCTATTAACGCTGAAGATTGTGTATTTATGTTAAAAGCAAACCGTTGTCCGCTTACCAATAACCCAATTACAAAATCTTATTTTGAAAACATTCAGGATGTAATCACTTATCCTGATAATGTGTATAAATTCACGATAGTAATGAAGCAGGAAGAAATAAATAATATTAATTTCTTAAGCGACTATCCTGTATTTCAGCGCAAATATTATGACCCGAACAACGTTTTGGCGAAATATACATTTGCTCAGTTTAACAATCCGGATTTTAACACCGATAATGAAAAAGATTTATTGGCATGGGCAAATAAATTTAACGACGCTACTTTAGGTAACGATATCAGTTTATTAAACTATTCCGGTGCTTATAAAGTTGCAGAATGGACACGCGGACAAAATTTAATTCTTGAACGCAAAAAAAATCACTGGACACAAAAATTAAGCGACCCTAACGAATATGAAACCAGTTTCCCTGAAAAAATAATATTTAAAATAATTAAGGACCCAACTGCTCAAAAACTGGAGTTTGGTTCACAGGCTTTAGATGCTTCAGTATGGTTATCAACTGCTACAGCCACCGAATTAATGGATGGTGGAAATTTTTTAACCCATTATAATATTGAATTTACCGATAACTATAGCTACAACTATATTGGTTTAAATATGAAACCGGATGGTGTAACTCACAAAAAGTTTTTTGATGATGTTAAGGTGCGTAGAGCTATGGGTTATTTAGTGCCTGTTGACGACCTGATTAATGTTATCACATTAGGCCGTGCAAAAAGAATGGCAGGCCCAATTTCACCATTAAAAGATGAATATAATACTAATCTGACTCCACTTTCAAACGATATAGCAGCAGCAACAAAATTATTAGACGAAGCCGGATGGAAAGATAGCGATGGTGATAATATCAGAGATAAAATGATTGATGGTGTTAAAACCAAAATGCAAATTGAATTTAAATATCAGGCAGGACAAACATTTGTTGAAGAAACCGCCATCATGATTAAAGAAGCTGTTTACAAAGGTGGTATCGAATTAATTTTAATTCCAATAGAGGGAAACACGCTTAAAGAACATTTACAAAAACACGATTTCGATATGTATATGAGTGCTTGGGCAGGTGGTTCATTACCTGAAGAGTTTACACAATTATGGCACACTAAATCATATTCAACAGGCGGCAGTAATTATGTTGGTTTTGGCAATAGTGAAACTGATGCATTAATTGACCAGATAAAGGTTACCATGGATTCGGAAAAACGTATTCCATTGTCACAAAAAATGCAACAAATTATTTACGATGAACAACCGTATATTTTCATGTATTCGGCGTATCGTAAAAATATTATTCATAAACGTTTTGGCAATCAAATAATGACATTCGATCGTCCGGGTAATATATTAAACAACCTGCGATTGATTGCCCTATATGGTGCTCAGTCCGGCTCAGTTACTAATGCAACGGAATCAAATCAATAAAATAATTTGTTGGGAAATAATTCCGCCCTTACTGTATTTTTACAAGGCAATTGAACTCAGGTAATGGGCAGATATCTTCTCAAACGCATATTGTTTTTTATTCCAACGCTGATAATTATTTCGTTATTGGCGTTTATAATCAGCATTAATGCTCCCGGTGACCCGCTGGACAGGATGGTATCTGCTCAGGAATCCGGTGGCGAATTCAGCACACAAACTGCTAATACTGCCAAAGAAAAAGAGCGCTGGCGCAAAAAATTGGGTTTAGATTTACCTGTGTTTTATGTGAGCCTTAGTAATGCAGCAACACCTGATACTTTATACAAAGTTTACGACGACAATGAGCGCACAGCGTTAAAACGATTGATTAGTCAGTACGGAAATTGGGAAAATATTGCTGCCTGGAATAAACAATTACATAGTTTATCTACAGCCATCAACATGATGATTCCCGACACCAGTAATTTTGCTGTTTATGGAAAAAATGTTGTTTTAGATACCATTATTGAAGCCAAACAAAACATTGGTGTATTAATGTATAGTTATGAAGATGCACAAATTCAACTTCGATTAAATACACTGGCACATTACGCGGCAACATATCCTTATTTTGCACCTGTTAAGGAACAAATTTTAAAAACAAAAACACTTTATGAGCAGTTAACTTCCGAAAAACAATTAGCAAAAACCTGGTTACCGGCAATTCATTTTTATGG
>Ga0075158_10003564_pt1 | contig 10927 bp, 10 predicted proteins | sample JI91814BDNA_FD_70968 | JGI IMG/M metagenome (GOLD analysis project Ga0075158, IMG submission 70968) | Wastewater effluent complex algal communities from Wisconsin, to seasonally profile nutrient transformation and Carbon sequestration -... | ecosystem: Engineered > WWTP > Effluent > Algae... | reverse complement strand
TTCGGCCAGCGCGTGCGCAAGTTGAGCCGCGCCAGCCAGGACCGCGTGGCCGACACCAGCGCCATCGCCGCCGAGGTGCTCAACGCGATACCGGTGGTGCAGAGCTACAACCAGCAGGGCCGCGAGGCCGCGCGCTTTTCCGCCGCCACCGAGCAGGCCTTCGACACCGCCCGCAAGCGCACGCGGGTGCGCGCCATGCTGGTGGCCTTCATCATCACGGCCACCTTCGGCGCGCTGCTGTGGGGCCTGTACCAGGGCACCCAGGCCGTGCTGCGCGGCGACATCACGGCCGGCCACCTGGGGCAGACCGTCGTCTACGTGCTGATCCTGGTGTCGTCGGTGGCGGTGCTGTCCGAGGTGTACGGCGACCTGCTGCGCGCCGCCGGGGCCACCGAACGCCTGATGGAGCTGCTGGCCACGCTCTCGCCGGTGGCCGACCCCGCCGCCCCGCGCGCGCTGCCCGCAGCCCAGGGCGGCTCGTCGGTCACGCTCGACGACGTCACGTTCCACTACCCGTCGCGGCCGCAGCAGGCGTCGCTGCGCGACGTGACGCTGCGCGTGCGGCCAGGCGAGACGGTGGCGCTGGTCGGCCCGAGCGGCGCCGGCAAGAGCACGGTGCTGCAACTGCTGCTGCGCTACTACGACGCCGGCCAGGGCACGGTGGCCATCGACGGCGTGCCCGTGCGCGAACTGGCGCTGGACGACCTGCGCGCGCGCGTGGGCATCGTGCCGCAGGACAGCGTGGTGTTCTCGGCCGACGCGATGGACAACATCCGCTACGGCCGCCCGGACGCCACCGACGCCGAGGTGGTGGCCGCGGCCAAGGCCGCGTTCGCGCACGACTTCATCGAGGCGCTGCCCGAGGGCTACCGCACCTTCCTGGGCGAGCGGGGCGTGCGCCTGTCCGGCGGCCAGCGCCAGCGCATCGCGATCGCGCGCGCGATGCTCAAGAACCCGCCGCTGCTGCTGCTGGACGAGGCCACCAGCGCGCTCGACGCCGAGAGCGAGCGCATGGTGCAGGCCGCGCTGGACGCGGCGATGCGCGGCCGCACGACCGTGGTGGTGGCACACCGCCTGGCCACGGTGCTGCGCGCCGACCGCATCGTGGTGCTCGAGCGCGGCCGCATCGTGGAAACCGGCACCCACGCCGAACTGGTGGCGCAGGGCGGCCTGTATGCGCGCCTGGCGGCGATGCAGTTCGACCTCGAACCCGGCGGCCGCGCGGCCCCGGAGCCCGCGCCGGCCGCCGGATAATCCTGACCATGCAGCCGAGCCGACCGATCCGACACCAGTACGAGGACTTCATGCGCCACGTGGCCGCGCACGGCGTGGCCAAGGCCGACCGCACCGGCACCGGCACGACGAGCGTGTTCGGCCACCAGATGCGCTTCGACCTGCGCGAGGGCTTCCCGCTGGTGACGACCAAGAAGGTGCACCTCAAGTCGATCATCCTCGAGTTGCTGTGGTTCCTGCGCGGCGACGGCAATGCCAGGTGGCTGCAGGAGCGCGGCGTCACCATCTGGGACGAGTGGGCAGCGCCCGACGGCGACCTGGGCCCGGTGTACGGCGTGCAGTGGCGGTCCTGGCCGACGCCCGACGGCGGCCACGTGGACCAGATCGCCGACGTGGTGAAGCAGCTGCGCGCCAACCCCGACTCGCGCCGCATCATCGTCAGCGCCTGGAACGTGGCCGACCTGCCGAAGATGGCGCTGATGCCGTGCCATGCCTTCTTCCAGTTCTACGTGGCCGAGGGCCGGCTGTCGTGCCAGCTCTACCAGCGCAGCGCGGACATCTTCCTGGGCGTGCCGTTCAACATCGCCAGCTACGCGCTGCTGACCCACATGCTGGCGCAGCAGTGCGACCTGGACGTGGGCGACTTCATCTGGACCGGCGGCGACTGCCACATCTACAGCAACCACGCCGAGCAGGTGGCGCTGCAGCTGTCGCGCGAGCCGCGGCCCTACCCCAGCCTCGTGATCCGGCGCAAGCCGGCGTCGATCTTCGACTACGAGTTCGAGGACTTCGCGGTCGAGGGCTACGACCCGCATCCCGCGATCAAGGCCCCGGTGGCGGTGTAGAGCCCCTTCCCCCGAAAGGCGGGCAGCGCGGTACGGGGCCAACCCTTCCCCCCCAAGTTCGAGGCCCCGCACCCATTGCCCGCGAGTCAAGCTCAGCCCACCATGCAGCTTGGGGTTCGGAGTGGAGATCTGGCAGTGAAATCACAATGGGTACTCTGGGGTCTGTTGGTCGTCGCGACTTCAGTGACGGCCCAGAACACGCCCCTCACGCTGCGCGACATCGCGGACAAGAACCCGCGCAAGTTGTCCAAGGACGAGGTCACCGCGCTGATCCCCGGGGCCAAGATGGCCCGCGTGAGCGGTCGGGGCAACCGCCACACCTGGACCAACGACGCCGGCGGAACGTTCTACGCGACGTCCGACAACATGGGCACGGGCTTCGACCCCCGCGCCCACGGCAAGCCGACCACCGTGCCGGCCAAGTGGCACATCTCCGATGACGGCCGCTACTGCGTCCTGATCGAGTGGCGCGGCGTGCCCACCGAGGAGTGGTGCCGCTTCGTCTTCGAGGCCAGCGACGGCAACTACTACATGGCCCGGTCCGACAACGTGGCCACCGAGCGCGTCGAGAAGTTCGAGATCAAGAAGTAGCCGCCGCATCGGCGGTGGGACACTCGTCGGCATGACTGCCGCCGAGATTTCTCTGCTGCTCGCCGGTGCCGTGCTGGCCGGATTCGTGCAGGGCGTGGCCGGTTTCGGATTCGCCCTGGTGGCGATGTCGGTCTGGGTGTGGGGCCTGCCGCCGCAGACCGCAGCGGTGATGGCGGTGGCGGGATCGCTGGTCGGGCAGGTGGTGGCGGCCTTCGCGGTCCGCCGCAGCCTGGCCTGGACGGCCATGGCGCCGATGCTGGCCGGCGGGCTGGCCGGCATTCCGCTCGGCGTGTGGCTGCTGCCCAGGCTGGACCCGGTGCTGTTCAAGTTCTGCCTCGGCTTGCTGCTGGTGACGGCGTGCCCCGCCCTGCTGCGTTCGGCAGCGATGCCGCCCAGGGCGATCGCAATCCGCTCGGCACGCTGGAGCGACGCCCTGGCCGGCATGGCCGGCGGCACGATGGGTGGCCTGGGCGGCTTCACCGGCGTCGTGCCGGCACTGTGGACCAGCTTTCGTGGCCTGCCCAAGGAGGACCAGCGCACGCTGCTGCAGAACTTCAATCTCGCGACGCTGGCCGTCGCCATGGCCAGCTACGGCGCCAGCGGCATGCTGACCGCGGCGATGTGGCCGCTGCTGCCGGTCCTGACGCTGGCGGTGGCGGGACCGGCCCTGCTGGGCGCGCGGGTCTACCGAAGCCTGACCGGCCCGGCGTTCCGGCGCACCGTGCTGTGGCTGCTCACTGCATCGGGAGTGACGATGCTCGTATCGGCCGCGCCGAGGCTGGCGGGCTGAGGGCGCGCCGCCTGATCAGTGCTGCAGGATCTTCGACAGGAAGTCCTTGGCGCGCGGCGAGCGAGCGTCAGGGTTGCCGAAGAAGTCGTCCTTGGTGCAGTCCTCGACGATGCGGCCGGCGTCCATGAAGATGACGCGGTGGCTGACCTTGCGCGCGAAGCCCATCTCGTGGGTGACGCACATCATGGTCATGCCCTCCTGGGCCAGTTGCACCATCACGTCGAGCACCTCGCCCACCATCTCGGGGTCGAGCGCCGAGGTGGGCTCGTCGAACAGCATCACGATCGGGTCCATGCTGAGCGCGCGCGCAATGGCCACCCGCTGCTGCTGACCGCCGGAGAGCTGGCCGGGGAACTTGTCCTTGTGCGCGCTCAGGCCCACGCGCTCGAGCATCTTCAGGCCCCGCGCCTTGGCGTCGTCGGGCGTGCGCCCCAGCACCTTGATCTGGGCGATGGTGAGGTTCTCGGTCACCGACAGGTGCGGGAACAGCTCGAAATGCTGGAACACCATGCCCACGCGGCTGCGCAGCCGGGGCAGGTCGGTCTTGGGGTCGGAAATGCTGATGCCGTCGACGACGATGTCGCCCTTCTGGATCGGCTCCAGCGCATTGACGGTCTTGATCAGCGTGGACTTGCCGCTGCCCGAGGGGCCGCACACCACCACCACCTCGCCCTTCTTGATGGTGGTGGTGCAGTCGGTCAGCACCTGGAAGCTGCCGTACCACTTGCTGACGTTCTTGATGTCGATCACGACAACGCCTTTCTCAACGGATGATCTGGATCTTCTTCTGGAGCCGTCGCACCATGTACGACAGCGAGAAGCAGATGACGAGATAGACCACGGCCGACACGAGCGTGGTTTCCACGGGCCGGTTGAAGTTGCGACCGACGGTCTCGAAGCCCTTGAGCAGGTCGTAGGCGCCAATGGCATACACGAGCGACGTGTCCTGGAACAGGATGATGGTCTGGGTGAGCAGCACCGGCAGCATGTTGCGGAAGGCCTGCGGCAGCACGATGAGCTGCGTGGTCTGGGAATAGGTCATCCCCATCGCGTAGCCCGCATGCACCTGGCCCTTGGGCACGCTCTGGATGCCCGCGCGCATGATCTCGGAGTAGTAGGCCGCCTCGAACAGCGTGAAGGTGATGATGGCCGAGAGTTCGGCGCCGATGGGCCGCCCGATCATGAACGGGATCAACAGGTAGAAGCCCATGATCACCATCACCAGCGGAATCGAGCGCAGCGTGTCGACGTAGATCGCGGCCGGCGTTTCGAGCCACTTCTTGCCCGACAGGCGCATCAGCGCGAGCACCGTGCCGAGTGCGATGCCACCCACCATGGCCACCAGGGTGAGCTGGATCGAGAAGATGAAACCGTTGGCCACGTAGGCACGGATCACCTCCCAGCTGAGGAAGCTGAAGTCGAGGTTCACGTCACTTGCCTCCGACCATGCCGGGGACCCGCACCCGCTTCTCCACCCACTTCATGACCCGGTTGATGGCGAAGGCCGAGATGAAATACAGCAGCGTGACGGCGACGAACATCAGGACCTGCGAGGTCTCCTCCCCGGCCTGCCTGTAGAACATCGCCAGTTCGGGCACGCTGACCGCAAACGCCACCGACGAGTTCTTCACGATGTTCATGCTCTCGCTGGTCAGCGGCGGGATGACGATCCGGAACGCCATCGGCAGCAGCACGTAGCGGTAGGTCTGCGGCAGCGTCAGCCCCACGGCCAGCCCGGCGTACAACTGGCCGCGCGGCAGGCTCTGGATGCCGGCACGGATCTGCTCGGAGATGCGAGCCGAGGTGAACAGGCCCAGGCCGATGAAGGCCAGCACGAACGGAGGCACGCTCTTGAGCGGCGGAACGAACTCCGGCACCACGTAGTACCAGAGGAAGAGCTGCACGATCAGCGGGACGTTGCGGAACATCTCGGTCCAGACGTCGCCGACCAGCACGAGCAACCGATGAGGCGTCGTGCGCAGGATGCCCATCAGCACGCCGAAGGTCATCGCCACGATGAGCGCCAGCACGGACAGCGCCACGGCCGTGCCCCAGGCCTGCAGCAGCCAGTGCAGGTAGGTCGTGTCGCCCTGCGCCGACTTGAGGCAGTTGGCGACCAGTTCCTTGTCGATCGTGTCCCGACAGAAGGTATCGATGCCGAAGATCGCCACGCAGCCCTCCCCCCATATGAACCGGGCCCGCGACATGCGGGCCCGGCGTACTGCTCTAGATCACTTCTTCAGGTAGTCCTCGAGCGGCTTGTCGTTCGGGTTGGCCCAGGCGTTCTTGGTCGCCTCCGACAGCGCCAGGCCGACCTTGGTGTTGGTCGGCGGGATCGGCTGCATGAACCACTTGTCGTACAGCTTGGCGATGTCGCCGGACTTCATCATCGCCTTGATGCTGTCGTCCACGGCCTTCTTGAAGCCTGCGTCGTCCTTGCGGATCATGATGGCGATCGGCTCCACCGACAGCACCTCGCCGACGATCTTGAAGTCGTTCGGGTTCTTGGCCTTGGCGATGTTGCCGGCCAGGATCTGGCCGTCCATCACGAACGCGTCGGCGCGGCCGGTTTCCAGCAGCAGGAAGCTGTCGGCGTGGTCCTTGCCGAACACTTCGTCGAAGTTCACGCCCGCGCCGCGCTCATGCTTGCGCAGGTGCTGCACCGAGGTGGTGCCGGTGGTGGTGGCGACCTTCTTGCCGTTGAGCTGGGCGATCGAGTTGATGCCGGAATTGGCCTTGACCGCGATGCGCACTTCCTCGACGTAGGTGGTGACGGCAAACGCCACGTCCTTCTGGCGCGTGGCGTTGTTGGTGGTCGAGCCGCACTCGATGTCCACGGTGCCGTTCTGCACCAGCGGGATGCGGTTCTGCGACGTGACGGGCACGTACTTGACGTCCAGCTTGGCCAGGCCGAGCTGCTTCTGCACATCGGCGAGCACCTTCTGGCACACCTCGATGTGGAAGCCGGCGAACTTGCCGTCACCCAGTGTGTAGGACAGCGCGCCCGAGGACTCGCGCACGCCCATCGAGGCAGCACCGCTGTCCTTGATCTTCTTGAGCGTGTCGTTGGTTTGGGCCTGGGCCGCGAAAGCGGCAACGGTGGCCAGGACGAGAAGCGACTTCTTCATGGACAGGACACTCCTGAGGTGCATGGGGACGAATGGAACGCGGATTGTAGGAACGGGGCCGTCAGCGGTTCCCCGTACTCACCCGCAAGAAACGCACCCGGCGACCCCTGGGAGCCGAGCCGGATCTGCCGCCCACGCGGTGCGGCATGGGCGGGCAATGTACCCATGCAGGGTAGCGGCATGCCAATGCCTTTTGCCGGAAGGGCCATGCACGGCCCGCATGACCGCCACGGGTTAACCCGCAATCAGCGGCGCGGGCTGGCCTGCTGTTCGAGGTGATCCCACAGGGCTGCGGCGCCTGGCTTGACCAGACGCCCTGATCCGGGGCGCTCCCGCACGATGCGCACGTCCATCGCCAGTTCCCAGGCGCCGGCGTCACCGGCGGGCGCGAGGCGGCGGGCCCGCAGGTCCTTGCGCACCGAGCTGGCGGGCAGGAACGCCAGGCCGTGCCCTTCGAGCGCCATCGCCTTGAGGCTCTCGGCCATGTCGGTCTCGTAGACCAGGTTCAGGTAGGCCGGCTGCGGCGCCGACTTGACGATGTGCTCGACCAGACGTGCCATGTAGGCGCCCGAGGCGTAGCTCAGGAACGGCAGCCGCGTCGAGGCCGAGCCGGGCAGGCGCCAGATCGGCCTGCCTTCGCTGTCCGCCCGGGCAAAGGGTGCCAGCGTCTCCTGGCCGAGCGTGAGCATCTCGTAGCGATCGGGCGACAGCTGCAGGGGCTGCGACGGATGGTCGTAGGCCAGCAGCAGATCGCAGTGGCCCTCGGTCAGCCGCAGCACCGCGTCGTGCACGTTCAGCGCAATGAGCCGGGTCTTGAGCTGTGGAAAGGTCTGGCGCAGCTCGAGCAGCCACTGCGGAAAGAACGCGAAGGCCAGCGTGTGCGGCAGCGCGAAGTCGATCATGTCGCTGCCGCTGGCCTGGTGGCTGCGCATCAGGTTGCGCGTGGCCTGCAGGCTGGCGAGCATCTCGTGCGCCTGCGCCAGGAAGGTCTCTCCCGCGGGCGTCAGCCGCGTGGGATAGATGGACCGGTCCACCAGGTCGACCCCGGCCCAGCCCTCGAGGGCCTGGATGCGGCGCGAGAACGCCGGCTGCGTGACATGGCGCAACTGCGCCGAGCGGGAAAAGCTGCGGGTCTGCGCGAGGCTGACGAAGTCCTCGAGCCATTTGGTGTCCATGGGGCGCTCTGCGTCTAGGTGTCGTCGCTGCCGGACTGCTGCAGCTGCCACATTCGAGCGTAGCGCCCGCCCTGGGCCAGCAGCACCGGGTGCGACCCTCGTTCCACCACGCGGCCCTGTTCGAGCACCACGATCTCGTGCGCGTCCACCACGGTGGACAGGCGGTGCGCGATCACCAGCGCGGTCTTGCCTTGCGCGGCGCTGCGCAACTCGGCCTGGATCGCGCGCTCGTTGGCGGAGTCCAGCGCCGAGGTCGCCTCGTCGAAGATCAGGATCGGCGGGTTCTTGAGCAGGGTGCGCGCGATGGCCACGCGCTGCTTCTCGCCGCCGGACAGCTTGAGCCCGCGCTCGCCGACCATCGTGTCGTAGCCCCCGGGGGTGGACGCGATGAAGTCGTGGATGTGCGCCGCCCGTGCCGCTGCCTCCACTTCGGCACGACCCGCCCCGGGGCGGCCGTAAGCGATGTTGTATTCCACCGTGTCGTTGAACAGCACCGTGTCCTGCGGCACGATGCCGATGGCCGCGCGCAGCGTGCCCTGGGTCACCGCGCGCAGGTCCTGGCCGTCGATCGTGATGGCGCCGCCCTGCACGTCGTAGAAGCGGTACAGCAGGCGTGCCAGCGTGCTCTTGCCCGCGCCGGATGCGCCGACCACGGCCACCGTCCTGCCGGCCGGCACATCGAAGCTCACGTCGTGCAGGATCGGCCGCGCCGGGTCGTAGGCGAAGCTCACCCGGTCGAAGCGCACGGCACCCCGCGGCACCTGCAGCGGACGGGCGTCCGGCGCGTCGGCGATCTCCCGGTTCTGGCCGAGCAGCGCGAACATCTTTTCCATGTCCACCGTGGACTGCTTGATCTCGCGGTAGATCACGCCCAGGAAGTTGAGCGGCACGTAGAGCTGGATCATCAGCGCGTTGACCAGCACCAGGTCGCCCAGCGTCATGCGCCCGTCCACCACGCCCAGCGTGGCACGCCACACCAGCAGCGTCACCGCCACCGAGATGATCAGGCTCTGGCCGAGGTTGAGCACCGACAGCGAGGTCTGGCTCTTGACCGACGCTTGCTCAAGGCGCTGCAGGTTGTCGTCGTAGCGCGCCTCCTCGAAGCGCTCGTTGTTGAAGTACTTGACGGTCTCGTAGTTGATCAGCGCGTCGACGGCGCGTGTATTGGCGCGGCTGTCCTGCTCGTTCATGGCACGACGGAAGTGCGTTCGCCACTCGGTGACGGTGACTGTGTAGGCGATGTAGGCCGTCAAGGCGCCCAGCGCGATGCCGGCGAACCAGCCGTCGAACGTGGCGGCCAGCAGCACGATCACCATGCCGATCTCCACCAGCGTGGGCAGGATGTTGTAGATGAAGTAGTTCAGCAGCGCATGGATCGCACGCGAGCCGCGCTCGATGTCGCGCGACACGCCACCCGTCTGCCGCTCGAGGTGAAAGCGCAGCGACAGCGCCAGCAGGTGCTCGAAGGTCTGCAGCGCCACACGGCGCGCCACGCGCGCGGCCACCGGATAGAACAGGTATTCGCGCAGTTCGGTGAACAGGGTGACCGACACGCGCAGCGCACCGTAGGCCAGCAGCAGCGCCACGGGCACCACCAGCAGCGCACGCGGGTCGCCGGGCTTGAGGTCGAGCGTGTCCACCAGCGCCTTGAGGACCAGCGGCACGCCCACATTGGCCAGCTTGGCCGCCACCAGGCAGGCCAGTGCGAACATCACGCGCCACTTCCATTGCCACACGTAGGGCAGCAGCTTTCGAACCGGTGCGAAGCCGACGCGCTGGATCGGTGGCGGGCCGCCCGTCGGCATGGGCAGGGCGGCAGCAACAGGGGAAGGCGGGGACGTTCGACGCATCCTGCAAGTGTCGTGGAAGAATCGACGCACCGCCCGCAAGGGCTGCTGCCGCCCGCCACCCATGACCCCCGTGCCCTCCGCCCTGCTCGCCCCGCCGGTGCTGCCCGACGGCGCGGAACTCGTGATGCGGGTGATGCCGCTGCCGGCCGACACCAACAGCAACGGCGACATTTTCGGCGGCTGGCTGATGGCGCAGGTGGACCTGGCCGGCGCCGTGCTGCCCGCCCGTGTGGCCCGCGGGCGCCTGGCCACCGTGGCGGTGAACCAGTTCCTGTTCAAGCAGCCGGTCTCGGTAGGCGACCTGCTGTCGTTCTACGCCCGCATCGAGCGGGTGGGCCGCACGTCGATCACGGTGCACGTGGAAGTGCTGGCCGAACGCAATCCGGCGCATCCGGAGGTGGTCAAGGTGACCGAGGCCAACCTCACCTACGTGGCGATCGACGCCCAGGGCCGCCCCAGGCTCGTGCCGAAGGACTGAACGGATCGCCGCGCGCTACCCGGCACGCGGCGGTTGACGCGTCCGTTCTGCGTGGAATCATCGGCGCCGGGCCATCAAGCCCAGGGAGATGTCGATGTTCAAGTTCCTTCGCGTGCCGGAAAAGCTGTTCGCGCTGGTGATGTGGCTGGTGTCGCTGGCGTTCGCCGCGTTCCTCATCGGCCTGGGTGGCCGCATCGTGGCCGACCTGCCCCGGCTCGAACAGCCTTTGTCGATGGACGACTTCGTGCAGCCGCCCGGCGCCATCGCCGGCATCGAAGGCGAACTGAAGGCGCTGGAGCCGCGCGCCCGCGACGCGACGGCCCGGTCTCAGCAGGCCGCGCTCGCGCTCGAATCGGCCCGCAACGGCTACAACGCCGCGCGCGCCACGCACCAGAACTGGCTGGCCACCCGCAACGCCACCACTGACCCGCAACAGGACCCGGAGCTGCTGCGCCGCACGCGCGAGCTCGACGCCCTGAAGGCCGGCGAGCGCGACGCGCAGAAAGCGACCGAGGCCCTGCGGCAGGAACAGCTCGACATCGCGCAGCGCGCGGACGCCCTGCGCGCGCGCCAGGACGACCTGCGCCAGACCGCGAATGCCGCCTGGCAGCGGGCCCAGTTCACGCAGGAGTTGCGCGTCTTCGGCTGGCGCCTGGCGCTGGCGCTGCCGCTTCTGGGCGTGGCCGGCTGGCTGTGGGCGCGCCGGCGCGGCAGCGACTACTGGCCGCTGTTCCGCGGCTTCGTGCTGTTCGCCGCGTTCACGTTCTTCGTCGAGCTGGTGCCCTATCTGCCGAGCTGGGGCGGCTACGTGCGCTACGCCGTCGGCGTGGTGCTGAC
>Ga0075158_10003563_pt1 | contig 10928 bp, 7 predicted proteins | sample JI91814BDNA_FD_70968 | JGI IMG/M metagenome (GOLD analysis project Ga0075158, IMG submission 70968) | Wastewater effluent complex algal communities from Wisconsin, to seasonally profile nutrient transformation and Carbon sequestration -... | ecosystem: Engineered > WWTP > Effluent > Algae... | reverse complement strand
GATTACCGACTTCGACCGGAACAAAAAAGCCCGCAGTTATGCGGGCTTCGAGGGGTTTGGCGGAAGGCTTCGGAACGTGCCGGAATTGAAATTATTTGCCGATGCAGAAGCTAGCGAACAGTCGCAAAGCCGCGCCGTTGCTTGGTTGTTCGGGTTCCTGCTTGGAACATGGGCACAATCTTGGGCACGCTTTTTGAAGTCATGTCCCTATTCTGCCCGATTACCACCGTCCCGCCAGCGCCGACTTTCTGATTTTGCGAAACAGATCTAGCGGCCCAGGTCATCAAGCGGATCAAAGCCCAAGCCAGCCAGCCGCCGATTCATCAGCCCAAGCCGTTCGGCCATGCCCATCCATGACGCATTGGCGAAAGCATCATGCTCGGCTTTCAGCCGTTCAAAGGTGCGCCAGTGCATCCCCTTGGGCTTGCCGCCTTCCGGGTTCGCTATCCCGGCTTCCCATCCAAGCCGCCGCCGGATGGTTTCCGCCCGCCGCATCGCTCGATCATCGTCCGTTTCCCGCTGGCACTGATAGGCCAGCTTGTGACAGTGCCGACAGGCGAAGATTGAACCACCGAAGAGAATTGCCACGCGCCGCCCGCATCCTCTCGCCGGGCAAAGGAACCACGCCCGCCGCCCGCCGAAGTGCAGGCCAGTCCATTCCAGATAGACGGGATATTCCATCGGTTGCCACTCGCCGCCATTGCTTCGGCTTCGGTAGTTGAGAATCACGCGGTCAACTTCCGTTCGCATCTGAATTGATGCCACCTCTTCACCGTTGCACGTCCAATGCCAGCCGAAGGCCCGGCCCGGTGTCAGCAGGCCATCGCGTTGCAGCTTGCGAATATCCAGCGGTCGCATGTCGCTTGTGGTGTCTTTGCCGCGTTGCCCGCGCCCGCTACCAAAGCCGCCCATGATTATTTTCCTTCCAAGACTTGCCGAAATCATTTGCCAAGTTTGCGGTATCGTTTCCGCCGATTCTTGCCGAATCCCTTGCCGTTGCTGGCATTGCGCCGGTTTTGATGGTGTCCGGTTTCATGCGCCCCGCAGGTCTTTCAGCTTCAAAAGCATGGCCAATGTCCGCTCGAATTTGCGGTCAAGATGCGTTTCGTAGCGGTTCAGCTTCTCCAGCAGGTGCGCCCGTAGCCCTTCGCCCAAGGTTTGCGCCTTGATTGCAGGGGTGTATTCGGCTTCTTTCACCATTCGATAGCAGATCGGTTCCAGCGAATCGCGGATAAATTCCGCCAGTCCTTCGGCAGTCGCCGGATGTTCCTCTTCCTCGACATGCTCATCCCACCAGTCGCGGGAATCCTGAATCAGCGCCCGCCGCGCTTTGGCGTAGGCATTCGGCCCACCCTTGCGAAGTATCGCCGCCGCCTTTTGCGTTGCTGCCAGATCAAGCGCCGCGTCCCGCTGGCGTTCGGCTATCTCTTCGGGGGTGCCTTCCATGAATTCCCGCAGGTCGGCATTTTCGCCGCCGATTCCACGCTGAAAGGGTGCCGCCGACTTGATGACCGATGCCGCGCTATTCACCGCGCTTTTCAATCCCTCGTTGATCTTCGCGCCTTCGGCCAGCAATACCCGCCGCTTGCGCCAAATGATTGTGGCAAGCTCTTCGATCAGGTGCCGCTCGGTCATGCCCGCCGGTCGGTGTTCCTCTATCAGCGCCGCAAGCAGGTCGGCAAACTCGGCATGATCTTCATGCGCCAATACCGCCAGCCGGGACAGAATGCCGTGCTTCATGGCATTGAACCGCACAGGCTCATAGTTGCCGCTTCGCGCTACGGGTGCCGCTTCGTCGCGGGTTATCACGGTCGTCGGGTTGATCGTTTCCGCTTCAATGGTCGCCATCATTTATCCCCTTTTTGGATTAGTCCCGGCCAGCGTTCGCGGCCCGTTCGCCGGTCGGAATCGGAAGCATTTGGCAGGTAGCCCGCGCATCGTTGCAGCGTGTCAGCTTGGGGGCGGTATCCCTTGTTTGCAGATACCACCCCGCCGAGTATTGCCACGCCGCAAACTCGCCCCCGCGGGTTTAAGCATTGCGAACAGGTGCGCCGGTCATCAAGGAAGGTGTCAGGCTTCGGCAGTTCCGCCGCCGCCCGCCCGGTGAAGTAGCCCCTTGCATCCGCATCCATCTGGCACTGGCCTATCACCTCGGCAATGGTTGCCGAGTCGGTTTCCTCGATCAGTGCCAGCCATGCCCGGATCGCCGTTTCCTCGCTGGCGGTCAGGGGTGCCGATGGTTGCCGGATGGTCGGGGTAAAGGGTTCCGCAGCAACCGCGTCCGGGTGCCGTTCCAGAATCTCGGCATGGGTTGCCTCGGGACAGCAGGCCACTTCCACGGAATCGCGGTCGGGGTAGTGAATCAGCCACCGGAGGGAAGCCGTCACCGTATCGTCAGCACCGACTTTTGCCGGGGGTGCGGTTTGCCCTTGCGGGAACTTTGCGACAGCGACAGTTGCGACACTTGCGACAGTTCGCCCCCTTTCCCCCTCTTGTGTCGCAAAAGTCGCAGGTGTCGCAGTCGCAAACCCTACCGGCTCGCTCTTCTTTCGGATCAGATTCGACAGGCTCATGGTGTCACCACCAGCGCCGGATTTACCTTGATGGTTTTCCGCCGCCCCTCTTGTGCCACCTTCACGCGGTCAAGCTCTTCCAGCTCCCGCAACGCCGCTGTCAGTTTTTCCTTGTCGCGGATCGGCCCAAGCCGTTGCGCCTCTCGGGTCGGGACAAGGTGCGTCCGCTCCCGCTGGCAATACTCGATCAGCCAGCTATCCAGCCGCGCCGCGTCCGCCAGTTCGGCAGGTAGCGCAAGTTCGCCAAAGAAGCGCCGGGCTTCGTGCAGGTGCCATGCCGTGATTCGGCTTGCCCCCTCGAAAGCATCCGCACCGATTGCACCGCCCGACCCCTCGAATATTTGGAACAGTGCCGCCAGCCGTGCCGCGTTGTCGGCGGATTTGCTTGCCACGTCGCGCACATCGTAAAGCTCGCCGCCGCTCGATAGCTCGCCTTCGATTGCATTGTGATATTGCACCCATGCCGCTTTGGCTTCCGGGGTCAGGGGCAGCATGGGCGGAGTCAGTGCGCCATCCTCATCAATAGGGGCGGGTTGATCCAGTATCGCGGCAATGCGCCGCTGGAATGCGGCAAGGTGCGGCCAGTTCGCCGGGGGGTCGGTGAATGGCCGTTGCCCTTGGGTCGATTCAGGCCACGCGACAAGGAAGCGGGCAAGGAAGCCTGTGCCACGCGCTAGCGTCCCGGATCGGGCGAAGAATTCGCGCAAGGTCGGCTCCTGAACCTGCAAGGCCACTGTCAGGCGCGCACCGCGCACAGTGAAGGATTCTGTTGATCGCCGGTCAATGGTCAGGCTTGTGCCATCCCATAGCTGGTTCAGCATCGCCAGATTGCGCATGACGGAATCCTTGCCCATGCCATGCGAACCGAAAACAATCCCGGCCTCGGCAGATACCACGGCGCCGGAAGGCCAGTGCTTCGCCAGTCCATAGGCCAGTGCTTCGGGAGTTGCATCGGCATACAGCAGGCGGGGGATTCTTGGCGGTTCCGGCTTGTCGTGTTCCAGATCGCGCAAGGCTGATTCCATGCCCGCCGTCGGCTTATTGTCCTTGGCAAGCTGGCGGATTTTTTCCTTGACGCCGCCGCGCTTGGCTTCCCATGCCTCGATTGCCGCCTTGTGGTCTTTCAGTGCGGGCTTTGCCGCTTCCGATTGAGCTTCCTCATAGTCGCGGATCGCTCGGGTAAAGAAGCCGTCACAGGTTGATTTCCGCTCGCCAGAATCGGCAATGGTCAGCAGGAACAGCCCGACCGGCCCATGCAGTCCTTCCGCCCGCTTTGCATCCGCGTGGGCCTGGATCGCCAGCGACAGTGCCGCCAGTGCCGACGATGCCACCATCGGGACAGGTGCCTTGACGAAGCCCGCCACCTCTTCCACCGCCGCCCGAATGGAGAGGGGCAGGGCATCAAGCGGATAAGGTTCCGGTTCCACCTTCGCGGCCAGCGGGTGCGGATCAGGCCAGCCGTTTTCCTCTGAATTATCCGCTGGCGCATCATCTTCGCCAGGTTGAGGCTCACCCTTTGCAGGTGCTTGCGCGTTCGCGATGCAAGCCACAACGGCTTCCAGCCCGCAGATTACGGCCATATCGTTGAAGTCCGTCATATCGGGATCGCGGTCGGTGCCGAAGTCAGGGATTGCCGTCCTGCCAGTGCCGACTTTTGCGGCCTCGATGGCATGGGGATCGGGTTCGCCGGTCGCCTTCACCAGATCAGCCAGAATCACCAGCACCGCCGCCGGGTAGCGTTCGCGCATCGCCTTCGCCACGGTCGGCAGATTGCCTGACGATAGCGCCGCTATGCCGGGCTTCCCGGTTGCCGCCGTTGCCGATAGAACGGTCGCCACGCCTTCACCGATTAGCAGGATCAGGCCCGCGCCGTCGCCATCGGGCAGGCGTTCGGTTGCCCAATACCCGCCCGCCTTGCTACCGCGTCCGGCCAATGCCGCCTTGCGCTTGTCGCCGTCAATCAGTTCCAGCGTTGAAATGCCATCGGCTTGCTTGACGGGAACCACCAGCAAGCGCCCGGTTAGCAGGTCGCCGCCCGACTTCGGCGGATAGCCCAGGATCGCCGCTACTGCGCCCGCGTCAATTTCTCGCAGGGTTGCCACAGGGGAAACACGCTTGCGCGAAAGGTAGGGATGATCGGCTTTCGCTTCGGTCGCCGCTTTCAGGATCGCCGCCGCTTTCTTCGCCGTGTCCGCGCGTTCGCGGGCTATCTCGGCTTCTTCTTGCGCGGCCCGTTCCGCTGCAAAGCGCCGCCGCTCGGCAAGCTCTTCGGGTGTCGGTTTCTGGTGCATTCCATCATCGCGCCAGCCGTTCGCCTTCGCCTCATAGAACAGCGTCCCGATAGTCACCTTGCCGCCCACCCGGATGCTCTTCCACACGTCCCGCGCATCCTTGGTATTGAAGGATTCGGCTTGCAAGCTCCACACTTCCCACACGTCAAAGCCCGCGTCGGCAAGTTCGGACTTGATCGCCATGCCCATGCGTAGCCATGTTTCCCGATCACTGGCATCGATGAATTGCAGGGCTTCGCGGATGCGGTTAATGTCGCTCATCATCGCCGCCCCCTTACTTGCCAGAAGCGGCCTTGCGGCTTTTCTCAACTTGGGCCGTCAGCCAGGCGTCAATTTCCGCCTCGATCCAGCCAACAGCTTTTGCGCCGACAGAAACAGGCTTGGGGAAAGTCGGGTCATAGTCGCCCGGCCTCTTGGGGTTATGCCTCAGACGGGCATAAATGCTGGAACGGGAAAGCCCGGTGCGGGCTTCAACTTGCTTGCGCCGAAGGATGGTTAGCGCGGTTTGGATTTGTGCAGCCATGCTCGTAACTCCGTAGCATTTACCGGAACATACCGGCATGGCTTCGCATTCAATACATCATCGTCTAGGCAATCACCGCAGTTGCGGTAGGCCTCACCGCAGTTGCGGTAAAGAGTCAGTTCGAGTTCAAGCTACGATTTGCCTCCGCAAACTTATCTTCTAGGGTTCGCTTCGATATGCCCTGCTTGCCTTCATGGTCAGCGAGTAGGGCGGAAACGATGGCAGATTGATTGTCGAATACGGATCGCGGCCTTCCCGATGGCGTTCTCCCAAGCATCAGCGATAACATGGCGCCGATGATATTTAGATAGGTTGTCTCTGCTCTTGGCGCTAGAGCCTTGGCTTGCTCACCTTCTTTTTCGGAAAAGGCTTCCTCAAGCTCTCTAATTGCGTTGGTTCGAACTACCAAGACCGCATCTTGCGGCAGCCCCGCGGCTGGATAGTAGTTTTCCGAGTCCGTACTTCCTTGTCTCTTTTCTAGAAAGGTTTTCCTGCTTTCTTCATGTTTCTTCAGAAGTGCATCAGTTTCTTTTCTGCTAAGGTCTTCTTCAAGTATGTGCTGCTGGAGCTTTGCCAGCTGGGCGCGTGAACCAGCTTGAAACTCGTTTTCCTCCAGATCCTCCTGAAGCTGGCAGAGTTCACCGCGAGACCCTTCGACAAAGGCTCCCTCTAGATTCAGGAGCGTAACTGCTGGGCCGTCCGTTAGTTGCTGGAACAGATGTTCAACGTCCAGTTGCTCGGCGCCGATCATGGGGAGATCCCATACTCCGCGCAATGTGGTCACGTCGTCAGATAGTGTGACGAAGCGTTCGTCGTCAATATTCAGGCTACGCATCACAGGGATAAGCTTCTTGCGCTCATCAGGAAGCAGATCATCATAGAGTGCGCGTAGTTTCCGCGGATGTTCCTTTGCTTCTACGACTTTCTTTTCATCCCGCCGTCGTCCTATAGACTCTCCCGGAAAGCTTTCAAACTTCGGCATCAGCCACCAGTCTGTTTCGTCCCAAGAGACAACTTCGCCGCACCGTGCCATTGCGTGATTTACGAAATAGACGGAAAGGCGTAGATGCCCATCAAGCGCTAGCCGCAGCACAGCGGCTTCGGTCACGTCTTCGCCAAACGAAATCGAAAGTTTCTTAGCGGCTTCCGGCAGGGTAAGCCACTCCCGAAGCTTGTACAACTTTGACATGCCAGCGCCCCTCCTGTGCTTACCCTTGAAGACTGCTCCAAGCCTGCCGGGCAAGGGTGCCCAGCGAGAGATCCTCAGAGTAAGCGCGGAAAATCATCAGTTTGTATTGGTCGGCGTCATGAAACCTGGAAGCCGCGTTTTCCACTCAGGGATCAAGACGAGATCGCAAACGACAGCCTTCCCCGCAGTGTTCGCTAACTCTAGTTCGCCCACGCGCTCGACATCTTCAATCGAGAACGATTCGGTAAGCAGTTGCAATACTGCCTTCTTGTATTCCGTATCGTCGCTGCCCGCCAAGTGCTGCCCCTTCATTTCCAAGACCACTAAAGTCTGGGCGCTGCTGCCGTGCTGCACACCAAAAATGAAATCAGGATATATTTTGTTGCGTCGCCACCCAGAGAGGGCGTAATGAGACCTGGCGACGTTACGATGCCACCAAGCCAGCGTTTTCTCGGCATCCAAGTACACGGCAATGTCCCGTTCGTCCTGACTCGAAAAATCCCCCCGGTAGATCGGTGCAAAGAGGCTCTTCTCCACGGCCAGCTTCTCTGCTCCCTCCGGTTCATAGGTTTCCGCATCGAAGGGCATTTGCCAATCGTGGCTATCGGCACGTAGGCGAAACTGGATGCGTCCGGCAGCTACTTCGGCGCGGAAAAAGGCTTCAGCCTTGGCGTTGCGAACGCCTTCCAGCCATGTACGTAGTTCTTCCACGATCAGCCCGGACAACTCGCCTACCCGCGTGGACTCGAAGCCACGGGCGGCCAGCCCTTCAAGCAGATTGCCCACGATGGCCCGAGCCCACCAGGCATTCGGAACAATGTCCGATACCATGCGCACTGTGTGCGCTACATCAAATTCCCGTGCCTCTACCGATGCGCCTACTACCTCGGCGATTACCCGCTCTTCGCCGTTTTCCGTGAGCTTAAAGCGCCGGAGTTGCTGCTCGGCAGCCTGTGCGTTGGCGGGTATCCTCTGTACCAACGGAGTTACGTCCAGCCCGATCCAATCTAGTGCGAACAGAATGTCTTCTTCGTAATCCAGTTCGCGGATCACGCCATCCGTTACACGTAGAACCTTCGGGAGGTAAATGCGCGTCTGCGCAAACTGATTGCGCCGAGCTACAGGGCGCGGCCCCTTGGTGCTGCTCCCATCCGTGATGCGAATTTCAAGCACCAAGTCTCCCATGCCATCCTCTTCCAACCCTTTCTTGATGGCTTCGACTACCTGTGCGGTGTCGGCGTGATGAGTCAGCACATAGCTTTCATCCAGTGCAGGAACTCCCGTTTTCTGAGCGTGTGGCTGGCGCAGGATGCGGCCGAGGAGTTGTGTCATGGCCGAAAGGTTGCTGCTTGCGGCCAAGGCACACAGTACGTAGGCGAATGGGCAATCCCACCCTTCCTGCAGTGCTTGCTTGGTAATGATCACCCGCACTCGATTGGTGGGTGAAAGCAAATCCTGATTTTCGGGAGCAGCGAGATCGTTCGTGTCAGCTGTCTTGATGGCGATCTCCGCATCATCGAGGCCGCCTACCGTAATCAACCATTCCTTCGCATCCAAGGCATGCACATGCGCGCCGTCGCGCTGGTCACTTCCGGTGCGCTCCACCTGTACCAACAGGATTGGACGGATGTAACGCCCGCTGTCCGCCTGAAAACTGCTTGCTGAATCATCTAGCGCTCGTAGTCGTTCCAGAGCGGCGGCTAACGTATGGCGCCAGTCTGCATTGCTGCGTGGGTCAAGGTTGAGAGGCATTTTGATCATGCCTTCTCGGTCCAGGTCTATGCCCTGAACCTGAACCAGCACATTCGAGAAGCGTCCTGGTTTAGGGTTTTTGCCCGTAGTGGGCAGCACATCCTTGGGTGTGGCGGTCAGTTCCAGCACGAAGCAGGGATTGAAGCCATACAGGGTTGCAAAGGCGAGTTCCGAGACTGCCTTGTGTCCTTCGTCCATCACCACCACGGGGCGTATGAGACGCAGGGCATTACCCAATGAGTCTTTCACCTGCGGCCAAGCGTAGGCACTACCAGCAAGATCGTAGATGTCCAGATTCGGTGTCGTTTCACGGGCCAGCGCGTGAGCTTCTTGGTCGCCTTCAGGCGGGAAGAAGCCGTGTACGTCGCCCCGATCGCGGAACATCTTGAGCGAGTCCTTGTTTTCTCGATTGGAAGCTTGCAGCATCAGCAGCATCACACACAAATGGCTTTTCACGTCTGCGGCATTCAGTGGGTCACCCTTTTCGAGGATCTTTACCCGCTGGCCCGACAGTACATCCAGCATTTGCCGATAAGCATGCTGCCGCTCAATCAGCTGCCTCTTGGTTTGTGTGTAGATAGCCTCGTTGGGGACGATCCACAGCACAAAGCCCGTTTGTCGCCCCAGGTAACGCCCGAAAATCTTCGAGAGCGACGCCACGGCCAGAAAGGTTTTACCGCCTCCGGTGGGCACCTTGAACACAACGTTGGGCACGGGGCGTCCTGCGCCATCCTGCCTAGACGAGTAGGGAATCTCATTCCGTGCGCCAGGTAGTTTGCCCGCAGCCCGCATCGCCTCCCACGTCTTGTGGGGGAAGTCTGGCACTGGCCGAATCAGGTCTGGGTCTGTTTCTCCGGCGTTGGCAGCCTCGATTTTGTCCGCCTTGGTCTTCCACGTCGCGAGTACGCTCAGGTAGTCGTCCAGTCGGGCCAGCACGCGGCCCTGGTATTCCAGTTCGCGCAATGCCATATCAGCCGCGCTCCACGCGGTACAACGCCCACGGCAGCGGGGCGAACTCAACCGGGATGCCCTCCGATTTCAGCTGCTTTTGCGATACGAACTTGGCCGGTGCGAACACAAGATGTTGTTTGCCGGGCTTCGCCTCTGCCAGCATCCTTGCCTTGGTCAGGGTAAGTGCCGATTCACGCGACTGCAAGAAAGCTAGGTCCGGCTGGTATATCAGCCAAACATGAAAGGCACTCGATTCACCCAGATAGCCTATGCCTTGAGCGTTTGGCGCCGTCGCCGTGTTCGGGTTGATTGCCTCGTTGGTCGCCATGTGGAACAGCAGCGCACCCAACTGCGCAAAGTCAGGCAGGACTTCACCTGACAACATCTTGTCCATATCCACTGCCTCGCCAAGCGTGCAGTAGGTGAAGCTGCCACCGAGCCCTTCTGTCTGCTCGTTGATCGCTTTAACTCCTTCGACGGTCAGCACGCCATCCTTCACCTTCTTCTCGATCTTGTCGAAGCGATGGCTTTCCAGATTTTCGATACTGTTGATCTGCTCCAGTAGCTTGTGAGCCTTTTTCAGGTCGGAGAAAGTAAGAGATCGCTTTAAAAGTTCTTCACGCTGAGTGCCGGTGAAGGCATATCCATTGATTACCCGACGGACACGTTCTGCGGTAAGTTTATCGGCGTACTGTTCGCACTCCACAAGGATAAACCTCCGATTGCCTCCGTCCTTATTATTGGCGGCCAGAACAGCATGAGCGGTCGTAGCAGAACCCGCAAAGCTGTCAAGAATAATGCTTTCTGGCTTTGTTGCTATCTGCAAGATCCTCTGTAACAACCTGACGGGCTTCGGAGTCGGAAACTGAATTTCTAACCCGAAATTTGCTAGCTCCTTGCTAGCCTCATCAGTGTGCCCAGAGTTGTCATGAGGCCACCAAGTTGTAGGAACAACAGTTTCGGCGTCCTTCAGATAGCGTTTGAAAGATGGAGCGCCATCCTGATTTTGGCCAAAATATGCAAGCCCCTTTTCTACGATTTCCAACCATTGGGCTTCTTCTCTAGACCAGCAGCGACCTTTGGGCGGGTAACGCACTGAACCCTTCGGTGTTAGGATTGGGTATGACAAATTTTCTCGAATGTTTGGCGCATCCCAAGGAATGGCTCGCCACGGTCCATCCGGATCATTGTCTGGATTTGAGTATTGCCGGCTTTGCTTCTCATCCCGGGCTATTTCGTTCCGAAGGTTCTTCCAAGTTTCTGGAGATTTCGAGTAAACCAGAATGTAGTTGTGCGAGTTAGAAACAGATGCGTCATTGGAGACCGAATACCGGGCCTGCCAGACAATCGAGGCCACAAACGCTTGTTCCCCAAAAATATCGTCCAGCATCGAGCGTGCGCGATGAATCTCATTGTCATCAAGAGTCATCCATAGACTACCGGCCGCTCCGAGTAGTTCATGCAGTAGTCTGAAACGCGGCCACATCATCGCGCACCACTTGTCGTGCCGCAGCCCATCCTCGATTCCGATGGGGTTTTCCTTCAGCCACGCTTGTAACATCGGGCTGTTGACGTTGTCGTTGTAGCTCCAGCCCTCGTTGCCTGTGTTGTACGGAGGGTCGATGAAGATGCAGTCCACCTTGCCAGCG
>Ga0075158_10003562_pt1 | contig 10928 bp, 9 predicted proteins | sample JI91814BDNA_FD_70968 | JGI IMG/M metagenome (GOLD analysis project Ga0075158, IMG submission 70968) | Wastewater effluent complex algal communities from Wisconsin, to seasonally profile nutrient transformation and Carbon sequestration -... | ecosystem: Engineered > WWTP > Effluent > Algae... | reverse complement strand
CTCGTCCTGGATCTGGTTGATCATCTTGCCCTTCGGGCCGATGACCTCACCGATCTTGTCGACCGGGACCTGGACGCTGATGACGCGCGGAGCGTAGGAGCTCATTTCGTCGGGCGCGTCGATCGCCTCGTTCATGACATCGAGAATGTAGAAACGGGCGTCGCGGGCCTGGGTCAGCGCACCGGCCAGCACGTCGGCCGGGATGCCGTCGAGCTTGGTGTCGAGCTGGATGGCCGTAACGAACTCGCGGGTGCCGGCGACCTTGAAATCCATGTCGCCGAACGCGTCCTCGGCGCCGAGGATGTCGGTCAGGGCGGCATACTGCGTCTGCCCGTCGACCTCCGCCGACACCAGGCCCATCGCGATGCCGGCGACCGGAGCGCGCAGCGGCACACCGGCGTTGAGCAGCGAGAGGGTGGAGGCACAGACCGAGCCCATCGACGTCGAGCCATTGGACCCGAGCGCCTCGGAGACCTGGCGGATCGCGTAGGGGAACTCCTCGCGGGTCGGCAGCACCGGCATGAGGGCCCGCTCCGCCAGGGCGCCGTGGCCGATCTCGCGGCGCTTCGGCGACCCGACGCGGCCGGTCTCACCGGTGCTGTAGGGCGGGAAGTTGTAGTTGTGCATGTAGCGCTTGCGGGTCACCGGCGAGAGGGTGTCCAGCTGCTGCTCCATACGCAGCATGTTCAGCGTGGTGACGCCCATGATCTGGGTCTCGCCGCGCTCGAAGAGCGCGGAGCCGTGGACGCGCGGGAGCACCTCGACCTCGGCCGACAGGGCGCGGATGTCCGCGAGCCCACGACCGTCGATGCGGACCTTGTCCCGCAGGATGCGCTCGCGCACGAGCTTCTTCTGCACGCTGCGGTAGGCAGCGGAGACTTCCTTCTGACGGCCGAAGAACTCGCCCTTGGTCCCGCCCTCGTGGATGCCGTCGGCGTCGCCGACCAGCTGAAGGTGGATGGCCGACTTCAGCTCGTTGATCGCGTCCTCGCGCTCCTGCTTGCCGGCGATCGAAAGGATCGAGGCGAGCTTGCCCTCGCGCGACGCGGCGGCCTCGACTGCGGCATACACATCGTCTTGGTAGTCGAGGAAGATCGGGAACTCCTCGACCGGCTTCGCGGCCTTTGCGGCGAGGTCGGCCTGGGCCTCGCACAGCGTGCGGATGAACGCCTTGGCCGCCTCGAGACCCTGCGCGACGACCTCCTCGGTCGGGGCCTGCTTGCCCTCGTTCTTGACGAGATTCCAGGTGGCGTCCGTGGCCTCGGCCTCGACCATCATGATCGCGACATCGTCACCGACGACGCGGCCGGCGACGACCATGTCGAAAGTCGACCGCTCGGCGTCGGAGAAGTTGGGGAAGGCAACCCACTGGCCCTCGATCAGGGCGACGCGGACGCCGCCGATCGGCCCGCTGAAGGGCAGACCGGAGATCTGGGTGGCGGCGGACGCGGCATTGATCGCCACAACGTCGTACTGGTGGTCCGGCTGCAGAGCGAGCACGGTGATGACGACCTGGACCTCATTGCGCAGGCCCTTGACGAAGGACGGGCGCAGCGGCCGGTCGATCAGGCGGCAGGTCAGGATCGCCTCGGTCGAGGGGCGTCCCTCGCGGCGGAAGAAGCTGCCCGGGATCTTGCCGAGGGCATACATGCGCTCCTCGACATCGACGGTCAGCGGGAAGAAGTCGAACTGGTCTTTCGGCGTGCCGCTCGCGGTCGTCGTCGCCAGCAGCATGGTCTCGCCGTCGAGGTAGGCGCTGACCGAGCCACCCGCCTGACGGGCGAGGCGACCGGTCTCGAACCGGACGGTGCGGGAGCCGAAGCGGCCGTTGTCGATGACGGCCTCGGCGAACTGGATCTCTGGACCCTCCATGGGCCCTCACTTTCTTTATCTACGTCAGCCACGCGCATCGTCGTTGTGCGCGGGTTGTCCTTTCTTGCGCCGCTATCGGCGGCGCGGTACCGGCAGATCACGCACGTATGGCGCGTGGCCGGCGGGTGCCGATCGCTCGGCATACGAGAAGGGGCGGCCCACGGCGGGCCGCCCCTTCTCGAATCTCAACGGCGCAGGCCGAGTCGCTTGATCAGCGACCGGTAGCGCTCGACGTCCACGCTCTCGAGGTAGCGCAGCAGGCGGCGGCGCTGACCGACGAGCAGCAACAGGCCACGACGGGAGTGGTGGTCATGCTTGTGGGTGCGGGCGTGCTCGGTGAGGTCCTTGATGCGCTGGGTGAGCAGCGCGATCTGCACCTCGGGAGAGCCGGTGTCGCCTTCGGTGGTGGCGTACTCGGCCATGATCTGCTTCTTGACGTCGGCAGCCAGGGGCATACGAACGACTCTCTTTCTCTGCGTGTGCGCGGCGCGCCCGGGCTGGTCCACCGGGGCTCTGTTGGATCCGCGGCCGATACAACGGCAACGCTCAAGGCTACCAGCGGGATTCGCTGCCTCGGAAATCGGGCCGATCCAGACGTATCACCGGGCCGGTGGGCCACTCGGTTGGGACATGCGGGAAGGACCCGCGGGCCGAACACCGGATCGGTGGCCCGGCCGACACCTTGGGAGGAATCATGAACAAGACAGGCCGCGTCCTGGCGTCCACCGCGGGGCTCGCCGCCCTGGCTGCACTCGGCGCGAACGCCGCCCAGGCCGGGACGCTCGCCACCGGATCGAGCGCCGGAAAGTCGCCCGTGCACACGGTGTCGGCCGCCGAGCGAGGCACCGCCGCCACGATGGACATCAAGGACATCATCAAGGTCGCCAAGCCGATGGCCATGCCGAAGAACGTCCCGTCACCCGCCGGCAGCGACCGGTCGAGCCGGGGCACCGAGGTCAAGATCGCGCCGTCCGCAGCGGGGGGCAGCACCAAGGGGCTGTCGGCCAAGGAGGCCGTGGCCCGCTACGACACCAACGCCGGCGCCTTGTGGCCGCTCGGCCCGACGGCCAACCCCAACCGCCAGGTCGGCAAGCTCTACTTCGACACCGACCCCGGTCCGGCCTACAACTGGTCCTGGTGCACAGCAACCGCCGTCAACGCCGAGAACAAGTCGACCCTCATCACGGCCGGCCACTGCGTCTGGGACGCCACGAACCGCCGGTGGTACACCAACCTGCAGTTCTACCCGGGCTACCAGTACGGCGCCACTCAGGGCGTCTACTACGCCAAGACCTACTCCACGACGTGGAACTACTACAACTACGGCACCAGCGCCGACGATATGGGCGCCGTCGTGGTCTACCCCCGCAATGGGGTGGCGATCGTGAACGCCCTCGGCGGTCACGGCGCGTGGTTCAACGGGTCCACAAACCAGTTCCGCACCTCGCTCGGCTACCCGATCACCGACTGGCGGTGGCCTGGCTACACCGCCAACGGTGAGGACGCCCGCTACTGCCAGGGCACCGACTATTACTACGGCAGTGGGACGTTCGCCGGGCAGAACTACCTGAACTGCCGGATGACCGGCGGCGCGAGCGGCGGTCCGTGGCTGACCTGGGTCAACGGCAGCTGGATGGGCTATGTCAACTCCGTCAACAGCAACAAGGGTGGCATCGGCGCGGCCTGGGCGAACGTGATGTTCGGCCCCTACTTCGACAACAAGGAGTTGCAGGTCTTCAACACAGTCCGCAACCTCTGACCCCCAGTTGGGTGATCGAGCAGATGCGCCCCGCGGCCCGGCCGCGGGGCGCACGTCGCTGCGCGAGCTGGCGTGCCTGTTCGTCCGTCCCCGGATCGACGCCGCACAATCACCTCTCGTGTGCACCGATCACTGGCCGATCGTCCACCGCGAGCGCGCGGCGCTGGTTGCGGATCTGAAGACCCTCCCTGACACATCGGCGTGGGACCTGCCCTCCCTGTGCGCGGGCTGGACGATCCGCGACACGCTGGCCCATATGACCGCCACGGCGACGACCACTCCGCCGGGGTTCGTCGCCGGGTTGGCCAAGGCGCGCTTCTCCTTCTCGCGCTTTGTCCAGGCCGGTATCGCCCGCGAACGCGGCGCCGATGCCCAGGAGACACTGAGCAGGTTCGAGGCCGCGATCGGCTCCACGTCGGCACCCCCCGGACCCGAGACGAGCTGGCTGGGTGAGGTGATCATCCACGCCGAGGACATCCGCCGCCCGCTGAGCATCGAGCACGACTACGACGCTGGTGCCCGGGTCGCGGTGGCCGACTTCTACAAGAACTCCAACACCCTCATCGGGGCCAAGTCACGGATCGCCGATTTGTCACTGCACGCCACGGACGCGGCGTGGTCGCACAGCAGCGGCGCCCGCGTCGAGGGCCCAATTCTTGCCCTCGTGCTGGCGATGACGGGGGCGCAAGGCCTTCCTCGACGACCTCACCGGGGCCGGCGTGGAGACCTTGCGCTCTCGCGGCTGACGCTGGCGGCGACCGGTGGCGGCTGACGCTCGCGGCTGACGCTGGTGGGCGGCCGCTCGCAGCCGGGCGGCGAGCGGCGCCGAGGAGGGTCAGCGGAGCCTGGACACGGCTGGTGAAGGCCGGCCCAGGAATCGCGGGCGTCAGGGCCGCCGCAGGTCGCCCAATGCGCCCGCGACCGCATCGACCAGCACGTCGATGTCGGCTGAGGTGGCGCACAAGGGCGGAGCAAGCCGGATCGTCGAGCCATGAGTGTCCTTGGCGAGCACTCCACGCCTCATCAAGTGGGCCGAGAGTGCTCGTCCGGTGCCCAGACCGGGCTCGATGTCCAGGCCGGCCCACAGCCCCCGCACCCGCATCTCGGCTATCCCCTGGCCGGCAAGGTGGGTCAGGCCGGCCGCAAGGTGGGCACCGCGTTCGCGGGCGGCTGCTTGGTACTCGCCGGTGGCGAGCATGGCCACAACTTCCCTGCCGATCGCGCAGGCATACGGATTGCCACCGAAGGTGGAGCCGTGCGACCCCGGCGTGAAGACGTCGAGGATGTCGGTGTCGGCGGCGATCGCCGACAAGGCGACGAGCCCGCCACCGAGCGCCTTGCCGAGGATATAGACGTCCGGGATCACCTTCTCGTGGTCGCAGGCGAAGGTCTCGCCGGTCCGGGCGAGACCCGACTGGATCTCGTCGGCCATCATCAACACCCCTGCGGCGGAACAGATCTCGCGGACCTCACGCAGGTAGTCATCGGGCGGGATGATCACCCCGCGCTCACCCTGGATGGGCTCGAGGAGGACGGCCACCACGGATGAATCACCGGCGACGGCCTCGCGCAGGAGCGGCGCATCGCCGAATGGCACGGTCACGAAACCGGGCGTATAGGGGCCGTAGTCGTCATGGGCGACCTTGTCGTCGGAAAAGCTGACGATGGTCGTCGTGCGGCCGTGGAAGTTGCCTTCCATCACGATGATCGTCGCCTGCCCCTCGGGCACGCCTTTGACGCGGTAGCCCCATTTGCGCGCCACCTTCAACGCGGTCTCGACGGCTTCGGCGCCGCTGTTCATGGGCAGCACCGCACCTTTCCCGGTCAAGGCGCACAGATCCTGGGCGAAGGGACCAAGCTGATCGTTGTAGAAACCCCGGCTGGTCAATGTCAGCCGGTCGAGTTGCTCGTGAGCCCGGGCCAATAGGCGCGGGTTACCGTGCCCGAAGTTCAGGGCCGAATAGCCGGCGAGCGCGTCGAGATATCGCCGCCCGTCGACATCGATGACCCAGGCACCCTCGCCGGCCGCGAGGACGGCGGGCAGCGGATGGTAGTTGTGAGCGGCATAGGTCTCGGTCTGGGTGATCACGGACCGGGCCGCCTGGGACAGGGGAACGTCGGTGTGCATGTCGGCTCCTTCGCAGCGAGACCACCACCGTAGCCGCCCGTCGTTCGCTCCGGTCGGGGGCCGGCGGCCGTCAGCCCCCGATGACGGGGAGGATGTCTGCGAGCAGGACGTCGATCTCGTCCGCGCAGGCGCGCGCGGTCCGCCGGCCGCGTCGGTGCGGATCCGCGACGTCGGCGGACATGCTGTCCGGCGCGGTGCGCTCGGCGATCGCCCCGACGCGATCGGCGAGATCCCCGACGCCGTCGGCTCTGCTTGCAGCGGCGGCGAACTGGCGGATTCCGAAGATGCAGTGCGCGCGGTGTGGTGCGAGATCGATTAGGCGCATGTGCTGGGTGAATTCAAAGGTGAGGACGAGGTCGGCCTGCTCGATCAGGTCCACGGTGACCGACCGGCTCACGTGCCCGCCGGGGTCGCCGCCCCGGGTGCGCAACTCGGCCGCGAGCAGGTCGTCCATCGAGCGGCCCGGCACGCCGGGCACACCCGCGCTGCTGACCTCTTGGGGTCCAGAGTCGGGGGCCGAGGCGTCGCCGAGCAGGAAGCGGGCTCGCCGCTCGGCATACGGCGATCGGGCGATATTGGCCGTGCAGACGAAGAGAACGGTCACAACAACGGAAGCGTAGCGGCGATGACGCAGAACGCTTTCGCCCCGAATTCGTGATTGATCCGACCAAAGTGTCGAAACCAATCGTCACCCTTGATAACCTTCGCCGGGCTGGCGGGGATGGTGGGAGGAAACACATGAAGGTCGTCGTGACCGGCGGGGCAGGATTCATCGGGGCGAATGTCGTCCGGGATCTTCAGGGCCGCCCGGAAGTGACTGACATCGTTGTCGTGGACGACTACTCGACGGGCTCCCCCGACAATCTCCTCGGCACCTCGGCGCGCACATTCGCTGGCACCATTCTCGATCCGGATTTGCTCGCCGAAGCCTTCGACGGCGCCGACTCGATCATCCACCTTGCGGCCCTGCCGTCGGTGCCGCGCTCGCTTGCCGATCCGCTGGCCTCGCATCACGCGATCGCGACCGGCACCCTGAATGTCCTCCAGGCGGCACGGGTGGCGGGCAGTCACGTCATCTTGTCCTCCTCCTCCTCGGTCTACGGGGCGAACCGGGAGTTGCCCAAACGCGAGAGCATGCGCCTGGACCCGATCTCCCCGTATGCCGTGGCGAAGCAGGCGGCCGAGGCCTACACCCTCGCATTCGGCCGCAGCTACGGACTGCCGGTCCTGGCCTTCCGCTTCTTCAATGTCTACGGGCCGCTGCAGGCGGCCGGCCATGCGTATGCCGCGGTCGTGCCCACCTTCATCGACGCTGCCCTAAACGATCGCCCCCTGATCGTCAACGGCGACGGGTTTCAGACACGGGACTTCACCTTCGTCGGCTCGGTGACCCGCGTCCTCGCCGACGCCGCGATCGGGCGGGTTGTCGACGACTCCCCTGTCAACCTGGCCTTCGGCACGCGGACCTCGCTGAACGACATGATCACGATGCTCGGCCAGGAACTGGGCTTCACGCCTCGGGTGGAGTATGTCGCCGAGCGGCCCGGCGACGTACGGGACTCCCAGGCGGACAACGCCCGGCTCCAGGGGCACTTCCCCGATGTCCGGCCGGTCCCCCTGCCCGAGGGGTTGGCCGCGACCGTGGCGTGGTTCCGGAGCCTGGCGCAGCGGCCGGTGGGAGCCTGAGGTCCGTCAGAAGAGTTCCACGTCGGCCAGCGCGAGTTGCCACTGGTCCGCGGCGGGTGGCGTCGAGGCCAGGGGCCGAGCGGTCAGCACGGGCCCGAGGCGGGGCGCCGGCACCATCCCCAGTCCGACACCGCTTCCGGCGGCGATCGCATAATCCGCACGGGTCTCGCGCAGCAGCCGACGGGTCAAAGCCGCGCCCGTGCGCCAATCCGGGACGAAGGCCTCCACGATCGTCGCTTCCACGGCCGGGCCGCGCCGCCGCAGCCGAAAGATCAGGCCACCGGCAGCCGGGTCCGCTTCGGCGAGCAGGACGCGGTAGCGAAGCGGACCGAAGGCGGTTCGCCACGCGAGATACTCCGGCGTGCGGTCGGTGCGTAATCCCGACCGTGGCGCGTGCGCCAGCAAGGCCCTGGCGACGTCGGGGTCCCGAAGCGCCTCGGCGGCGGGCAGACCGGCGCCGGTGTCCTGCGACCACAGTTGAGCCGGCACTCGGGCCGAGCGCATCCGGCGCACGCCCTCCACGCCACGGGGCAGGACGGCGACGGGCACTCGGCGAACGATGCTCCACCCCATGCTCAGATAGCCCGGACGGCTCTGATCGTTGGGGGTGTTGAAGACGAAGGCATCGCCGCTTCGGGTCAAGTCGGCGACCGCTTCGATCGTCAGCCGCCGGAAGATGCCCTGCCCGCGGTAGGCGGGATCGGTAGCGGTGTCCACGGCTCGCACGGCCCGCAGCACGCGCCCCGCGTCGTCGACGAAGCGCCAGCGCAAGAAGGTCCGGTAGCCGACCACGCGGTCCTCATCGAGAGCGACCCAGGCGGGCGAGGCACCGAAAGCGTTCTGCTGATGCTTCCAGGCCAAGAAGGCCTCGTAGTGCGGATCGTCCTGCTTGCCCAGTGACGTCCGGAGCAGGTCGGCGACAGCGGGCCCGTCCGCCGGGCCGGCGGCACGATAGGTCAGGCTGAGCACACGTTCGGACATCGGGGCCCCCAGCCGCGTCAGTAGGATCGTCGGGAGTCTAGGCCCATGGCAGCGGGGACGGGCCGATACGTGAGGAGCACGATGTGAGCGACGGGCCGATCCGGGTGCTCTGGCTTGTCAAAGGGCTCGGACCGGGCGGCGCCGAACAACTCCTGCTGTTGTCCGCGCAGGTTGCCGACCGCACGCGATTCACGCATCGCCTGATCTTCGTCCGCCCGGACAAGACGCACCTGGTGGCGGACTTCGAAGCGGCGGGACTGGTGCCCGAGCTGCTCCCGGCGCACCGCGTGCGCGACCTGCGCGCTGCCCTGGCCCAGGCCGACGTCGTCCACGCGCATTCGCCCGTGCTCGCCTCGGAGGCCCGCCTTCTGAGCCTCACCCTGCCCCGCGCGCAGCGGCCCGTTCTCATCTCGACGGAACACAACGAGTGGACCAGCCACCGCCGGCCGACCCGCGCGCTCAATGCGCTGACCAGTCCGCTGGATGCCCACCGCTGGGCCGTGTCCGAGCAGGTCCGGGATACGACCTGGGCCACCCACCGGCGCCGCTACGAGGTGCTGATCCACGGCATCGATCCTCAGGCATTGGTCGTCCCCGACGGGACCCGCGAACGACTACGCCGCGAATTGGCGGTCGCCGACGACGAGGTGCTCGTCCTGACCGTGGCCAACCTCCGAGCCAACAAGGACTATCCCAATCTGATGCGGGCGGCCCAGCTAGCCCTGCCGCGTGCCCCCAGGCTGCGATTCGTCGCGGTCGGTCAGGGGCCGCTGGCCGACGAGATGGCGGCCCGGCACGCCGAACTCGGCCTCGGCGATCGCTTCTGGCTCGCTGGCTACCGGCGCGACATTCCCGAGCTGATGGCCGCCGCCGACGTCTTCGCCCTCGCGTCCGCGCACGAAGGTTTGCCGGTGGCCGTCATGGAAGCCTTCGCCGCGGGCCTGCCGGTGGTCGCGACGAGAGTGGGCGGCATACCGGGGCAGGTTCGCGACGGCGTGGACGGGCTGCTCGTCCCACGCCGGGATGCGCAGGCGCTGGCCGCGGCCTTCGTCACAATCGCCGGCGACGACGCGGGGCGGTCGGCGATGGGCGCTGCGGCACGCGAGTCCGCGGGACGCTACGACATCCGAGTGACGATGGCGCGGCAGGAGACGATGTATCGGCGGCTCGCGGGGCGGTCTCGCGCTCAGGGCACCGGCGACGACTGAACCGCGTCCGTCGATCGCGCCACCGGTCGGGCCGGTATGCCCGTGACCATCGCGCCGGAGGGCACATCGCGAGTGACGACGGCACCCGCCCCGACCACGGCGTCCGAGCCGACGCTGAGGTACTGCAAGACGGTCGCGCCGGCGCCGAGTAGCGATCCAGCGCCGACGCGGACGCCGCCGGAGACGATGACGCCGGGCGCGATCATCGCGTGCTCCCCGATCACCGCATCATGGCCGATCGTCGCGTTGGCGTTGACCTGCGCGAATGCCTCGAGGTGCACATCGGTGCCGATGACCGCGCGCGCGCAGACCACCACGCCCACGCCGATCTGCACGACGGAGCCGAGGAGGGCCGACGGGTGCACGGCCGACACCGGCCACAGCTCGCGGTCGCCCGCCTCCAGCCGCGTGACAATGGCTCGTTTGACGGGCGGCATGGCAACGCCGAGGACGTAGTGACGTGGGCCTCGCGGGTCGGCCAGCCAGGAGTCGATATTTCCGAGCAGGGGAATGCCGCGACGCGCCAACCGATCGCGACTGTCCGCGGACGGGCGGTCGTCGACGACACCGGCGAGGGTCCAGGGCGCACCGGCAGCGATCATGGCCTGCACGATGTCGAGACTCTCGCGACCGAACCCACCCGCACCGATGACGACGACGGGTTCAGTCGGCACGTTCGTGACCTGGCTCCGTGCTGCCGCGGAAGGGGCCGTGGCATACCTCGACGGCGCCGCGGCGCGTGACCACGGCACTGATCGTCCGGCCGAGGATGCGCAGATCCATCAGGTGGGTGCGGTTGTCGACATAGTCCACGTCGTAGGCGAACTTCTCCTCCCAGGTCAGAGCATTGCGCCCCGAGATCTGGGCTAGTCCGGTGATCCCGGGACGCACTTCGTGGCGGCGGGCCTGGACGGGTGAATAGAGCGGCAGGTACTCCACGAGCAGCGGCCGTGGCCCGACCAGACTCATCTCCCCGCGGAAGACATTCCACAGCGTCGGCAGCTCATCGAGACTGGTGGCGCGCAACCAGCGCCCGACGCGGGTGAGCCGATCGGCATCGGTGATGTGATCGGCGTCGGGCACGCGCATGGTGCGGAACTTGACGAGGCGGAAGACCAGCTCATCACGCCCGACGCGGTCCTGGCGGAACAGGACGGGGCTGCCCAACCGCAGGCGGACGACGAGAGCGATCACCGCGATGACCGGCGCGAAAACGAGGAGGGCGAGGCCGCTGACGGCGACGTCGACGCTCCGGGCTATCCGCTGGTGGTGTCTGAGCATGACCTCGCCTAGG
>Ga0075158_10003560_pt1 | contig 10931 bp, 10 predicted proteins | sample JI91814BDNA_FD_70968 | JGI IMG/M metagenome (GOLD analysis project Ga0075158, IMG submission 70968) | Wastewater effluent complex algal communities from Wisconsin, to seasonally profile nutrient transformation and Carbon sequestration -... | ecosystem: Engineered > WWTP > Effluent > Algae... | reverse complement strand
CGCGACCTCGGCGACTTCGGCTTCTCGGTCGCGCGGGCGCCCAACCTGTTGGGCAACGTCTCGCAGTCGCACCAGACGAGCGCCCTCGCCGGCCTCGCCGGCCAGCTGCCGATCAGCCGCGAGGCCGTGATGGACGCAACCTCCATCCCGATCGAGGTGAGCTACTGCGGCGACACGCAGGCCGAGCTCGTGACGGCGCTCGACACGCTCGCGCACTGGTGCTCGCTCGGGCCGCTCGTGCTCTCCTCGTCCTACGACTGGACCAAGGTCGCGCTCGTGTCGTTCGGCGGGCTCGCGCTCGGCATCCCGGGCAAGCAGTTCCGGGAGCCGACGCTGCAGGGCACGCTCAACTTCCTGCGCCGGAACCCGTACACCTACGACCGCTATCCGCGCCGTGTCTCGACGAATGGGGCGGGCGCCGCCAACCGCGTCGAGCTGGAGACGGGGACCGCGGCGAGCCATGCGATCGTGTGGCTGGAGGACGCGACCGTCGCCACGATCACCCAGCGCGACGCCAGCGGCGTCATCGTGCGGCAGTCGACGCTCACGACCGTGCAGACCGCGGCCGACGCCCTCCTGATCGACAGCGCGCGCTCGCGCCTTATCGCCTACGTCGCCGGCATCCGGAGCGAGGTCCCGCGCGACCTCACGCTGGGGCACGGCTTCCTGCGCCTCGAGCCGCGCTGGGCGCACCGGGAAGCGCAGCGCTGGCAGACGTTGGAGACGTCCAGCGGGCGCCTCACGATCGACTACGTCCGCGGGTGGCTGCGATGACGCTGATCAGTCCGACCATCCTGCCGCCGGCGCTCGTCAACGGGACCGAGCGCGCCTCGCAGCTGGTGCACCACTACGCACCGGTGCCGAGCGATCCGCAGCTGGCGCCGATCTCGCGCGGCACGCTCGCGTTGCCCACCGCGATCCGGTCCACCGCCGCGTGGGGCATCGGGAGCGACGGGCGCTCGTATCGCATGCCCGACCACCTGGCGCGCTACGAGTGGTGGGACCTGGACGGGGACGGCGTGCGCGAGGTGCCGGCGCTCGTGTGCGAGGATGCGTCGACGAACCTCTGCGGCTACGACGACGACCTCGCCTCCTGGACGACGAGCGGCACGATCTCGCGGACGCTCTTCGCCACGTGCGGCGACAGCGACGTGTACCTGGTCACCGACAGCGACGCGACCAACCGGGCGTACCTCGCCCGGACGATCGCGGCCTCGGCCTTCGTGGGGGCGACGACGAAGGGGATCCGCGTGATCTGGGGGAAGGGCCCGTCGCCAGCGGCGAGCGGGGCCTTCGTCTGGCTGCGCGACACCTCCGGGGCGCCGGCCGATCGCCTGCTGGCCAGCATCACCGCGAACGTCGACGGCTCGCCGGCCGTGACGCCCTCGCCGGGCACGCTCGTCGGCTCGCAGTTCCTGCGCACCGAGAAGGGGGTCAAGCTCTACGCCATCGACGTGGCCTGCACGGCGGTCACGGTCGCCTCGCCGCACGAGATCCGGATCGGCGCGGCCACCACGGCGACGCAGACCGGCAGCGTCTACCTGGGCGCCGTGCTGGTCGAGCGCGACGACGCGCGCGCGAGCTCGCGCATCGCGACCCCGGCCGGGACCAGCGTGGCGCGTGCGCGAGAGGTGCTCGGCTGGCTTGTCCCGTATCCCCCGCTGGGCGCGCAGGCGTGGCAGCTCGACCTCGTCGAGGCCGGCGCCACTGGGATCACCAACAGCGTCGTGGCGGTGCTCACGGACCAGAACGGGGCCAACCCCTCGCTCGCCGTCACGTGCAACGCCAGCGGGCGCTACACGGTCACGCACCACAACGGGAGCTCGAGCGTCACCGTGAGCGCGAGCACCTCGCCGACGTTCGGGCAGTGGGTGCGACTCGTCGTGCTGCTCAACGCCGACGGGTCGGTGCAGCTGGGACAGTCGATCGCCGGCGCCGCGTTCACGTGGACGGCCGTCAGTGCCGCGCTGGCGTTCGGGGCGGCGTGGGGCGCCGCTCCCGCGACCGTCGGCTACTGGCTGCAGCCGACGGCGACGTTCTCCAAGGCGCGCACGCGGCTCGTGCGCTGGAAGGCCAACGGCGCCGTCGTGACCGACGCGCGGCTCGCCCAGCTCTGGTGAGGACCTGACGCCATGGCCATCACCACCCTCGAGGCGATCAGCATCTGGGACATCCCGCCCAACGTGGCGGGGGCGTTCTGCTACGGGTACCTGGACCAGGTCTCCTCGTGGGAGCTGACGCGGCGCCTGGACGCCGCGCACGTGGCGACCGTGATCACGCCGATCGACAGCAACGCGGCGGCGCTCGTCGTGCAGCGGCGGATCCTCGCGCTCCACTTCGCGCCGCTGACGCCCGGGGGCGTGGGCGAGGTGATGCCGCTCCGGATCTCGGAGACGTCGCGCAGCCAGGGGCCCGAAGGGTTGGCGCTGCGGATCACGGCGCGCTCGCTCCTCTTCGACTGGGGCGACGCGGGGCCGCTGTCGTACCGCTACGCGGGCGGGAAGCACGAGTTCACGATCACCGGTGCGTTCACGATCGCGGACTGGATGACCGAGTACGCGGTGCCGCATCTCCAGCGGCAGGGCTACGACTGGTACACGTTCGCCGGCACCAACGCGCTGCAGATCCCGCGCACCTTCACGCGCGAGACCGCGTTGCAGCTCCTGAACGCGTGCCAGGCGTACGTCGGGCAGGAAGTGCAGCTGGTGGAGTTCGGCGGCGTCTGGGTGGTGCAGGTCGTGCCCGAGGTCAACAGCGCGCTCGCGCCGCTCCGGATCAGCGTGGGGCGCAACGTGCGGCGCATCGCGCAGTCGCAGGCCTCCAACGAGCACGCGACCGTGCTCGTCCCGGTCGGGAGCAAGGGGCACAGCGACGCGTCCTCGACGGTGCAGGGGCTGCTCTTCGGCAGCACGAGCGAGGACTTCGGGCTCAAGCAGCTCTCCGCCTATCCGCTCTCCGACTCGGCGTGGCTGGTGCCGATCGTCCAGATGGACGGCCAGTTCGTCGATCCGGCGGCGCAGCGCACGTGGCACCTGGTGCGCCTGAAGACCGGGCGCCTGTTCCCGATCGTAGCCTCGGTCGCGGCGGGCCCGAGCACGTTCGGGGGGCGCTTCACGCTCGGCGAGCTCACGTCGGTCGCCAACGGGTGGCTTTGGGGCATCCGCGAGGGCCGGATCGCCGACACGGCGCTCGACGTGGCGGCCCCTGGCTATCCGCTGCAGGTGAGCGGCGCGCCGGCCGGGGCCGTGGTCACGCTCGCCAACCCGTTCAGCGCGACGGATCCATCCGCCACCGACGACGAGCACATCGACTGCCGGGTGCGGCGGTCCTCGCTCGTGCTGGGCACGACCTCGACGACGGTCGCGGCCGTGGCCGGCTCGACGACCGATGTCGACGTGACCGTGGCCTCGACGGCCGGCGTCGTCGCCGGCGACTGGGGCTTCGCGCACAACAACGTCGCCTCCCCTTGGACGCTCTTCGGGAAGCCGTTCGTGGTCGTGCAGGTCATCTCCGGGACCGTGGTCCGCGTGCGGAAGCGGTACTCGTTCGACACGACGGCCACGCCGTTCAGCGTGGGGGCGATGGCAAAGCAGGTGAAGTTCTACCGGGCCTCGGCGGCGCTCTACTACGTGAACGACGAGAGCGCCGCGGCGAACACGATCACGCTCGACACCGCGACCGGGATCGCGTCCGGTGACCTGCTCGAGTACCAGATCGACGACGCGGGCGAGCTCATGACGGGGCTCCCGTCGCCCGAGATGGCGACCTACCAGATCGTGCGGAAAGAGAAGCCCTTCGAGACGGCGCGCTGCCTCCCGAACCTCCTGCAGGTCAACCCCTCCTTCAGCACCTGGACGGGCGCCGCCCCCGACTTCTGGACGGGATCCGCGGTCAAGGTCACGACGAACCTGCCCGGCCCCGGCTTGGTGAACGCCGCGCAGATGGCGGGCTCCAGCCTGCACACGCTAACCTCGCCGACGTTCTGGGGGCGCCCGTCGTCGGGCGACTCGAAGATCTCGGTGCGCGTCCGGCTGCGCACGGGATCCGGCTCGTCGTGGGACGGCTCGCTCGCGAGCCACCAGACGACGATCTCGATCCTCGTGCCGGGCGGCGCGACGCTCTTCTCGCAGGTCTACGTCCCCCCGGGGCACCCCTCGCCGCCGGTCGGGTCGATCGAGCTGGCTGCGAACACCACGCACAACCTCGACTTCCTCGCCATCGACCTCCTGCACACGCCGGGCGCGGGCGCCAAGTACGCCCCGTGGGACGGCGTGCAGGTGCGGATCGCCTGCTTGAACGGCGGCGGCGTGATCGTCGTCGGCGGCGTCTTCATCACGCAGGACAGCACGCTGCCGAGCGACGGCTGGATGTCGGAGTACGGCAACGTCGACCTCGCCGGCCTCGGGAATCAGGCACTCGCGGTGCTCGACACCCCGGAGACGACGAACGAGATCGACGCCTTCGACCTGCTCCGCGCGCTGGGCGACGCCTACAGCGTGGACGAGATCGTCGAGGGGCGCACGGTCCGGGTGGAGGCCGAGGCGTTAGGCCTCGCGTTCGAGGACCGCATTGCCCAGGTGACCTACCGCGGCTCGGAGGAAGGGACGGTCGCGGTGCAGGTGAGCACCCGGACGCGGCAGTTCGCCGACGTCCTCGCCAACTACCTCCTCAGCACCTGAGCCATGGCTGACCTGCTGATCGAAGCGTACGAAGTCTGCTACGGCACCGGGCTGGACGACCCGGCGCCGCAGATCGTGAGTCTGCCGTATCGCACGAAGGCCGGGGCGATGAGCGCGGCGGCGGCGCTCAACCAGGCGGCGCGCGCGGGCGGCTTCGATCCCGCCTCCACCGATCCCGCGAAGGCCTTCTTCCTCCGCCCCCGCGGCGGCCAGCAGAAGCTGGCGGTGGCGACGGAGATCGCGGGCGATCCGCCCACCGCGCACGAGCTCCTCGCCGCGCTCGCGGATGCGGACGTGATGGTGCCGATCTGGGTCCGGCACCTCAACCCGGCCGGGAGCGTGCAAGTCGGCGTGCTCACGCGGGACCAACTCCTGGCCGCGAGGATCTGATGCGCGAAGACGGGTTGTCCGTGCTGCCGATCAAGAAGCTGCTCGTGGCGCCGCTCGAGCGCTTGAGCGATGCGCCCACGTGGGGCTGGGCCGCGGCATGGCTCGGCGGCGCGTGGCAATGGTTGCGCGGCGACGCGTTCTCGTCGCTGCTCGGCCTCATCGTCCTCATCGCGGGCGCCGATTACTACTACGGCACCAAGGCCGCGCGCCTCGTGAACAAGTTCTCCCCGACCCTCGCGCAGCGCGGGTGGCACGGGAAGATGTCCGGGCTGGTGCTGTTGTTAGGCATCCGCCTGTTCGAGGGGTGGGCCGCCGCCGCGCACCTCGTCGACAGCAAGGGCGGCATCGCCACCGCGATCGGCATCGCCCTGCTGACGGTCGACCTGCAGTCGATCGCGCACCACCGCGAGTCGTTCGGCGCGGTCCCCATCCCCGTCCTGTCTGCCGCGTTCGCCTGGATGCGCGGGATCGTCAGCGTGAAGCTGCCGCCAGCGCGCGACGACGCGGCCCGCCCCAGTGGAGGCCCCGATGCGCCTGCATGAAGCCGCGGCTTGTGAGCTCGAATCCGGGCTGACCAACGCCAGCACGCTGACCTCGTCGTTCTGGAGCGGGGTCCTCGACGACATGTGGAAGGACCCGGCCACGCGCCGGGCGATCCTCGACCGGGTCGACCGGATCTTCTGGCAGTTTGTGTGGCCGGCGATCCGGGGCCGCCGGTGGAAGATCCTGCAGGTCGCGTGGCTCAAGGGCCTGTTCGAGCTCGTCTTCGGCGAGGCGCCGCCCGATGCCTAGCGGCAGCGAGTTCGCCGCTTCGATGGCCTTCGTGCTGGAGCGCGAGGGGGACTTCGTCAATGATGCGGCCGACCGCGGTGGCGCGACCAAGTACGGCATCACCGCCGCCACGCTGACGAGGGCCCGAGGGGTCGCGTCGGTGACGCCTGCGGACGTCCAGAAGCTGCGCATCTCGGAAGCGGTCGCGATCTACGAACGCGACTACTGGCGCGCGAGCGCGGCGGACCGGATCGCCCTCGAGCGGCCGTGCCTCGCGCTCTGCCACTTCGACGCGGCCGTCAATCACGGCGTGCAACAGGCCACGCGGTTCCTGCAGCGCGCGTTGGGCGTGGATGCGGACGGGATCGCGGGGTCGATGACGATGCGCGCGGTCGCGACGTGCGTGGAGGACGCGACGATCGCGGCTTACCTGCGCCAGCGCGCCGCGTTCTTCCGTGCGCTGGTCGAGCGGGCGCCCTCGCAGCGGAAGTTCCTCAAAGGTTGGCTGGCGCGCTGCCGGTGGGTGGCGCGCGAGTGTGGCATTCCCATCGACACCTCCTACTCGAGCTAACAATGCGACGATTCCTGCTGTTCTCCCTTTCAATCGCGTGGGCTCTGGTGGCGCCCGTGGTGCGCGCGCAGTCGCCCGACGGGCCCTGCCTCGCGCGGGCGCGCGTCGCCACGGACTCGCTCGCGAAGCTGCACGTCGCCTCCACCGTGCTCACGCAGTACCAGGTGCGCGCGCTTCGGGCCCTGGACTCGCTGCACCTCGTGCGCTGCGTGACCAGCGGGCCGGTGCCGCCGCCCGACACGGTCCCCACGCCACCGGACACCACGCCCGCACCGCCCGATACGACGCCGACGCCGCCCGTGCCCGGGCGCCCGCTCTGGGCGCATGCCGTGGATCGCGTGCTCGGGCCGATCCCCAATTGTGCGCAGCTGGCCACAACGACTGGGCCGATGCGCGAGTGGTACGACGCCTGGGCGAAGTGGGAGCCGGTACGGTGGAAGGCCGACTCGTCCCGCTGGGACGCGGCCAACTACTACGACCGGGCCGCGATCTACTACGCGATGGCGGTGTGCGAGCTGCGGCACGATAGCACGCTGAGCGCGCGGTACCTGGCGCGGGGGCACGCGCTCGCGGTCGACTACCGCGACAAGTACCTCCTGCCGAACGACGGGGGGGCCTCCTATCACTGGAGCCAGCTCGAGGGCGTGGCCCTGCACGCGCTGATCACGGGCGATGCGTCGTCGCGGCGTCTCGTCGGGCGCACCGCCGAGGTGCTGGCGACCGGCGGCTACTACACGCGGAAGACGTTCGGCGACACGACGCACGTGGACATGGAGAACCGGATCGCCCAGCGGGCGATCCTCGCCGTCGTGCTCGCGCACGAGCTGCAGGCGCCCGGAAAGTCCTTCCCCGCGACGCGCTGGCCCGGCGTGCTCGATACGCTGGTCACCCTCACGCTCCGCGCGCAGCGCAGTGACGGGGCGTGGGCCTACCGCTGCAAGGCGGGTGTCTGCGGGCTCGAGTTCCCGTACATGGACGCGCTGCTGCTGGACGCGCTGATCCGGGCCGAGACGCTGGTGCGCCACGACGCGCGCACGCTGCCCGTGGTGCGCGCCACGATCGACCACCACCTGGCGGTCGCGGTACGCGCCGACTCCACGTGGAAGTACAACGTCCGCCCCTCGACGTTAGGCGGCGCCGGCGGCGCGGTCGATCTCAATGGGTTGCAGCCCGCCCTGTATGCGTGGCTCTCGGCACAGACGGGCGACACGACGTACCTCGCGCGCGTGGCGCCGCTCTTCGCCAAGGGCGTGCGCGGCACCTACTACGCCGGCCAGAAGCAGTTCAATCAGCAGTTCTACTCCTCCTACCGCTACGTCGCGCAGCGGCAGGCGGCCACCGTCACCCCCTAACGAGGATCGCTACATGGCCGACGAACCGAAGGTCATCACGAAGGACTCACTGTGGGCGCGCCTCGAGCTCGCGGCCACGGTCGCGGAGCTGGACGAGGTCCGCGCCGACGCGCTGTCGATCGGCCACGCCGAGGACGGCCAGCTGCTTACCCGCGTCGCCGAGCGGCGCGCCACCCTGGAGGGCTGATCCGATGGCACTGAACTCCTCCTGGTCGACCACGGCGCGCAATGCCGCGCACGCGTCCGGCCTCACCCCCGAGTATGCCGGGGCCAAGTTCCGCGGCTACAGCGGGACCCGCCCGAGCAACGCCGACACGGCGCTCTCGGGCAACACACTGCTCTTCGAGGCCACGTGCGGCACCCCCGCCTTCGGCTCGCCGAGCGCCGGGTTGGCCACCGCCAACGCCATCACGCAGGACTCGTCGGCCGACGCCACCGGGACCTGCACGTTCGTCCGCGTCTTCAAGGCCGACGGCACCACCGTGCTCGAGGACCTCGAGGTCGGGACGACGGGCTGCAACGTCAACCTCTCGTCGACCTCGATCGTGTCCGGGCAGCCGGTCTCGATCTCGTCGTGGTCGCACACCGTCCCGCAGTCCGGCACCTAACGCGCCGCCCGAGGCTCCCGCATGGCCGCCATCACCACCGCCGCCGCCGGTAACTGGTCCGCCACGGGCACGTGGACCGGCGGCGTCGTTCCCGGCAACGGGGACACGGTCACGCTGAATCACAACGTGACCGTCGATACCAACACGATCATCGGGACCTCGCCGGCCGAGAACTCCGGCACCTACGCCATCACGTGGGGCACGGCGACCAAGAAGCTCACGATCGCCTCGGGCGTCGAGCTCCGCGTGCGCGGCGACTGTCTCGCCCAGGGCAACACGACCAAGAACGATGTCGTGCTGATGCAGGCCGGCTCGTCGTGGATCTTCGATGCGTCGCAGGCGTCGACGCCGCTCTCACAGAACTACCGGTTTGTTGGTGCGACGGCGGCCTCGCAGTACACCGTCTTCCGGATCGAGGGCACGTCGGGCTCGCGCTGTAGCGTGAGCTCCGACAGCAGCGGCGGGAACGGCTTCTTCACGCGCGGGGGCTTCGCGCCCGCGTTCTACCTGGTCGCGGCCTACTGCGACTTCCTGCGCGTGGGCGACGCCTCCAACCCCCTGTTCGACTTCTACCTCGGCAACACCTCGCTCGCCGAGCTCACGCTCGATAACTGCACGTTCGACGCGTGCGGCGTGATCACGTCGGCCAGCGCGCCGGCGGCGAACTCCGACATCAGCGTCACCAACTGCTCGTTCAAGAACTCGGCCGGCACCAAGCCGCTCGTGCTGCCGATCTTCACCAACGCCGGGACGAAGACGGTGTCCGGCTGCGTCTTCGACAAGTCGATGGACTTCGGGCAGGGCGCGTGGGTGGTCACTGACAACCTCTTCCTCGAGGGGTACGTCGCCACGGCGGGCACGAAGTGGGGCACGTCGTCGGGGAACTTCGTGCGGAAGACCAGTCAGCCCACGCTGAATGTGTACGGCGACCTGACGAACGAGTTCTGGTACAAGGATGGGGCGATCACCAACCCGCACCTCCTGACCTACGGCGTCACCACGGGTCTCACGATCGACGGCTGCATCTTCAGCCACTCGAACGCGAACGGCACCGGTGACGCGACGCAGCCGGGCGCGCCCTCCGGGGCCCGCACCTACACGGTCAAGAACTGCATCCTCCTCGCCGACGACGACAACGAGGTCCAGCCGGGGAAGCTGCAGGGCGCCGGCGGGAACGCGAATGTCACCATCGTCAACGAGCACAACACCTACATCTCGACCAACGCTGGGGAGACCGGGTCGGGCTACGGCGAGACGTATGCGGGGCGCGACGGCATCGTCTCGATCAAGTCGTGCCTCGCCTGGTCGCCCAACTCGGGCGAGGCCTCGATCGGGATCCGGCAGGCCGGGAGCGTCCAGCAGTCCAACGACACCACGTGGGACTACAACGCCGTCTGGAACCCGCGCACCGGCACCGATGGCACGGGCTACAACTCGCTGTCGGCGGGCACGATCTTCTCGGCCGGCGCACCGGGCGCCAACGATGTCCTGATCACCGCGGACCCGTTCGTCGACCGCACGCGCAACCTGCCGACGTGGGATGCCGCGCTCGGCGGCCCGGGGACCGCGGCGAACGCGCTCACGGAGCTGGCCAAGCGCAACGACGCGAGCGGGTACGACAGCAACTACTCGATCGCCGCGCTCGTGACGTGGGTGAAGGACGGCTTCAAGGTCACCGATGCCGCCCTGGAGAACGCCGGCCACGACGCCGTCACGATCGGCGCGATGCCCTACCAGGCATCGGCGGTGACCGGGACCGCGACCTCCGAGACCGGGGGGCTCGTCTCCGCGGCCGTGGGCACGTTGGGCGGCGCCGTCGCCGGTGACGCGGTCTCGACGCTTGGCGGGCTCGTCTCGGCCGCGACCGGGACCCCGGTCAACGTCGGCGCCGCGAGCTCCACGCTCGGGGGCCTCGCGAGCCAGGCGGACGGGTTCCTGACCCCCGTCGGCGCCGTCACCTCGACGATGGGCGGCTTCGCCTCGGAGGCCGTGGGCACGCTCGGCGGGGCCGTGAGCGGCACCGCCGCCTCGGTGCTCGGCGGGCTCGCCAGTCTCGCCGATGGGGTGCTCACCGCCATCGGCGTCGTCGTCAGCTCGATCGGCGGGCTCCAGTCGCGCGCCCGTCAGACCATCGCCCCCACGGGATGGCACCTCAAAGTCCGCGCGGCCGGCCCCCGGTGGCGCATCGCCTGGAGGCCCCTCGTGCCGAACACCCCGTTCCCCATCCCCGTCTCGCCGGCCAACGACACCGGGCTCCTCCTGGACGCCGTGCGGGGCTACGAGATGCCCACCGGCCTCCCCGTCGACTACGACGGGGCGAGCCTGACCGCGTACTGGTCGCTCACCCCGACGGGCACCATGCCGCTCGGGGCGATCTCGGGGACCTTCCCCCGGCAGGTGACGCCGCCGGTGTTCGCGATCGCGTTCGAGGCGGCCGACATGACTGCCGTCCTCACCGGGCTCACCGACGGGACGGCGGTCTACCTGGTGCTGGAGGGCTCGCTCGACTTCCGGGCCACGATCGAGCACATCGTGCGGACGGCGCGGGCGCTGGGGTAGG
>Ga0075158_10003559_pt1 | contig 10932 bp, 9 predicted proteins | sample JI91814BDNA_FD_70968 | JGI IMG/M metagenome (GOLD analysis project Ga0075158, IMG submission 70968) | Wastewater effluent complex algal communities from Wisconsin, to seasonally profile nutrient transformation and Carbon sequestration -... | ecosystem: Engineered > WWTP > Effluent > Algae... | reverse complement strand
TATATCTCTTATCCGGTGTACCATCCTTTTTCATTTTGGCAGCCGGTTGCGCAGGTTTCGCTGCTTTTGCATCCATTGCCGGTTTAGCCGCTTTTACTTCTGCTGGTTTCACTGCCTTTGCAGTTGTTGCTTTAACAGGTGGTTGAGCGGGAGTGCTTTTAGCGGGAGCAGTCTGCTGAGCAGTGGCAAGTCCTAATCCCAGGATCAAAGACATTGCAGATAAGAATTTTTTCATAAGAATTATTGTTTGTTTTTTGTTGAATAAAGATATACAAAAAGCAGGCTAGAAAATTGGGATTTTCAAACTTAACTAAAGTTTATTACAGCTTAAAAAAAAATTAAAACACTTCATTTAGAATGAAAAAGCCTGTCTCCGGAAATGGAAACAGGCTTGCATAATATATAAATAGACATGGCTAGCGCGCACAGTTGGCTGTCCACGTTTTGCCATCTTTGACATACAGGATTTTTAGAACGTTGTTGTCAATTCTGATATAAGAGGTTGCTGTAGAACCAATCATTACCAGAGTATGATCTCCTTCCTGATTAAACTCTATTCCGTTAAGATCCGGAATGCTGTTGGAGAACGCGAAATTATATTTGGTGCCACTGGCAATCTTCGTTACAAATACACTTCCGTTGTCTGTGCTGATGTTGGTAGAGCCACCATCATTATAAGAAACCTTTCCTTTATAGGTTCCGGCAAAAAATTCATTGTTGACAGGGTCGTCATCTTTGCTGCACGACGAAAGAGATAATGCTGTGAATACTAACAGCATCATAACTCCTAAAATTTTAATTGCTTTTTTCATAATACTATTTCTTAAATGTTTGGTTATCGGTAAAAGGCCAAACACTATGCCATGGGGAAAATAGTTGAATTTTTTTAACAGGTTATTAAATAAAATTGTAAAAAATTAAGATTTATGAGGCTAAGTGATTCATTTTAAACCTTCAGTCTTTTCATTTTTCTGAGGAAGAAAAAAATATCCGTACCTTTGTACATCATCAACGGTTTCGGAAAACTCCCGAAATCGCTTTTGTCGTTTATACTATTACTATTTATGCAGTTAAAATCCATCAATGAAAAGTTCCTTCCAGACCTTATGCAGAAAGAGTTTGGGAAAGAAATTTTTTCCCAGTTAGAAAACAATCAGCATATTGCTGTAAAAGGAAGCGCCGGATCTTCGGTTTCTATTTTTGTGGCTGAGCTTTTTTTGGCCCACAAGAAGAATATTCTTTATCTGGTAGATGATAAGGAAGATGCATTGTATGCCAATACTGAGATGGAAGATCTTTTGGGTAAGGATAAGGTGCTGTATTTTCCGGCAACCCATCTTGAACCCTATCAGGTGGAAAAGACTCAAAATGCCAATCTGGTTTTAAGAACTGAAGTCCTTAATAAGATCAATTCCGGAAGATCTCCAAAAATCATTGTGGCTTATGCCGGGGCTTTATCTGAAAAAGTTTTGAAAAAAGAAGATTTTAAAGCCATTTCCCATCATATTAAAGTAGGAGATCAGCTGGATTTTGATTTTGTGGATGAACTGCTTAATCATTATCATTTCCAGCAGGCTGATTTCGTTTCTGAACCGGGAGAGTTTTCTGTAAGAGGAGGAATTGTAGATGTATTTTCCTATTCACATGAAAAGCCTTACAGAATTACATTCTTTGGTAATGAAGTGGAAAGTATTAAAACCTTTGATATTGAAACACAGCTTTCGGTAGATAAAGTAAAGGATTTCCAGCTGGTTTCCAATATGAATTTTTCAGTGACGGGAAGAAGGGTTTCTCTGTTGCAGCTATTGCCTGAAGAAAGTTTTGTGGTTTCTAAAAACGGAATGGTGGGATTGCAGAAGATCAGAACGTTCTACGAAAAGTCTTTGGAAAAATATGATACATTAAGTAAAGACATTGCCCACAGGACTCCGCAGGAACTTTTTATTTCTGATCAGGAGTTTCTCTTTGATTATAAAAAATTCAAAACGGTTGATTTTGGAGGAGCGGTCATTGAAGGACTGAAAGAACTAACCGAAGTAAAAATGGAGCAGCTTCCACAACCTTCTTTTCATAAAAACTTTGAATTGCTGATTGAAGATATCGAAGAAAAGCAGAATAGCGGATTCGATACCTGGATTTCCTTTTCAACAGAAAAACAGAAAGAAAGGCTGGAATCTATCTTTGAAGAACTTGAACACGAGCTTCCATTTAAAAGTTTTAAATCTGAACTTCATGAAGGATTTGTAGATAATGGACACAAGCTGCTGGTCTATACGGATCATCAGATCTTTGACCGTTATCAGAGATATAAAGCGAAAAATACTTTTGCAAAATCTGAACAGCTTACCCTGAAAGACCTGATGTCTCTGAAAATAGGGGACTATATTGCTCATATCGACCATGGAATCGGGAAATTTATGGGGCTGGTAAAAGTGAATAATGACGGAAAGATTCAGGAATGTTTCAAACTGACCTATAAAAATGGAGACTTATTATATGTAAGTATTCACTCATTACATAAGATATCGAAATACAACGGGCCGGATGGAAGGGAGATCGTTCTGAGTAAACTCGGATCTCCTACCTGGAAATCTTTAAAGCAGAAAACAAAAGCGAAGGTTAAGCAGATTGCTTTTGACCTTATTCAATTATATGCCCAGAGAAAAACGGCAAAAGGTTTTGCTTATACTCCGGATTCCTACCTGCAGAATGAGCTGGAAGCCAGCTTTATTTATGAAGATACTCCGGACCAGGAAAAGGCTACTGTAGATGTAAAAAGAGATATGGAAGCGGATACGGTGATGGACAGGCTTGTATGTGGTGACGTAGGTTTCGGTAAAACGGAAGTTGCAATCAGGGCTGCATTTAAAGCCGCTACAGATGGCAAGCAGGTTGCGGTATTGGTTCCTACTACTATTCTTGCGTTTCAGCATTACAGAAGTTTTAAGGAGAGACTAAAAGATTTTCCGGTAAATGTTGCTTATGTAAACCGATTCAGGACAGCTAAACAGAAATCAGAAACTTTAGAGGCTTTAAAGAACGGAAAAGTAGATATCATTATTGGAACGCATCAGCTGGTAAGCAGCTCAGTGAAATTTAAAGATCTTGGATTACTGATTATTGATGAAGAGCATAAATTCGGGGTTTCAGTAAAAGATAAATTGAAAACCTTGAAAAATAATGTGGATACCCTTACGCTTACAGCAACTCCTATTCCTAGGACTTTACAGTTCTCATTAATGGCTGCAAGGGATTTATCCGTTATCAAAACACCACCGCCTAACAGGCAGCCTGTAGATACACAGTTAATCGGATTCAATGAAGAAACGCTGCGTGATGCAGTTTCTTACGAGCTTCAGAGAGACGGGCAGGTATACTTTATCAATAACAGAATTGAAAACCTGAAAGATATTGCAGGACTTATCCAGAGGTTGGTTCCGGATGCAAGAGTGATTACAGGACATGGACAGATGGAAGGGAAACAGCTTGAAAAGAATGTTCTGGATTTTATGGAAGGGAAATATGACGTTCTTGTATCCACCACCATTGTAGAAAGTGGAGTGGATGTTCCTAATGCCAATACTATTTTTATCAATGATGCCCAAAGATTTGGGATGGCAGACCTGCATCAGATGAGAGGAAGGGTAGGACGTAGTAACAGAAAAGCATTCTGTTATCTGATTACTCCACCTTATGATATGATGACTTCGGATGCCAGAAAACGCCTGGAAGCTATTGAACAGTTTTCAGATCTGGGAAGCGGCTTTCAGATTGCGATGAAAGATCTGGAGATTCGTGGTGCCGGAGATCTTCTGGGGGCTGAACAGAGTGGGTTCATCAATGAAATGGGATTTGAAACTTATCAGGAACTAATGCAGGAAGCTATGGAAGAGCTCAAAGACGATGCTGATTTTGAAAGCCTTTTTGAAAATGAAGAAGACAGACAGAAGCTTTTCAAATCTGTGAAGGATGTCAATATTGATACGGATTTGGAATTGATGTTGCCGGATTCCTATATTTCCAACACAGAAGAAAGGTTGCTGCTCTATCAGAAAATTGCTGAAATCACTAATGAAGCAGATCTTCATCAGTTTGAGCTGGAGCTGATTGACCGTTTTGGAGCATTGCCGAAAGAAGCTGTCAATCTTTTGAAGAGTGTTTCCTTGAAATGGCTTGCTGCTGATATCGGTTTTGAAAAGATTGTCATGAAAAACGGTGTGTTTTTAGGATACTTCCCGGGGAACCCCCAGGATAAGTTTTATCAGACCGACCGATTCCGGCATATTATTAATTATCTGACCCGAAATCCGGCTGAAGCCCAGCTTAAAGAAAAATCAGGAAAAGAAGGTAATCAGTTGATGATGAGGAAAGAAAGAGTTAAAAATGTGGATGAAGTCAATCTATTGTTGAAAGCAATTATTGATCATAATTAATTTTTTCTATTTTTTTTGGAAATAGCATTATAAAAGTTATTATAAACGCATAAAAATATTGATTTTTTATGCGTTTTTTTGTGATTGTTATCATGTTTTTCTTTTGTAATATTCCTGTTGAAGAGAATTAAGGCTGTTTTTGAAGGGTTGTAATCACTTTGTAATGATAAAAGAAATCTCGTAAATCCCCTTACAGCAATGGTTTGAGATGTTACATTGTCTTTTTTATACATGGAAAGTAGAGTTATGTAGAAATAATTCTACTTTTATGTGTGATTAATTCTATCGTGTAATGTGTTTATTTCTATAGGTTTATAAATGTATAACTGGAATTTTTTCGACTTCGTTATGTAACTTTGCAGTCATTAATTATGAAAACAATTATACATTGCTGCGCGGCTGGACTTCTTTCGTTCTATGCCAATGCACAGGTGGGAATAGGCACTGCAAAGCCCAAATCTGTTCTTGATGTGAACGGAAAAACCACCTTAAGAAAAGAACTTAGAGTGGGCGGTACATCAACTCAGGCTGGAAATGCCGGGTTAAACGGCCAGGTTTTGGTTTCTCAGGGTGAGGGCTTGCCTCCTGTGTGGAAATCTTTGAATGTTTCCTTTATGGAAGAGGGACAGTATAAGCTGATTAATTCTTATCTGTCATCAGATCAAACAGGTATTATATCACTTACAGATGGTGTTGCCGGTGATGGTGTCTACACCAACAAAGTTGGGGATAACATTACTGATATTACGAAAGGAAACTGGAAAAAGATAGACGGACTTGACAATACTTTTACCATCAAAAATGGAAAGAACAGACTTACCTATCAGTTCCAGACAGGAATTGAGATGAAAGCTTCCACATCTACTACCATACAGAGTGTAAGATTTGCGTGCGGTGTTTTCAGAAACGGAGCATTGGTAGCAGTGCGCCCGGATAGAATTGCTTCCAATAATAATAGTGGAAAAGCCGGCCTTCAGGACTATATCTTTACTCTTAACTATACAGAACAGAACGTTCCTGTAGGAGTTCACAATATTGAAATCGCGTGCAGAAAGATTGATACTTCAAGTGCTACTTCACAATTTGCCATCGGACGTAATGTACAGGCTTCCAATGGTGCTTCCAGTGCATTTACGCTGGAATCTACCATGAAAATGGATGTTATTGAATATGTGAGCTATAAAAACAACTAATGATGAAAAAACTATTATTAACGCTGCTTCTTAACATAGGTCTTTTGGCAACAGCTCAGGTAGGAATAAAAACGGAAGCTCCAAACGCAAAACTTGATGTTAACGGAGATGTGAATTTCAGAAATAAAATTGCTGTCCTTAATGCTGCTGACAACTCAATATTTCAAGGAAATAATGATCAGCTTCTCGTTTCCCAGGGCGAAGGATTTGCTCCCATTTGGAAATCACTTCGTATTCCTGAGTATGAACCCAATAAATTTTATCTTATATATAATAATTCCTTTTCAGATAAAGTAGGAATCACCTTTTCTTCCTCGGAAAACTCTTCAGTGAGCATGACTTCAAGAGGCGGAACCTTTACGAAAGGAAAGGAGTATAGTACCCTTACCAATTTTAAGAAAATAGACGGACTTTCACAAACCATTACTGTTTTCAGTACTCAAAGTAAGGCTTACTTCCAGTTTGAAACTGTTGTACAGGCAGATTTTATGGCGGCTGGAAGTACTGACAATTCCATAGATTATGCATGTGGTATCTTTGTGGATAATAAACTGGTGAACCTGAGACAGAGAAATCTAAAGGCAATTACTACTTCATATCCTTTTCTTACGCATACCCAAATCGGGATTGTAGAAAATCTTTCCCAGGGAAATCATACCGTTAGCGTTGCCTGTACAAGATTAGGATCTTATGGAGCTTCAGGTGCGGGAAATGTGCTTACCATAGGAACTAATGTGTATAGTAACATCAATAGCTTTATTTCACAATCTTCTCTTAAAGTAGACGTATATGAAGTTCCTGAAGTATTTAACACAATTATAAATTAAGACGGATTATGAAAAAACTATTATTTGTAACATCACTTTTATTTGCTGTTGCAACAAATGCTCAAGTGGGTATTAATACTCCTAATCCGACTAATATGCTGGATGTAAACGGAGATCTCAATATCAGAAAAGAATTAAGAACAGGAGGTACTGATGTACTAAAAGGGTCTGCCGGAACAGCAGGTGATATATTTCACAATAACACTGATCTAGGTGCTAATGACTGGAAAGCCATTAAAATTGCAGATGGGCAGGGAAGTATGTCTGTATTTTCCATCAATACCGTTTCAGATAAAACGGGAGTTAGTTTTTCCGGTAACAGTGGTGCCACCAACCCTTATACTGATGGGGAAGCCCTGGCGGGAGGCTGGACAGTAATTCCCGGAACAGTAGACACGTTCTCCGTAACCAATGGTAATAACAAAGCTACATTTTCATTTCAGACCACTGTTCAGAAAACGGGAACGAATTCTGCGAGTTTTGCCTGTGGTGTTTTTGTGGATAATGCCCTTAGAGCTGTGAGAACAGATGTGTTATTGGGAGACAGTGGTGCTTACAAGATTTTCAATCTTAATGCTACTCTTACCAATCTTACTCCTAAAAACCAGTATTCCGTTAAAGTAGCCTGTATAAAAAGAGCCATTGCAGGAACAACCCTGGGAATAGGAAAGGCGGTTGATACTACTTTCCTCAACAGCGATATGTCACAGTCTGTTTTAACAACATCCATATTGCAACCTTATTAATTTTTATCATCATACAATAATCATAAATCTGAAAACGTTATGTTTTTAGATTTTTTTTGTTTATTAACTCTATTTCTTGTGAATTTGTTCAGATAAAGTAAAGTGTATTATCGAAAATTGAATTATATTTGGACAAGCTAAAAAAATTCTATATGGTAAAAAACTATTTTTTTAAAATGTTTGCCGGTATTGCTTTTCTTGGGCTGCTGACAGCATGTAATACTACTTCAGATCCTACAGAATCCATCCCGAATCCGGATGACGGACCTCCGCCTAAAAAGATTTTAGCAAAGGTTAGCTCGAATAATGTTTCTCAGGAAGAATATGTTACAACAGCGGTAACCGGAGATCTGCAGACTGCAGTGTCTAAAGATGAATCTTTTACAGGAAGTGCTTACTATACGGGGACGGTTACATATACCAACAAAAATATCACAAAAATTAAATATGTAAGTTCAGCAGCATCCAGCCTTACTTATGAATTTAATATTGTTCCTGATGCTACAGGTAAAAAGATTTATAATGCTACTTCTACAGCAACGGGAGCAACTCCCTCAGCATCTGTTGTAAGCGACTATGCATTTACCTATGATCCGGTTACCAACAGGCTTTCCAAAATTCTTGAAAAAAGAAAAGAAGGAGGAATCAGTGCTTATAACAAATTTATTAACTATTCTTTCGTGTATTCCGGAGAAAATGTAATTCAGGTGGTGTGTTCCAAAGGTCTGCTGGATATCAACGGAAATCCCAATATGAGTACGGCAGTAATAAGCAAGTATAGTTTTCAGAACTATGATGCTCAGAAAAGCCCGTATTCTACACTGCCATCAGTGTATTTCATTACCCGAAGTCTGATCAATCCTGCTCAATTCTACAAAATATCTCCGAACAATCCTACTTCTATGTTTATAGAATTGCCATCACCAGCTACTCCTGTTAATACTTCTCAAAGTTATTCTTATGATAATCAGGGGTATGTAGTTGTTGAAAAAAATCAGAATTTAACTTTTATCTATAAAAACTTATAGAAGAAATATAGTTATTAATCTTACCATAATATAAATAATAATATAAATTTTAGGCAAAAAAAAATTATATTTGTCAAAAAAATAATCAATTACAAGGAAATGAAACAAATTTTCTATTTTATTTTACTGATCGCAGGTTTTTCCTCAGTACATTCCTGCAAGGACATGCTGGATGAGGATGGAAATCCATTGTTGGATCTTAACAACACAGGAGGATTGAGCGGTCCCAGAGCATTATACAGAGAAATTACAGATAAAGATACTATCGCAGAATACCATTACAGCGGACTTCTTGTGACTAAAGTAATTACAGACAGTGCTTCCATCACTGATATTATGTACAGCGGTGATAAAATCAGCCAGATTAATTTCAACGGTTTCCTTGATCTTGACGGAAACGGAAAGCTGGATAAAGACAGTGTATCCTACACTCAGTTGTTCACTTATGGAAATAATAACAAACTGCAGCTGATTTCCGAAAGCCGTTCAACCTTCAGAAGACCTCCGCCAATACCACCGGCAACTACTCCGGGACCACAGACATTACTGAAAAAAGAGAAAATTGCTTATCAGGTTAAATACAGTACTGCTACAGGAAAACTGGATTCTATCATCATGAAAAACGGTCCGGATGTTCCGGGAGCTCCGCTTAATTTCACAGATTATTCCAAAACAGCTTATACTTACATAGGAGACAATGTATCAAAAGTAGTGAGGCATTACGGAACCATGACAGGAGGGGCTTTTGGTGCTGTTACCGGAAAATATAGCTACGAATACTATGCCTATGATGATCAGGTAAGCCCGTTCACATTATTACCACACGTGTATAAAATTTCAAGATTATTATCTACGGTAATCAATGATAAAGAAAGTCTTATCTTATCTCCAAACAATCCTAAGAGATGGTCGGTAACAGATCTTACACCACCTATTCCTACACCGATTGTTAAGAGTACAAATTACGTTTATGATCCTCAGACTTACATGACAAAAGGATACGGCGTTAATTACATCTATAAACCACAATAGAAGAATTTTTTTAACAATATTAAAACTCAATCTTTCCTAAGATTGAGTTTTTTATTTTTTATACCTTAATTTTGCAAAAAATTTCTGATGAAATATTTAATTGTCGGGCTTGGCAACAAAGGCTCGGAATATGAAAATACACGACATAATATAGGCTTTAAAGTAGCTGAGAAAATAGCTGAAACGCTGGAAGTATCATTCAATACTTCCAATTTTGGCTGGCTGGCAGAAGGAAAGCACAAAGGCAGAAAAGTTTTTGTCCTGAAACCGGATACGTATATGAACCTTTCCGGTAATGCGGTGAAATACTGGATGCAGAAAGAAAATATTCCTTTAGAAAATGTGCTGATTGTTACCGATGACCTGGCTTTACCTTTCGGAACTTTAAGAATGAAAGGTAAAGGGTCTGATGCAGGGCATAATGGTCTTAAAAATATTAATGAAGTATTGCAGACTCAAAATTATGCAAGGCTTCGCTTCGGAATCTCTGCGGATTTTACGGCAGGAAGACAGGTAGATTATGTATTAGGAACCTGGAATGAGGAAGAAGGAGCAAAGCTTACCGAGAGAATTGAAACCTTTGCAAAAGCCAGTCTTTCTTTTGTGTTCGCAGGATTGAACAATACAATGTCTGCCTTTAACGGGAAATAATTTCAGAAAGGGATAAAAGAGAACTGAAATTACAGTATAGCTTATAAAATTGAATGACTGCCTTAAAATAAGGCAGTCATTTGTTTATCAGCTTCTAAAATTTTTCTGCAGGTTTTATTGATAACTTATTATCTTTCATAATAAATAGTATCCAGATCCAGGCACCTAATGCCAGTACAAAAGAAAATACCATATTTGCATAAAATACTTCTTTTACGGATTCACTTGTCTGTAATTCTGATATTGCCTGTTTTATAGTGGAGCCTTGTTTTAGCAACAATGCAAGTACAGTGATAACATTTGCGATAATGATGCTTATAATGTTTGTCAGAAAAATGATATATTTTTTCAATGTACCTTCACGTCCTTTTAAAAGATTGTATCCTATAAAAGCAAAAAAAGCAAGTATAAAGGCCATTCCAGAGGCAAGTTTTCCTAAATATATGGCAAGCAAAACCCATAGTATAATGCCTGGGACAGAAAAAATAAGTGTTCCTAAAAACCCTGTCAGATAATCTTTTTCTTTTGAAATTCTTTCTTTTTCAATTTCATAGAATTTATTATTTGTCTGATGGAAGCAGCTGTCACAAAATATTATACCATTATCAACTAAGTTGTAATAGCTGATCTTTTGATCTGTTCCACAGCTATGACATTTGTTTTGCTCTGGTATGTTTAGCTTTCTAAAAAGATCAACTAAAAAGTCAAGTAAAGAGTAAACAGTATTAAGTCTGGTATAAATAAAGGTTTCTGAAAACCGGAAGAAAATACCTGAATCCCCAATTTCAAAACTTGTAAATTTTAACTTCCTTTTCTTAGTGACAAGTTCTGCTTTGATCTGCTGCCTTTGTTCTTCTGTGAGGTTGCCTGTGGTTGCAGATACAAATTTGTATTGAGGGTTGCTCATAAGGCTTGCGTCTGAAACGTTAAAAAAGTAACCTTTATAAAGCCCGAATACTCCATTGTCTGTTTTATACCAGCCAAGATCTCTGGCTATTTTTTTTGCTTTTGGAAAAATCATG
>Ga0075158_10003557_pt1 | contig 10936 bp, 8 predicted proteins | sample JI91814BDNA_FD_70968 | JGI IMG/M metagenome (GOLD analysis project Ga0075158, IMG submission 70968) | Wastewater effluent complex algal communities from Wisconsin, to seasonally profile nutrient transformation and Carbon sequestration -... | ecosystem: Engineered > WWTP > Effluent > Algae... | reverse complement strand
AGCACGCCCTTGGCGCCCTTCATCGACACATCGTCCAGCAGCGGGTTCGAGATCGCGGCCTCGGCGGCTTCCAGCGCGCGCTTCGGCCCTTCGGCCTCGCCCGTGCCCATCATCGCCTTGCCCATCTCCATCATCACGGTGCGGACGTCGGCGAAGTCGAGGTTCATCAGGCCGGGCACGATCATCAGATCGGTGATCCCGCGCACGCCCGAATGCAGTACCTCGTCGGCCATCGCGAACGACTGGGCCAGCGTCGTCTTCTCATTGGCGATCCGGAACAGGTTCTGGTTCGGAATGACGATCAGCGTGTCGACGATTTCCTGCATCTTGGCGACGCCGGCTTCCGCCTGGCGCATGCGCTTGTCGCCTTCGAAGTGGAACGGCTTCGTCACGACGCCGACGGTCAGGATGCCCATCTCGCGCGCGATGCGGGCGATGACGGGAGCAGCGCCGGTGCCGGTGCCGCCGCCCATGCCGGCGGTGATGAACGCCATATGGCTGCCGGCCAGAATCTCTTCGATCTCGGGGGCAGAGGCTTCCGCCGCCTGCGCGCCGATCTCGGGCTTGGAACCGGCACCGAGGCCGAGCGTCACATTCGATCCCAGCTGGATCTTGTGCGGCGCCAGGTTCTGCACCAGCGCCTGGGCGTCGGTATTGGCGACGACAAACTCAACGCCCTGAAGCTCGGACGTGAGCATGTTGTTGACGGCATTGCCGCCGGCGCCGCCGACGCCGAAGACCACGATGCGGGGCTTCAGCTCGGGCGATTCCGGGGCATGAAAGCTAAGTGACATGGATTGCCTCCGATAAAATCATTTCGCCTGGTCCCCGCCATTTTTTCTGGCACTCGCCGGATTGAACCGGTCGACTCGTCACAGCGTCCATTTGTTCGGATTCGCTGCTCATAGGAATGTTTCTTTCACCCAGGCGCCAAAACGCCCGCCGAAAGTCCGTCCGCGCGACGCCAGCACCGGGTTGGCGATTCGCTCGCGCCCCCCACCCGCCTGCGCCAATCCAATAAGACCCGCCGCCGCTGAGATCGCCGGACCCGAAACCGAAGGCGGCAGCGAATCGAGCCGCATCGGACGGCCGATCCGCACGCGCTTCGCCAGCGCCCGGGTCGTGAATTCCTGCAGGCCCATCAGTTCCGATGCGCCGCCGGTCAGCACGATGACATTGCTCGCCGCAACATCGCCGCCCGCAGCCTTCAGCCGCTCGGCGACGAGTTCGATCGTCTCCTCGATGCGCGGCTGGATGATCGCGATCAGCTCCTCGCGCGGCACGCGGCTGCCTTCCTGGTCGCGCTCCTCGCCGATCTGGGCGATGCGGATCATTTCGCCATGAGCGCCCGGCACCGGCAGCGCATTGCCGTGCAGCGTCTTCAGACGCTCGGCTTCGCGGAACGGCGTGGAAAGGCCGCGCACGATGTCATTGGTGATGTGACGCCCGCCGACCGGGATCACATCGCAAAAGATCAGCTTGCCTTCGCGGAACGAGGCGATCGAGGTCGTGCCGCCGCCCATGTCGATGACGGTCGCGCCGTACTCCAGTTCCTCGTCATGCAGGCAGCCAAGACCTGCCGCGTAGGACGAGACAGCCTTGCCCGCGATATCCAGGTGGCACTTCTCGACACAGACTTCGAGATTGTGCACCGGCGCGGTCGCGGCGCTGACCATGTGTACGGCGACGCCCAGACGCTCCCCGAACATGCCGCGCGCATCACGCACGCCCGTCGCGGTATCGACGGCGTAGCCCAGCGGGCTCGAATAGACGATCTCGCGGTCCGAGCGCAGACCCTGCTGGCGCGCCGCGCCATGCACGCGCTTCAGATCTGCGTCCGTCACCTCGCCGCCGGTGATCGGCACTTCGGCACGAACGATCTGGCTCTGCGGCTTGCCGCACGAGAACGAGATGAAGACGTCCTCAAGCTGGATGTCGGCCATCTCTTCGGCCTTGTTCACCACATGGCGGATCGAGGCTTCGACGCGGTCCAGCTCGGCGATCTGGCCCTGACGGATACCCGCGCTCTCGCCGTAACCGACGCCCAGGATCTTCGTCTTCTGGCGGATGCCTTCCTTGGCCGGTTCGACGCGCGCAACCAGGCACACGACCTTGGACGTGCCGACATCCAGCGCCGCATAGACGCCGGGCCGCACATCGGCCGCATCCGTCGCCGTCTTGCCGCGTGTCAGCCTGCCGATCATGTGCTCTCGCCCCTCGCCACCGATTGCGCCGCGCCCCCACGCGGCTTGATGATCAACCGGTCAGGCAGCCTCAGATCGACCGACTCGATGTCGCGTTCGAAAATCTTCTGCTCCGCTTCCAGCGTCGTCAGACGCTGCAGCGCATCCTCAACGCCGTCCTCGGGCAGACGCACCTGGATGCCGTTTTTCAGGTGCAGGTCCCAGCGGCGATCGCCGACCCGCACCGACGCCTTCACGACCCGCTGGATCGCCGGAAAGCGCTTCAGAATTTCTACCAGCGCCGCCGCGTGCTGCGGCGCGCCATCACCCACCACCAGCGGCAGGCCGGCGAACTCGCCGACACCGTCCTTGGTGATGCGCGTGCCCTTGCGGTCGATCAGCCACGACACGCCCTTCGACTGCCAGATCGCGTAGGGTTCTTTCTCGACCACCTGCACCTGCAGGGTCGCAGGCCACAGGCGCGCGACCTTCGCGCTGGCGATCCAGTCGAGGGATTCGACACGGGCCCTCACTTCGTCCGGATCGACATCCATCATGTCGTCGCCCGGCTTCACCGAAATGGCGGCCAGCAGATCCTTGCGGCGGGTGTGATAGTGACCGGCGGCGAGGATCTCCTCGATCGGATACCAGGCATCGGCGCTCGCCGTTTCGGCTGCCCCTCCACCAATTCCAAGATGACCGCCTTGCACCAGGCCAGCCCCGGCCATCAGCGTCAGGAAGCCGATCGCGCCCACCATCATCGGCGAGCGCCACGCGACGCGCGGCATCCAGCTCTCGACTGGCACCGGCTCAGGCCGGCGCGCGGCACCGCGGCGCTGTCCCTTTACCTGTCGCATGAGGCGTCCTCCACCATCCATGCGACGAGCTGGCCGTAGCTCATGCCCTTGTAGGCCGCCTGCTCCGGCACCAGCGAAGTGGGCGTCATGCCCGGCTGGGTATTGATCTCCAGCGCGATCAGACGGTGCTTGCCCGGCACCGTGTCGTCATAACGGAAATCGGTGCGCGACACGCCGCGACAGCCCATCGCCTCGTGGGCGAGCTCGGCATAGCGCATCGCCTCGGCAGCGACTTCAGCGGGTATTTTCGCCGGGATCGTATGAACCGATCCGCCTTCCGCATATTTGGATTCATAGTCGTAGAAGGCATGCCCGCCCGTCGTGATCTCGGTGACGGCCAGCGCCTTGCCGCCCATCACCGCGACGGTCAGCTCGCGCCCCGGCACAAATTCCTCGACCATCACCTCATCGCCCAGCGACCACTCCTCGCTGCCGAGCGCGCCCGGCGGACGATTGTCGCCTTCACGGATGATGAAGATGCCGACCGACGAACCTTCGCTCACCGGCTTCACCACATAGGGCGGCTTCATCTGATGCGATTCCGACGCCTGCTGGCGCGGCACCACGATGGAACTCACCACCGGCACACCATGGGCGCGGAACACGGTCTTGGTGCGCTCCTTGTGCATGGCGAGAGCCGAGGCCAGCACACCGGAATGCGTGTAAGGAATTTTCAGGATTTCCAGCAGGCCCTGGATGCAGCCATCCTCGCCCCAGCGGCCATGCAGGGCGTTGAACACGACGTCGGGCTTAACCGTCTTCAGGACGTTCGCGATATCGGCGTTAACGTCGATTTCGGTGACTTCGAACCCCTCGGCACGCAGGGCATCGGCGCAGCCGCGACCCGACACGAGCGAGACGTCCCGCTCGGCAGACCACCCGCCCATCAACACCGCAACGTGGGGTTTTACCCGCAACTTCAGACCCTTAAACCTAGGGCAGGCCGATCCTTTTGATCTCCCATTCGAGGTCCACGCCCGACGCAGCTTTCACGCGCGCGCGCACCTCTTCGCCCAGAGCCTCAATCTCGTTTCCTTTTGCTTCAGAAAGGTTAACGAGGAAGTTACAGTGAAGATCTGAAACCATAATTTCTCCGCGTTTCAGCCCGCGGCACCCGGCTTCGTCGATTAACTGCCAGGCTTTCTTGCCCCCGGAGAGCGTGAGGTCCGGGTTCCTGAAGGTCGAGCCGCCGGTTCGGGTCTTAACCGGCTGAGTTGATTCGCGTTTTGAGGTGATTTCCTCCATCCGCGCCAGAATGTCGTCGCGGTTGCCCGGACGTCCCTGAAACAGCGCCGACACAAAGATGACGCCGTCCGGCGTGTCGGTATGCCGGTAGCGCATGCCGAGCATTTCAGGCGTGAAGGTGACGAGATTGCCGTCGCGGTCGACACCGGTCGCTTCGACCAGCACGTCCTTGAACTCGCCGCCATAGGCGCCGGCATTCATCCGCAGCCCGCCGCCGATCGAGCCGGGAATGCCACGCAGGAATTCCAGGCCCTCGATCCCGGCCTCGCCCGCCGCCCGAGCCACGGCCATATCGAGCGCGGCGGCACCGGCGCGCACGCGATGGCCGTCCAGCACCTCGATCTTGCCCAGCGCACCGCCAAGGCGAATGACCACGCCCGGCACACCGCCATCGCGCACGATGAGGTTGGAGCCAACGCCGACAATCGTCACCGGCACATCGGCCGGCTTCTCTTTCAGAAAATGCTGCAGGTCTTCGATATCGGCGGGACGAAAGAGAACTTCCGCCGGACCGCCCGCTCGAAACCATGTGAGATCGCGCATCGGCGCATTCGCCGTATAGGCGCCGCGCACCTGCGGCAGGCGGGCGATCAGATCGCTCATCAGCCGCCTGCAGCCAGCTTCGCCGGCATCTCATTGGCCCAGTAAGTGATCGAACCTGCGCCGAGGAAGACGACATAGTCGCCCGGCTGCGCAATCTCGCGAATGGTCTTGGGCAGATCGTCAGGGCCGCCGAGCACCCGCGCATCCTTGTGACCGTGCGCGCGCAGACCATCGACCAGCGACGTCTTGCTGATGCCCTCGATCGGCAGCTCGCCTGCCGGATAGATGTCCGCCATCAGCACGACATCAGCATCGTTCAGGCACGCACAGAATTCCTGAAACAGATCGCGTACGCGCGTGAAGCGATGCGGCTGCACCACGGCAATCACCTTGCCCGTCGCGACCTGACGCGCGGCCTTCATCACCGCCGCGATCTCCACAGGGTGGTGGCCGTAATCGTCGATAATGGTGACGCCGTTCCAGTCGCCCGTGCGCGTGAAGCGTCGTTTCACCCCGCCGAACGTCGCCAGCGCACCTTTCGACGCTTCATCGCTGACGCCCAGTTCGCGCGCCACGGTGATCGCGGCGAGCGAGTTCAGCGCGTTATGCGGGCCCGGCATCGGCAATGTGATGCCTTCAATGGTTCCTGCCCCGCCGAAAATGCGGTCAGAGAACGTCACGTCATAGACCGACTGCCCATGCTCGGCGCGCAGATTCGATGCGCGCACATCGGCCTGCGCATTGAAGCCATAGGTGATGATGCGACGGTCGTGGACGCGGCCAACCAGAGCCTGCACTTCCGGATGATCGATGCAGCACACTGCGAAGCCGTAGAATGGCAGGTTCTCGACAAAAGTCTGGAACGCTGCCTTCACACCCTCGAACGTGCCGTAATGGTCGAGATGTTCGGGATCGATATTGGTGACGATGGCGACGGTCGCCGGAAGGCGGTTGAACGTGCCGTCGCTCTCGTCCGCCTCCACCACCATCCATTCGCCGGCGCCGAGCCGCGCATTGGACGAATAGGCGTTGATGATGCCGCCATTGATGACTGTGGGATCGAGTTTCCCCGCGTCCAGCAGCGTCGCGACCATCGTGGTCGTCGTCGTCTTGCCATGCGTGCCCGCAATGGCGACGGAGGATTTCAGCCGCATCAGTTCGGCCAGCATTTCGGCCCGGCGCACGACAGGCAGCTTGCGGGCGCGCGCTTCCTTCAGCTCCGGATTGTCGGCCTTGATCGCCGACGACACGACCACGACCGAGGCGTCGCCAAGATTTTCGGCCGCCTGCCCGATGGTCACCTTGATGCCCAGCTTGCGCAGGCGATCCAGCGTGTAGTTTTCCGCCGCATCGCTGCCCTGCACCGTATAGCCGATATTCTTCATCACCTCGGCAATGCCCGACATGCCGATGCCGCCGATCCCGACGAAATGGACGGGGCCGATATCCGTGGGTTTGCGCTTCATCGGGCCAGCGCCTCGATCGCGTCTGCCATCGCCTCGGCGGCGTTCGGGCGGCCCATCGCTTTGGCGGACGACGCCATCACACCCAGCCGCGCCGGATTGGCGATCAGGGCTTCCATCTCGCGCGCGAGGTTCGCGGGCGTGAAGATCGGTTGGGGCATGGTCAGCGCGGCTCCTGAATCGGCCAGAACGCGCGCGTTGTAGCTTTGATGGTCGTCCGTGGCGAACGGATACGGCACTAGGATGGCCGGCCGGCCCATGACCGTCAGTTCCGCGCAGGTCGAGGCCCCCGACCGCGCGATCACCAGATGCGCCGCCGCCATGCGCTCCGGCATGTCGGCAATGAAATCCAGCGTTTCGGCGGGAATTCCCAGCGCGGCATAGGCCGCCCGCGCCCGCTCCAGATCCTCACCCCGCGCCTGCTGGGTAACTTTGAGGCGCGATCTGACGTCATCGGGCAGAAGGGCCAGCGCTGCCGGCACCACATCGCTCATGATCCGGGCGCCCTGACTGCCGCCGAAAACGAGCAGATTGATCGGTTCATCGCCTGGCGGCACGAACGGCGAAACGTGATCGACGATGGCCTGCCGAACCGGATTGCCGACCAGTATGACCTTGTCCTCGGTGCCCTTTGGCAGCCATTCAACCTTGTCGAAGGCGACGGCGATTTTTGTCACCCGCTTGGCGACCAGCCGGTTCACCCGGCCAAGCAGCGCGTTGGCGTCATGGATGATCGAGGGCGTCCCCGTCATCCGGGCCGCCAGCATCGAGGGCAGCGCCGGATAGCCGCCAAAGCCGGCCACGGCGAGCGGCTTCTCGCGCCGAAACGCCGCGCGGGCCTGCATCACTCCGCGCGCGATCTTGGACATCGCACCGGCGATCACGAACGGATTGCGGCCTGAAAAGGTGGCAGAGTGGATCGGCAGAAGCTCAGCGCCCGGCACTTTGGCGGCAAAGCCCGCACCGCGCGGATCGGTCGCCAGCAGCACGCGATGTCCCCGCGCCATCAGCGCCTGGGCCGTCGCCTGTGCTGGAAAAGTATGTCCCCCTGTGCCCCCCGCCGCGATGACGATGGGGCGGGTCACCGAACCGGCCTCCGCCGCCGGGCGCCGGGGCGCTTGCGCGTCAGGGCGATGAGACAACCGACGCTGAGCGCCAGCGCGATGATCGACGAGCCGCCATAGGAGATGAACGGCAGCGTCATGCCCTTGGCGGGCATCAATTGAAGATTCACGGCCATATTGATCACTGCCTGCAATCCGAGCATCACTGCAAGCCCCGCAGCCGCGATCTGGCTAAACGAATCCGGGCACTGAAGGCTGCGATAGAGCGCACGCAGTACGAGGAAACAGAACACCGCCGCCAGCATCATGCAGGCGATCAGGCCGAATTCCTCGCCCACAACCGCCAGAATGAAGTCGGTATGGGCGTCGGGGATCGCCGCCTTCACGGTGCCCTCGCCCGGGCCAACGCCCAGAAAGCCGCCATTGTGGAAGGCCGCCAGGGCGCGGTCGACCTGATAGGTGTCGCCGCTGTCGGGATTGAGGAAGCGGTCGACGCGGCTCTGCACGTGGCTGACCGTGAAATAGGCCGCCACGCCACCCGCCATCGCAAGGCCCACCGCCGCGCCGATGATCCAGATCGAGATGCCCGCGAAGAACAGCAGGGCGCCGAACGTCGCCGTCACCAGAATGGTCTGGCCGAAATCGGGCTGCTGGATCAGCACGCCGACGAACATGCCATAGAGGATCAATCCGGCGATCAGTCCTGCCGGCTTGCCCGTGCGCTGCCATTGCGAAAGGCAGGCCGCCGCGAGCACCACGAAGGCCGGCTTGGTGAATTCCGACGGCTGGATCGACAGCGGCCCGAAATCGAGCCAGCGATGCGCGCCCTTGATCTCCGGCCCGACAAACAGCGCCGCGACCATCAGCACCAGCCCGCCGAAAAAGCCGAGCAGCGACAGGCGGCGGATATCGCGCACCTTCAGCAGCGACACCAGCATCATCACGCCGAGCGCGAGGCCGGCGAACATCACCTGACGCGAGACGAAGTGGAACGTGTCGTAGCGCAGCTTTTCAGCGATGGCCGGACTTGCCGCCATCCCCAGCAAAACGCCTGCAAACATCAGGAACGACACGGTGGCGAACAGCCACCGGTCCGACGTCCACCACCATTCCGCAAGTGCGCTGCGGTTGGTGCGGTCGAATGTCATCATGCTGCGGCTGCCGATCCGTTGCTGGGCGCGAGGTCCTGCACGATGCGGCGGAAATGGTTACCGCGATCTTCATAGTCCTTGAATTGATCGAACGACGCGCAGGCCGGCGACAGCAGCACAACCGGGTCTTCACCCTCGCCCGCTGTCGCTTCTTCCAGCGCCTGCCGGGCGGCGACGGCCAGCGTGCCGCTACGGTCGTAGGGAACGCCTGCCTTGGCCAGCACCTCGGCGAAATCGTCAGCCGCCTCGCCGATCAGATAGGCGCGGGTGATCTTCTTGAAGAAAGGCTTCAGCGAGTCGATGCCGCCCGCCTTGGCCTGTCCGCCGACGATCCAGTGAATGTCCTTCGGGTAGGCCGCCAGCGCCTTCTCAGTCGAATCCGCGTTGGTCGCCTTGCTATCGTTGACGAACCGCACCTTGCCGATCTTGCCGATCGCCTCGATCCGGTGCGGCAGACCTGGATAGGTCGCGAACGCTTTGGCGATGCTCTTGGGGTCCTTGATATAGCCGCGCACGGCGGCGTAGGCGGCGGCTGCGTTCTCCCAGTTATGGGCACCGATCAGCGACTGGACGCCCTTCAGGTCCACGATCTCGGCCGGCGGCGAATAGAGGCCGTCATACAGCACGCCGTTCAGCGCATAGATGCCCCGCCCGACCACGCGGTCGACCGACACGGGCGCGACATGCGGCCCGCCACGCGCCGAAACCTGCGTGCAAGTCTCGGCGGCCGCCGGCGTATCGACGCCGATGATGGCGAGATCGCCCGTGCCCTGGCGGGCGAAGATGCGGCGCTTGGCGGCGATATAGCCCTCCATCCCGCCGTGCCGATCGAGATGGTCGGGCGTGATGTTCAGCAGAATTGCGACATTGGGTTTCAGGCTGGGCGTCAGGTCCAGCTGATACGACGACAGCTCCAGCACATAGATGACGCCCTCACGAGGTGGCGCCAACTCCAGCACCGGCTTGCCGATATTGCCGCCGACCTGTGCGTCCCAGCCATTCTTCGACAGCAAATGCCCGATCAGCGCCGTCGTCGTTGACTTGCCGTTTGTGCCTGTGATGGCAATCAGCGGGGTCTTTGCTTTCGAACCGTTACCCTTGCCGTTCGCCTTTAACCCGGGGGTAGGGTTAACCGGACCTTGCGAAAAAAAAGCAGGTCCGCCGTTCCCGTTCAGATGCCCCAGCATCTTCAGCGTGCGACAGAACAACTCCACATCACCGATCACTTCGACACCGCGCTTCGCGGCTTCGACAACGATCGGATGGGGCTTGGGATGTGTCAGCGGAATGCCCGGCGACAGCACGATGGCCTTCACCTGGTTCCAGTTCCACTCATCCGGCGGAATGACATCGAACTCCGCTTCGGCCAGGGCGCGCCCACGCTCACCATCGTCCCACGCGACGACCTTGGCGCCGCCCATCTTCAACGCGCGCGCGGCGCTGAGGCCAGATCGCGCCATGCCGACGACGACGACGGTTTCGTTCGGGAACAGAGGTACGGGGATCATCGCCTCACCTCAGCTTCAGTGTCGAAAGGCCGATCAGCGCGAGGATCACCGACACGATCCAGAAGCGGATCACGATGGTGGGTTCGGCCCAGCCCTTCTTTTCGTAGTGGTGGTGGATCGGGGCCATGCGGAACACCCGCTTGCCCGTCAACTTGAATGACGCGACCTGCACGATCACCGACATCGCCTCGACCACGAAGAGGCCGCCGATGATGCCCAGCACGATCTCGTGCTTGGTGATGACCGCGATGGTGCCGAGCGTGCCGCCGAGCGCCAGCGAGCCGGTGTCGCCCATGAAAACCATGGCCGGCGGCGCGTTGAACCACAGGAAGGCAAGGCCCGCCCCCAGCAGCGCGCCGCAGATGATGGCGAGTTCCGCTGTACCCGGCACCGCATGAATCTGCAGATACTCGGCGAAGTTCAGCGACCCGACGAGATAGGCGATGAGGCCGAAACAGGCCGCCGTGATCATCACCGGCACGATGGCGAGCCCGTCGAGCCCATCGGTCAGGTTCACCGCGTTGGAGAACAGCACGATGACCAGCGTCGCGAACAGGATGAAGCCGTATCCGAGCGGGATCAGCACATCCTTCAGAAACGGCAGCGCGACCTCACCGGACAATGCCTCGGGATGCGCGTCCATGATCAGCCAGGCGGCGGCAATCGCGCCGGCGAACTGCACCACCAGCTTCATCTTGCCCGACACGCCGTCGGACTTCTGCTTCGTCACCTTCAGATAGTCGTCGTAGAAGCCGAGCAGGCCGAACAGCGCCGTCACGCCCAGAACGATCCAGACATATTTGTTGCTGAGGTCGGCCCAAAGCAGTGTCGCGACGAACATCGAAATAAGGATCAGCAGCCCGCCCATGGTCGGCGTGCCGCGCTTGCCGACCACATGAGCATCACCCATGAAATCGCGGAT
>Ga0075158_10003556_pt1 | contig 10938 bp, 13 predicted proteins | sample JI91814BDNA_FD_70968 | JGI IMG/M metagenome (GOLD analysis project Ga0075158, IMG submission 70968) | Wastewater effluent complex algal communities from Wisconsin, to seasonally profile nutrient transformation and Carbon sequestration -... | ecosystem: Engineered > WWTP > Effluent > Algae... | reverse complement strand
CTATATACTCTTTAAATAATTCAGAACGCTCGTTAAGTATGAAATCCACACGGACAATATTTTTTATTCTAGGTTTTGTACAATCCTTATTCTAGGCGACTTGACAAAGTCGCATTAATTTGCAATGTTTTAACCACTAATAAAAAATTAATCTGCCCTAATAAAAAAAACAGATATCATAACCCTGGAGAAAAATATAAGTAGTGTCAAGCCAGATAATAAAAGATTAAGCATGATACTTATCATACTAATTGTGGTGATAAAAGAAATTTTTTCTTTGAAGAATTAGAAATTAGATCAAAAATTGGCTATGCCTTATTTATGTAACTCTAGTCACCAACCTAACGTTATTCCTAAGGAATAGATTAAACTAAACTAGTTTACAGTTGAAAAATAATTTACTTCGGATTTATCAAATAATAAGATTGGATTCCAGTAAAATCTGAAACCGTAGCATTAAAACTATCAGGGCAATTTACTGTTAACCTCGTTAAATAATTTACCTGGTATGGGTTCGCAAAAAAAAGTTTTATAAAAAAACGAAGAACTGCTGATATGTTCGAAAGAATATTAATTTTGCCAACACTCGCTAATCTTTCAGATTGCACAATACAGCCATTATCCCCAACGTAAACCTTTTCTTTCACTGGAAGTAGGTAGCCTGAAAATTTATCAATTTCTGAACTAATAATTTCTGTTTTCGTAATTAGTCCGGATAATAAAACTTCTCCTTTCTGATTTTGAATCACGAGGGTTCTAAAAAAATCATCATTTGATTTTTTTATTCCATGAAAACCACCTGTGTAAAGTTTCATTCCATCGTTATTAGAAGCCCGTAATATTTCCCATTTGCTACTGTATTTATAAACTTCATAGTTTGTAATTAAATGTTCTAATCCACCTACTCCTTCTAGTTCTAAAATTTCTCCCTTATAATCTAAGTATCCGGTAGCCTTAACAAAAGAAAATGGTATATCTGCACGAACAAATTTATCTTGCCCTTTCACAAAATGTTTTCCACCGGATAATGTTGCTCCCATTTTGTCAGATTCAAATCTTAAGTAAAGTTTTAAATTGTCGTAAAATTGAGAGACTTCAAAAATACCATTTTCATGTTTTAAAACATTATTATACATCTTTAGATTTATTCCATTCGATACGGATAAATCTTTTTTTCCAAATTCCTTTGTAATAAAAATAGAGCCTGTTTTCTTTGATTCTATTGCTATACTTACTCCGTTGTTTAAATCATTCGGTCCCAGGTTACTAACTAAAAAGGTTGCTATGATATTGTATTCAGAGTTACGAAAAAAGAAATTCCAACCTTGCAGGTATCCTTCTTCCGTGTATGGTTGATACACTATATCGTCTATCGTTACATGTTTTATATTTAAAATTGAATCAGCCTGTAAGGATAAAAATACAAATAGTAATAATAGAAATTTTTTCATAAGAATAAGGTGTCCCTTTTTAAAAGCAAGTCAAGTAGTAAAACGATAAATCAATTAAATTGAATAGTTCGAATTACATCAGCAAAGCAATCTTCTCTTTCGTTTGCTGAAATAGATGGTAATTTTGAAAACCAGGAACCATTCTCATACTGTAGATCGAGCCAAAATGTATAAAGCTTTGCGTTTCCATTCTGATTCGAAATATTTAAATTTAGAAATTCAGTATCCTGCAATCCTTTTACGATAAAATTCTCAGAATTTTCTGTCGAAATTTGAACCTTAGAAGGCATAACCTGGTAAGTAGTTCCATCTTTTACTTTTTTTCCCTTTTTAAATTCCCAGGACAATACTTTGATTTGCTTAATCTCTGTTATCCGCAATTTTTTATCGTATTTAATTCCATCTTTTGTATGCTGAAAGAAAATCTCTTCTTTCTCATACTCAATATTTCCTGTTACCTGTCTGCTATCACAAAGCTTTGCAGTTACAGAAGCTGTTTTTACATTTTTATCTTTTTTAGTTTCTTTTTTAGAAGCGTTGACTTTATCCGCTAACTCAACTACTGGAAGAGCTGGTTCTTTTGGAGGCTCTATCGGCAAAATGGAATTCGCCGATAGAAAAACAAAGTATAAGCTAAAAAATATTTTAAAATTCATAATTAAAAATTAAGAATTCTTTTGCTTATGGTTTTTTACTTTTCACAATCATCGCAGAGCCCTGTGTCGCTGCATCTAAATTTTGAACTATCTTTTCAAGTTCTTCTTTAGCAGTTGACTTACCTACTAAAACAACAAAGAAGTCTCTTTGCTTTAAAACATAAGGTGCAAATTTTCCAGGAAATTTATTTTTTGTTACAACATTGTCCTTAAACTTATTAGCCTGTTCCTGAGAACTAAATGCTCCCAATTGAATTGTATAAAAATTCTTTTCTTCTAAAACGATTGGTGTTTTAGCTGGAGGAGCAATTGCCTTTTTAGCCGGAAATGGATAAGGAGCTTTCTTCGCAGGAAGCACCGGTGTTACAGGATTAAGTGGAACAGGTCCGGGTTGTGCAGTTTTTCCGGGAGGGGGCTGAACGGGATTAACCGCAACTGGTTTTTTTGTTAAATCTTCTTTTACTTCTTGCACGGGAGAAACAGGAACAGGAATTGCTTTAGTTGCATCAGTCGAAGGTTTTAGATCAACAACTTCAGATTCTTTTCCATCAACTTTGTCCTCAGCGGGAGCGGGAACCATATTTTCTTCTGGAGAAGATTTAAGTAGTGACTTTTCGCTTACTTTATTTTCCTCATGACGTGTGGTTTCAGAAGTTTCCTTTGGGCTATCCTTCGCGGCTACACTCTTTTTGCCCATTGCATTTCCCAGCATGAAAAAATAGGTCATTAAACCTATTAGCACCAGGATTATAAATACAATTCTGCGAATATCAAGGTTGATTGTATAAAATGTTCTTTCTTTCATTTCTTTCCTCTTATCCAATTAGGATAATTTCCAATTCATTATTTCATTATAAATAATTTTACTTTCTGTTTCTAAATGCATTAAATCTTTATTGTTTACTATGTTAAAGTCGGATGCTTCTAACTTTTTCTTTATATCCATCTGATTGGCTAAACGACTTCTATACTCTTCTTCTGTAATGCTATCTCGCACCTTTACTCGCTTCCATGAATCCTCATAGTCTGCATAAACAGTTAAAACAGCATCACACAATTTATCTCCCCCAGCTTCAAAGAGTAATGGTGCTTCCCATGCAATTAACCTCCCATCATTGACTGATTCAATAAGAGAGACTGTCGTTTCACGAATTAGAGGATGTAAAAATTCATTTAGTTTCGCTATTGCGTTTTTATTTACGAAAACGATACTTGCAATCTTTTTTCTGTCTAAACTTCCCTGCTCATTTAAAATTTCCCTTCCAAACATTTTAACTAATTCTGATTTGACAGTCGAATTCTCTGAAGTAAATTGCCTCGCAATCTCATCTGAAGAAATTCGAAAAGATCCAAGCTCTTCAAAAATTTTTGTCACAGTGGATTTTCCTCCACCCATTGAGCCGGTGATTCCTAAAACAAAACGATTTTTCCAATTCTTAATTAGCAAGCAAATCCTCTTTTTAAAGTTTCGGATGAAATTGGATGTCTGCAATAAAAAGTTTAGAGTTTTTTCTGCTTTATCCCGTTAATAAAAGAGAAATTCCTATTTTTCAAAAAAAAATCATTGCTAGTAGCAAATGGTATTTGAAACAATAGTATTGCATTTTTTATTTTTATCAATAAGAGGTTTTATCCCTGTGAAAAATTCACCCATTATAGAATCAATCAAAGCAAGAGAAATTTTAGATTCAAGAGGAAATCCAACCCTTGAAGTAGACGTTCATTTACAAGGTGGACAAATTGGTAGGGCTGCTGTTCCTTCAGGAGCATCTACTGGAGAATATGAAGCAGTTGAATTGAGAGATGGAGACAAAAAGCGTTATGGCGGAAAGGGTGTTACAAAAGCAGTTTCCAATGTTAATACTAAAATTGCCAAATCAGTAGTTGGCTTAAACGCTTTAGAGCAAACGTTCATCGATGAAAAAATGATTAAAGACGATGGAACACCTAACAAAGCAAATCTAGGGGCAAATGCAATATTAGGCGTATCTTTAGCTGTTGCAAGTGCAGCGGCTAAATACTGTAATCTCCCACTTTACAGATACATTGGTGGAAATTTTGCCAGAGAGCTTCCTGTTCCTATGATGAACATTATCAATGGTGGTTCCCATGCAGATAACAATGTTGACTTTCAAGAATTTATGATTCTTCCTGTCAGTGCAACTTCTTTTAAAGAAGGACTTAGAATGGGAGCAGAAGTATTTCATGCTTTGAAGTCAGTTCTGCATGGTAAAAAATTAAACACAGCAGTCGGCGACGAAGGCGGATTTGCCCCTGACTTAAAAAGTAATTCAGAAGGCTTTGAAGTTATTCTTGAAGCGATTGCTAAAGCCGGATTTAAACCTAAAGACGATATTCTAATTGGCCTAGATGCAGCATCTAGTGAATTCTATGACAAAAAGAAAAAGAAATATGTTTTAAAGGCAGAGAAAAATCCTGAAAAAACTAGTGAAGAACTAGTAAATTATTATGCAGAGTTAGTTGCAAAGTATCCAATCATAACAATCGAAGATGGATTAGACCAAAACGATTGGGTAGGTTGGAAATCTTTAACAGATAAACTAGGCAGTAAAATTCAACTTGTAGGAGATGATTTATTTGTAACAAATATTCAAAAGTTACAAAAGGGGATAACAGAAGGTATCTGCAATTCTATTCTCATCAAAGTAAATCAAATTGGCTCTTTAACAGAAACTTTAGCTGCAATCGAAATGGCAAAACGTGCAGGATACACTGCTGTCGTAAGTCATAGAAGTGGAGAGACAGAAGACACTACTATTTCTCATATAGCTGTTGCGACAAACTCAGGACAAATTAAAACTGGCTCTCTTTCTAGGACAGATAGAATTGCCAAATACAATGAGCTACTTAGAATAGAAGAAGATTTGGGATCAAGTGCAGTTTACAAAGGGAAGAAAACTTTTTATAATCTTCATGTTAAATAAAAACCAAATTTCCATTTCCGTTGGGCTAATATCTCTTTTTAGTATTCTATACTCTGCTGTTCTTGGGTCTAATGGAATACTGGAAAGAAGAATGCTTGAGAATCGCTTAAATATTCTAAGAGAAGAAGTTGAGCGATTGGAAACAGAAAATATGAATTTAGAAGCTAAAAGAAAATTTTTACGAGATGATGAGGCAGCCCTGGCGAGAGAAGCAAGAAAATACTACCTTTTATCGGAAGATGCCAAAGTAATCAAATTCAAGGAAGAAATTTCTGCTGAATCCAATGATAGACTATTTGCATCAGGCCTGCCCTCTTCCCATCTAAAGAAAAAAAATGCCAAGGAAAATTTGCCCCCCGTTAATATGCTTAAGTTTTTTTATATTATAGGTGCAGGTGCAATTTTAATTGGTGTTTTCATGAAATTTAAATAATAAAAAGTGGCAATATGAACTTTAATTCAATAAACTTAAACAAAGCAGAAGATGAGAAAGAATCTGAGGAAAAGGCTCCTACTATTTTAGAGGAATTAAAAAATGGGAATTTTATTCAGAAAAAATTCCTCGACTCTAGAAAGATTTTTCTCTGGGGTCCTGTAATGGACGAATCAGCTAAAGAAATTGTAAATAAACTTATGTATCTGGAAATGACTGATCCAGGAAAAGAAATTACCTTTTATATCAATAGCCCTGGCGGAGTGATTACCTCGGGAATGACTATTTATGACACAATGAAAATGATTTCTTCTCCTGTAGCTACTGTTTGTATGGGTATGGCAGCATCAATGGGCTCATTACTGTTATGCGCTGGTGAAAAAGGTAGAAGATTTATCTGGCCAAGCGGAAAGGTAATGATTCATCAACCAAGCATTGGCGGTCAAATTGTAGCTCCTGCAACCGATATCAGAATTCATGCAAATGAAATAAAAAAAACAAAAGAACTACTGAATAAAATTCTAGCAGAAGCTTGCAATCAACCTCTAGAAAAAATTGCACAGGATACTGATAGAGATTATTATATGACTGCTAATGAAGCAATAGAATACGGTATCGTTGATGCACTAGCGACATCGATTCATGTCAAATAATTTAGATTTAGAAACAGTCTTTAGGCAGTATCTAGATCATACAAAAAAAGATGATGGGGAGATAATTGTATTAATTTTAAATTATCTTTCCCATTTATACCAAGATGAAGAAGAATCGAGTAGTGATAATGAAACTATTTTATTGGAAGATTTTACGCATTATGAAGTAGACGATTTTTTAAATTTTTACCTAGAAGACAATTTTGAAAACTTTGAAGAACTTCAAGAAACAACAAAAAGATTCCTAAAAAATTTTTTGAAGTTCGTAAAAGAAAAAAAATACTTTAATAAGGAAGAAATAGAAGAATGGACGGAAATACTGAAATAATAAATCTCCACCCTCCTAAATTTTTAAATAATAGTCATATCCAAACAATTTTCACAACAATCTTTCCTCCCGCAAACAACTTAAAAACTAAGTATGACTCAGATGTATTAATTCTAAAAACGAAAGATGAAAGTGGAGATTTTCTATGGCTTGATCACAATCCTCCTCTTTCCAAATCTAATAAAAAAGCTATTCCCTGGAATGGATATTACATGGTCTTATTTCACGGTATGGAAGGAACTGCTGATAGTCATTACATAGTAACCCTTGCAGAGGCTGCATTGCTACAGGGATACGGGGTAATACGCGTTAACCAGAGGGGTTGTGGCAGAGGAGAAGGTCTGTCAAAAAAAGGCTATAACGCTGGCAAAACCGATGATGTAGCTTTAATTGAAAATTATGTATATAACAACTTTACAAAAAAAATTATTCTCTGCGGCTTCTCCTTATCTGCAAATATATTACTTAAATACTTTGGAGAAAAAAGAACTATACGATCAAAATTTTTCTCTGCTGTTTCTCCTCCTCTGGATTTAAAGAGAGCATGTGAGCATATCGATTCTCAGGCTGGTATTTTTTATCGAAAAATTTTTCTCGATTCGTTTAAAGATAAATTCAAAAGAGGAGTTTTAACTGCGTCTACTTCTATCAAAGAACATGCATTTAAGGCAAAGACGATGTTTGACTTTGATGATATGGTTACAGCTCCCTTATTTGGCTACAAAGGCGCCTTAGATTACTATAAATCAAATTCCAGCATCCATTATATTCATAAAATTAAAGCTAAAGGAATAGTAATTCATGCCAAGGATGATCCTTTAATTCCACCGGACACTTTCAGAAGTGTGCATTGGAAAAAAATTCCATCCCTAACTTCCATTCTTACTGAAACCGGCGGACATGTTGGTTTTATTACTCGAAAAACTGAAGAGATACCTGATGGAAAATGGTTGAATTTTATTTTACTTCAATTTTTTAGTAAGTTGATTTGATTTTGTCAAAAAATTATTGATTAATTTTACAGTCATGGAAATATATTTCCATGAAGATACGAAATAATTTATTTCTAATCCTGTTTAAATCAAAAGAAGAAAACAGATGGGAAACATGGAAAAAATTTGCATTTAAAAATAACTACTCCTTTTCTACTGTTTCCGATCCATATGAAAGACCTATTATAAGAGGTCAAATAAACAACAAACCCATCTCTGTCGAAGCAGTATATGACTTCAATCATAAAGAGGATTTGTATCTTCAGATAAAAAGTCCAATTCATAATCCGCGCGATTTATTTCTACTAGTTCAAGATAAAAAAGTTTTAAAATCTAAAAGTGGAATTTTTGATAAATGCCTTCATGGAATTTGTGAAGAAAAAGAAATCGAAGATAGGTTCTTTGTAAAAAGTAATTCTGAAAGACTATCCACTTTAATACTAAATTATCAGGGACTTTCAAAAGAGCTTTTAAATTTAAACAATTTTACCATAGAGCTAATCGACTATGAATTAATTTTAACAAGTTATAACCTATTAGAAATTAATAAAGAATTTATAGAGTTTTTAAAACTATTCTACACATTCCTACTTGCTTTCGATCAGTTTTCATTGGAAGCAATTATGAATCGTAAATAAAAAGGAGGAAAACAATGGATATCCACATACTGGCAATTTTAATCGCCCCATTCAAACAAGTTCAGCAGAAAAAAATAACCTTAGCTTTAGCGTAATAAACTGCTAATTTAAATCAAAAGAGTGGTATATACGCGTTATACACAAACAGGATAGCTTTATAATAAATGTAGATTTCGAATAAAGAAAAACATTATTAAACAAATTACTTTTAAAAGGCAATTGTTTAATAATGTTTTTATCCGATGTTATAAAAGAAATTACTTACTAACTCTCTTTCTTAAAGTCCCATCAAGAACTTTCTTACGTAATCTCAATGATGCTGGTGTTACTTCTAGGAGTTCATCATCATCTAAGAATTCGATTGATTGTTCTAATGTTAATTTTCTAGGCGGAACTAAGCGAATAGCTTCATCGGTTCCACTTGCGCGAACGTTAGTTAACTTCTTACCTTTGCAGGGATTAACTTCCAAATCATTCTCTCTTGAATGCTCACCAATTATCATTCCAGGATAAACAGAAACTACTGGATCAATGAATAAAGCTCCGCGTTCTTGAATTTTCCAGAGCGAATAAGCAGTAGTATCCCCTGAATCCATAGAAATAAGAGCTCCATTTTTACGACCTGGAATCTCTCCTTTGTATGGTCCGTATTTTAAGAAACGAGAAGTGGAAACCCCTTCTCCTCTAGTTTCTGAAATAAAATAGCCTCTAAATCCTATAAGACCTCTCGTTGGTATAATATATTCAATTCGAGTAATTCCAGAATCATGAGCATCCATATGTGTCATTTCGCCTTTTCTTCTATTTAGTTCAGAAATAATCTGTCCTGTAAATCGATCCGGCATATCCATAACTAACGTTTCATAAGGCTCTAACTTAGATCCATCTTCTGCTGTTTTGTATATTACTTCCGGTCTAGAAACTTGTAATTCGTAACCTTCTCTTCTCATATTTTCGATAAGAATCGAAAGATGTAATTCTCCTCTTCCTAGAATTTTAAAACGATCTTTATCGTCAGTTTCTTCTAAGCGCATTGCAACGTTAACTTGTAATTCTCTATCTAACCTTTCTCTAATATTTCGGGTTGTTACAAGTTTACCTTCTTTTCCTACAAATGGAGAATTGTTTACCATAAAAAACATAGATACCGTTGGCTCATCGACAGAAATCGGAGGCAATGGGAGAGGTTGATTTAGATCACAAACTGTATCCCCAATGAATAAATCAGATATACCGGCTAACGCAACAATATCCCCTGCTTCTGCAGATTCTATTTCGTGGCGTTTAAGTCCTTCAAATCCGTAGAGTTTTGAAATTTTATAGTTTATACTTTTGCCTTCTTTCATAGTAACAAGAGTAATGTCCTGTCCCTTGCGGATTGTTCCCTGGTAAATTTTTCCAATCGCAATACGGCCAACGTAGTCATTGTAATCTAAACTAGTAACTTGAAATTGAAGTGGTGCAGTTACATTTCCCGTAGAAAGAGGAACATGCTTTAGTACCATGTCTAATAATGGCTCTAAGTTTTTACCTGGTGCGTCTTTTACATCGTTTACCGCCCATCCTAACTTAGCAGAAGCAAAAATAATTGGAAAGTCCATTTGTTCATCCGTTGCACCGAGGTCATGAAACAGATCAAAAACCATATCAACGACCTTATTTGGACGGGCTCCATCTCTATCTACTTTGTTTACGACTAAAATAGGTCTGTGGCCTAATTGGAGAGCTTTTCCTAGTACAAATCTAGTTTGCGGCATAGGTCCGTCAAACGCGTCTACAAGCAAAAGGGAGCTATTCGCCATGTTTAATACTCGCTCTACTTCTCCTCCGAAGTCAGAGTGACCTGGAGTATCTACAATGTTGATTCTTGTTCCTTTATATTGAACTGCTGTATTTTTCGCTAAAATTGTGATTCCACGCTCTTGCTCTAAATCATTAGAGTCCATCATACGTTCGCGATTTTCTTTTGAGGTGATAGCACCTGTCTCTTTTAAAATTCCATCTAGTAAAGTTGTTTTACCATGATCGACGTGTGCAATGATACAAATGTTTCTTATTTCCATGACTACCATAAATTTCGAGAAAGGTTTGCTGTCGACACATTTAGAGTTGACTCCTAGCAAGGCTGTTAAATTATGGAATTTACTACTAATAGAAATGGATAAAATTATGTACGCAGTTATTTCACTTAGCAATCAACAATTCAAAGTTCAAAAAGATCAAATCTTTTTAGCTCAAAAATCAGATAAACCTGTTGGAACAGAATTTGATGCTCAAATTTTGCTAACAGCCCAAGAAAACAAAGTCAATATTGGAGTCCCTACCGTTAGTGGAGCCAAAGTGACTCTTAAAGTTTTAGAAGATGTTCGTGGTGAGAAAATCGACGGGTTTAAATACAAAAGAAGAAAAAACTACCACAGGCAATGGGGACACAGACAAGATTTACAAAAATTTCAAGTTACAAATCTTAGCTTTTGATTGTAATAGAAATTCGAAAAGATAAAAAAGGAAATTATTTAGGACTAAAAAGTGAAGGGCATGCACCGAAATCATTTGGTAAACAAGGAAATAACATTCTTTGTGCAGCCGTTTCAATTTTAGTTCAAACATTATACTTACACTTGAAGATTATGTCTAATGTTTCTCGTGAAACAATCCGAAAAGGATTTCTTGAAATCGAGGTTTCAGGAACGAGTAAAGAGACTAATCTAACCTTTGAAGTGATAATGACTGGAATACACAATTTATTTAAGCAGTACCCTGAAGAAATTCAGTTAGTAGAAAGTAATACTTAGGAGTTTAAAATGGCACATAAAAAAGGTGGCGGTTCATCTAAAAACGG
>Ga0075158_10003555_pt1 | contig 10939 bp, 12 predicted proteins | sample JI91814BDNA_FD_70968 | JGI IMG/M metagenome (GOLD analysis project Ga0075158, IMG submission 70968) | Wastewater effluent complex algal communities from Wisconsin, to seasonally profile nutrient transformation and Carbon sequestration -... | ecosystem: Engineered > WWTP > Effluent > Algae... | reverse complement strand
TGGAGGACCTGCTGAGAAGGCCACTTTGATCAGATATAAGCCTGAAGGTTTCGTGCGTTTCAGATGGGAAGAAGATGAAGGAACAAAAAATTTCTTTGAAATGACTATCACAATTGATGATATTACAGAAGATCTTGCTTTAAATATTACAGATTTCTGTGAAGAAGGTGATGAAGAGGAAAATGCAATGTATTGGGAAAATCTTATCGAAAACCTGAGAATAAAACTAGGTGCGGCATAAAACCGGGCTATATGAAATGATAAAACTGATGAACGATTTATCGTTCATTATTTTTTTGTAAATAAATCACATCAAAAATTGGAAAATCAATATTTTACATCAGACGAGTTAAATGTAAAGAACAGAGCCTTCCTTTGGGGAGACTCAGTGAAAGTTTCTTTCTTTGTAAGAAATGGTGGGTTGATCATGGACGAAGAATGCTATTTTTTCCTGATGGCTTCCATGAGAAAGATGAGACTGAATATTCCTTTGACATACACCCTGGAGTTTTTCCAGACTCTTTTTCAAAAAGAAATCATTGAAGGTAAAGGAGTAAAGAATGGAATTATCAATTTCCAGGTGTTCAGAAATAATGATGGAGTGACATTGGCAAAATCTTCTGTTTCCTATTTTTACGAAGTAACGGAAATGGTAGATGTGCTTGCAGTTCATCAAAGACCTTTGGAATTGGATTTGATTAAAGAAATTAACGTTAATAACAACCTTTTGAGCAATATCAGGGTTCACTGTCCGGAAAATATTTATGGAGTGATCTATGCGCAGGAAAATGACCTTGATGACGTGATTCTTTTGAATCCAAACAAAAGAATAGCGCGTACCACTGCCGGAAATCTTCTCTTTTTAGAAGGGGATGTTATTAAAGTACCAAAACAGACAGAAGGAGCTTACATTTCTCCTTTAATGGAAAACTTTGTTACTTTTTTACATAAAAATAACCTTGCTGATATCCAGGAACACGAGATTATCGCATTTGAATCTCAGAAAGCTGAAGAAATTTTAATGATTTCTGATGAAAAAGGTATATTTTCTGTAGGTAAGATAAGAAACAAGACTTTTGAAACCTCCCGTTTCTCCGAACTGGTAGAAAGCTGGAAGAAAAGTTTTAATTCATAAAAATTGACAAACCCGGTAAACAACAAAGTTCCAGAAGTCCTTTACCGGGTTTTATTCTGAGTAAATCAGAAATTGTTTTTTTATTTAGTATTCGTTGATAATCTCAACAAATTTCTGTGCGATTTCTTTCTGCCCCTTTTCACTGGTAATATAATTCCTGTTATCAGAATTATTGATAAACCCAAGCTCTACCAATACGGTAGGTGCTTTCGTTTCTCTTAGCATATGAAGATTACGCTCTTCAATTTTACGGGCATTGAATTTCTTGTAGATTTTTCCGGCCAGTTCCTTTGAAACGTCAGAATTCTGAACGTACACTTCAAATCCGTTGTCAGATCTTTCTTTTTGCGGAGAACTGTTAACGTGAAGGGAAATGACCATTTCAGGGTTCAGCTTGTTGATCAGATCTGTTCTTTCGGCAAGAGTAGGGGCGCTGTCTGAATCTCTTGTTAGAATAACTTCATATTTGTCCTGGCTTTCATTGATTTTCCGGATTTCCTTAGCAATGCTTAGTGAAATATTTTTTTCCAGAATTTCACCATAAGTAGCTCCAAAATCATTTCCACCATGCCCGGCATCGATGACAATATATTTTTTGTTGATAGGAGTAAATGATAAAAACGCTGTAGAAAATATTGATAAAGCAACTAATGTAATACCTTTCATATCAGTGATTTTAGTTTTCCAAAGAACGGGAAAACTTTCTTTAAAATTGGTTAAAGGAATCTTAAAGTTTGTTAATTATCAGGGTGATACGAAAAATATACTTTTAGTTCAGGGAAATGTCTTCAGGGGAATTGGCCCAGAGAAGAAATTCTCCTCCAAGATTCTGCATAATAGACTTCCAGAGTGTCTGATCATTGGGAAGGGTATAATCAAGATTGTAAACATCCACTACTGTCCACATTTTTCTTTGAACCTCAGTATCCAGCTGGTTAGAAGACCATCCGGAGTACCCGGAAAATATTTTGATATGTTCAATATCCAGCTCGCTGCTTAAAACAGCATTAATGATACGTTCAATATCTTCTGTAAGGTAGTATTCATCGGTGATGTCCGTATAGATTTCTGTAACTCTTTTGCCTTTTACAATGAAAAATACCTTATCGTTTTCTACAGGCCCTCCATCATATACCTCAATTTTAAAGTCAAAAAAATCTTTGAATTTGCTACTCATCTGGCTGTTCTTTTTATTCAATATCAAACCAAATGCACCACTTTCATTATGTTCAATAACCAATACTACCGATCGTGAAAAAATATCGCCGGAAATGTCAGGTGTCGAGATTAATATTTTACCTTTGTATGAGTGATTCATACTCAAATTTAATAAAAAATATTTATGGAAAACCTGCACGACAAAAGAAAAGTGTACGAGAAATCCCAACTTATTGAAAGTGAGATAAAACAAAATCCAATTGAGCAGTTTAGAGACTGGTTTTTGGAAGCAAATGAGAGTCCGATGATCTCAGAAGCTAATGCCATGGCAGTTTCTACAGTAGAAGAAGATGGGTGTCCGAGAACAAGAATGGTACTTCTTAAAGCATACACCCATGAAGGATTTATTTTTTATACCAATTATAACAGCAGAAAAGGAAAAGCAATAGAAAGCAATCATAAAGCTTGTCTGCATTTTTTCTGGCCCAACCTTGAAAGGCAGATTATTATCAAAGCAGATCTTGAGAAAGTGGCCGAAAACCTAAGTGATGGTTATTTTCATTCTAGACCAAAAGGAAGCCAGCTGGGTGCTGTAGTCTCTCCTCAAAGTCAGGTGATCCCAAACAAAGAGTTTTTGGAAGAAAAATTAAAAGAACTGGAAAAGCAGTATGAAAATACGGAAGTCCCAAGACCAGCCAATTGGGGTGGATATCTTGCAAGACCTTATGAAATAGAATTCTGGCAGGGAAGGCCCAATCGTATCCATGACCGGATTATTTACCAGCTTGAAGATCTGGATTGGAAGATTTCAAGATTGGCACCGTAATGGGAAAATGTGAAGTTAGAATTAGAAGCGGCGGTTTTTAATATGGGAAAACCCACTTGGAAATATAAAATCTGTAATGCAATAGAAACGGGCTTTAGCTTATCCATTAAAACTTCTTAATGGTTTGATTTCCTGTTATTATTTAAAACAAAAAAAGAGCTATTTCTTAGAAACAGCTCTTGAATTTTTGTAATCTGAATGATTATTTTTTCTTAGCACCTGAAACTGCGTTTGATAGATCAGCTCCAGCCTTAAATTTAGCAACTTTTTTAGCAGCAATTTTGATCGGCTTTTTAGTTGCAGGGTTAATACCTTGTCTAGCCGCTCTCTCAGCTACTGAGAAAGTACCGAAACCTACTAAAGAAACTTTTCCATCTTTTTTCTTTAAAGTAGTTGTAACGTTACCAATGAAAGATTCTAAAGCAGCTTTTGCTGCAACTTTAGTGATACCTGCATCTTTTGCGATTGCGTCGATTAATTCAGACTTGTTCATAATTTTTAATATTAAAGTTAGTTCGTAATTATAGCAAATATAATACTATTTTCTAATTGTGCAATTTTTTTATTAAAACTTGTAAAAATTTTTTGCTTTTCACTGAAATCAGTTAAAATATGATAATTCCACTTTTCACAGAAAATCTACGTTACAGGTTACTAAAATCATGCCAAATGCTTATGTGTATTGACTTTAGCAAAAAGGTAATATTATTTTTCGTATTTATTAAATCCTAAATTGTATATAAACAATTAATTTTTTTGACCATATGATTATTAAATTTATAAGTAATTTTTATATTTCTTGTATTCTGTGAAATTAAACCCCTGTGTTTGTGGGAGTTTTAAAATGATAATAAAGGCCTGTTTTATTAATTTTTATTAATAAATTTGCAGCATGTTAATAGAAGTTTTCAAGTCTAAGATTCATAGGGTGAGAGTAACTGCCTCTGACCTTAATTATATAGGGAGTATAACGATCGATGAAGACCTTATAGAAGCTGCCGGTCTGGTAGTGGGAGAAAGAGTCTATATCGTGAATGTGAACAACGGAGAACGTTTTGATACTTACGTGATCAAAGGGAAAAGGAAATCAGGAGAAGTATGCCTGAACGGGCCTGCAGCAAGAAAAGTACAGAAAGATGATATCATCATCATTATTGCTTATGCTCAGATGACTCCGGAGGAAGCAAAAGACTTCCAGCCGAAAATTGTTTTCCCGGATGAAAAAACAAACCTTCTTACGTAGTCCATGGAGAAGACATCAAAAAGCCCGGTAAAATCAATACTTACAATCGTAATATCGCTTGCTTTTGCAGGCTTTTTTTTATGGCTTGCCTTAAGAGGGCTGGATTTTAAAGTCATTCAAAAGTCGCTGGCAAAAGCTAATTATATCTGGGTATTATTTGCTTCCGTTTTCGGTCTTTTGGCCTACTGGTTCAGAGCGATCCGCTGGAATCTGATGCTGGAGCCGATGGGACACAGAATTTCAAACTCCAATGCGCTTTGGTCCATCTCATTTGGGTATCTGATGAATCTTACCATTCCCAGGAGTGGTGAAGTAGCAAGAGCTACAGCTTTATATGGAGTAGAAAAAGTACCTGTAGATAAATCCTTCGGAACAATTATTTTGGAAAGAGTGGTGGATCTTATTTGTATGGCAGGATTTCTAATTCTGACAGTGATTTTTAAATTTAATGCAATTCTTTCATTCTATCATTTTGTAATGGATAAGAAGGATGAGAAAGAAGAGTTTGTTCCTAACTTTTTTGAAAGGCAAATGATGAAATTGGGAATAAGTGATTTTGATTTATTCTATTTATGCATTAAAATTGCTTTTGCAGTATTGGTTTTAATTGGTTTAGGCCTTCTTTATAAATATAAAAAAGAACAGCTTGTCAATTTTGGAAAAGGAATTCTTCAAGGGTTAACTTCTATTTTTAAACTAAAAGAAAAAGGAAAATTCATCCTTTATACATTAGGAATCTGGATTTGCTATTATTTAGCTGCTTACCTGGTGTGCTTTGCCCTTCCTGAAACCTCAGCATTTACCTTTGCAGACGGTTTCTTTATTATTGTTGTAGGAACATTGGGAATGATTATTCCTGCCAGTGGAGGGATCGGAGCGTATAATCTTGCGATGAAGTATGGTTTCATGGCTCTTTTTATTTCAGTAGGGAAAAGTGCAGACTTCGGAGGTGAAATGGGACTTACCTATTCCTTTATTTCTTTACCGCTGCAGATTGTGATTATGCTGGTCATGGGATTAATTTCCATTCCTATGCTGGCAAAGGCAAGAAATAAAGCAGTAGCCGATAAAGAATTCGAAAATTAATTCAATACATTTTTAAATATACAAGGTTCAATTTTTTCATTGAACCTTTTTTGTGGCCATTTTGTGACTTAAATAGTTTTAAATTAAGCGGTATCGAACATTTTTTCATCAATAAATTTGGTCAGTTCGTAAATCACTTCTATCTTAATGCAAAAAATAATCATAATATAAAACACTATGGCAATTAATCTACAGAAAGGACAAAAGATCGAGATAGGATTGACGAAAATGACGATTGGATTAGGCTGGGATCCGAATGAAGGAACCGGCTACGACTTTGACCTTGATGCTTCTGCAATCATGATTGATTCTGACAGAAAATTAGTAAGTGAAGAATACTTCGTTTTTTACAATAACCTGAATTCTCCGGACGGAGCACTTACCCATACAGGAGATGATCCCAGTGGTAAAAACAGTGATGGCGACGATGATGAAGCAATCATTATAGATCTTGATAAAGTAGATTCAAGAGTGGAAGAGATTCTTTTTGTGGTAACCATTGAAGACTTTGAAAGAAGAAGACAAAATTTCGGACAGGTGAGAAATTCTTACATTCGGGTGGTAGATAATCATTCCAACCAGGAAATAGCAAAATATGAACTGGATGAAGATTTCTCTATTGAAACCGGAGTAGAGTTCGGAAGACTGTACAAAAGAAATGGAAGCTGGAAGTTTGAAGCTTCTGGAATAGGATACAGAGCAGATCTGGGCTTCTTCCTTGAAAAATACTACAAAGGGCAAATCATCAAATAAAATCATCAAATACACAAAAACTATAACTATGGCAATCAATTTACAGAAAGGACAAACGATAGATTTAAGAAAGAACGACCGCGGAGAAAGTGTTTATGATCTTTCAAAAGTAACCATCGGTTTAGGATGGGACGTAAGAAAACAAGGCAGCGGTTTTTTTGGGAAGTTATTCAGTAAAGAAGCTGAATACGATCTTGATGCAGTAGCATTTCTTTTAGATGGCAACGGAAAAGTAGCCAATCTGGGAAGAACGGTACAGACCAATGACGGAAGACAGATGGGACTTTATCAGGGAGATGTGGTTTTCTTCAATTCTATGCAGCACCCAAGCGGGAATGTATGGCTTACCGGAGATAACAGAACCGGGGCAGGAGATGGTGATGATGAGCAGATCATTGTAAGGCTCGATCAGCTGGATCAGAGTTACCAGAAAATTGTATTCCTGGTTACCATTTATCAGGGAAGAACCAATAACCAGCACTTCGGAATGATTGAAAATGCATTTATCCGCGCAGTAGATGCTTCAGGAAAAGAAATTACAAAATACAGCCTTTCCGGTGACTCAACTATGAACGGAATGTGCGCCATGGTTTTTGCCGAAGCATACCGTCATAACGGCGACTGGAAATTCCGTGCTGTGGGAGAGCCGCATAATACAGATAACTTTATCGATATTCTGAGACAGCAATACGCTTATTCCAACTAGATTATCAATTTTTTTCAATTTAAATAAAAGCCGGCTTGGAAGTCTCCGACTCCCTCCGCCGGCTTCAGAATTAATACTTGTCTATAATGAGCAGGAGATTATTAGCTTATTTTTTATTAGATACTTCAGGTTCTATGAACGGAGAACCTATCCAGGCTTTGAATAATGGTTTTAACGGCCTTATCAGCATGCTGCGTGCGGATCCGCAGGCGATGGACAGCCTCCATTTAAGTGTCATTACCTTCGATAGAGAGGTTAAGAATATTATACCATTAACAGATCTGGCGAGTTTTTATCCTATGGAAATTACCTGTCCGGATAGTGGGCCAACCCATACTGGAGCTGCGTTGGAAATGGTTTCCGAACTGGTTCAGAAAGAAATTGTAAAAGAATCGGCCGAAGCCAAAGGAGACTGGCAGCCGTTACTGTTTATTTTTACGGATGGAAAACCTTCGGATATTCAGAAATACAGGCAGATGATCCCTGTGATCAGAGAACTGGAATTTGGTGCCATTGTAGGATGTGCAGCAGGCCCGAAAGCAGATGAACAGTTTCTGAAAGAACTGACAGATCATGTAGTAAAACTGGATACTACAGACGCTATTACCCTTTCTTCTTTTTTCAAATGGGTGAGCTCCTCCATTACGCAGGGCGGACAATCTCAGAATACAGGGGAAAATATCACATTACCTCCGCCACCATCGGAACTTACTATTATTATTTAAAAAATTGTCTTTACAGCATGAGAAGACTACCCATTTATTTTTTAGTAGACATCTCCGAATCTATGGTAGGAGAGCCTATTGAGCAGGTACAGGAAGGTATCGCCAATATCATCAGGGAATTAAAAAAAGATCCCTATTCACTCGAAACGGTTTATATTTCTGTGATAGGTTTTGCGGGAGAAGCCGAAGTGATTACGCCGATGCAGGATATTATCAGTTTTTATCCGCCAAAAATTCCGATTGGAAGCGGTACATCACTTTCCCAGGGATTAATCAAAGTAATGGATTGTATCGACAGAGATATTGTAAAAACAACCTACGAAAGAAAAGGCGACTGGAAACCTATTGTCTTCTTGTTTACAGATGGTGTTCCCACGGATGATGCTACCAAAGCCATTGAAAGATGGACTCATAAATACAACGGGAAATCCAATACAATTGCCGTATCTATTGGAGAAAATACCAATTATAAACTTCTCGGTTCTCTGGCAGATCATGTTTTGCTATTCAATAATTCCGATGAAAATTCTTACAAAGAGTTTTTCAAATGGGTGACGGATTCTATTAAAACTACCAGCCAGAGTGTGACAGAAGCGAAAAAAGAAGGAATTAATTTATCTAAAATTGACTCCCTTATTCTGGAGAAAGTAGATCCTGAAATGGAACAGAGATTTCCGGATAATAATTTTGTAGTACTGAATGGTAAATGTCAGGAAACGGAAAAGCTTTATCTGATGAAATTTAAAAAAGCATTTGCAGAATCAAGCATACCGGGAATGGCTACAAGGTATTACAGACTGGATGGAGCCTATAAAATTGATGAAAAAGCCTACTACAGACTTTCCTCCAATCAGAAAACTACTCTTAAAATCAATATCGAAGAGCTGGATGGAGGAACTTCATGTCCTCACTGTGCGAATCCTATTGCCTTGGCTACCTGCTCATGTGGAGGTATTCACTGCCTGAGAGGCGAAGGATACAGCAAATGTCCATGGTGTGGAACTTCCGATTATTATGGGTTTTCCGGAGGAGGATTTGATATTAACAGAACCTTGGGCTAATGATGGGCAAGTTTTTCAAAAAATCAGCCGATGAATCCAGGCCAAAGACAATGGAACAATCTCTTATTTATAAAGAAAAAGAAGAATTCAAAGACGTTCATTGGGTGTTGAAAAATGCCAGTGCCAAACAGTTCTATGAATTCAGTTTCGATATGGAAAACTTTCCCAACATAAAAATTCAGGAGATCGGAAACCTGGAAGAAACAGGGCTTGTTTTTGAAAACAATATAATTTCAGGAACTCCGGTAACGAATAATATGTATCATCTGGATGTTCAGTTTTATCACACTCACGATCAGAATCAAATTGAAACAAAGAAAATACAGCTCTTTGTCAATGCAGATCCGAAAGATTTATGGAAGAATATTCCCAGCGATACAAACACTGCTTTTTATAAATCGGATGAAGATGCATTCAAAGGTTCTTTTTCAGACAAAAAAATTGTGGTTACTTCCAAAAGAGGACGTTCCCACGCTCATGAAGGGAAATTTCGTGAAGACGATTTTGCAGTAAATATCCTTCCCGAAGACTGGAATATTATTTCTGTTTCTGATGGAGCGGGCTCGGCGGTGGCTGCAAGGGAAGGCTCAAGACTGGCAACCAGAACAGTCAATGAGTTTTTCAACTCACAGGAGATTTTAAATAGGATTGAAAATCATATCAATATTCTGTATACCGGTCAGTCTTCCAGTGAAGAAAAGGCGGAAGCTCAAAAGAATATCATCCATATCTTATCGGAAAGTGTTGTACATGTTTATCACACATTAGAAAAAACGGCGGCAGACAATGCGCTTTCAGTAAACGATCTGCATGCAACGCTTATTTTTACATTGCTTAAAAAGTTCAGTTTCGGATATGTCATTCTGAGCTTTGGAGTAGGAGACTGTCCGATCAATCTGATCAATACGGATTTTTCTGAAATCAAGCTTCTGAATCAGATGGATGTGGGAGAATTTGGCGGCGGTACCCGATTTATCACGATGAAAGAAATTTTTAATGATACAATGGCTTCCCGTTTTAGAATTACTTGTGTGGAAGATTTTTCTTATCTGATACTGATGACGGACGGCATTTATGATCCTAAATTTACCACAGAAAATAAACTGGAAGACACAGAAAGCTGGAAATTACTTTTTGAAGACCTTGCCGGAAATAATGATGACCGTAAGAAAGTGGATTTCATCAACGATGAAAAAATTGATAAAGAACTTCTAATCTGGAGCGATTTCTGGAGCAGGGGAAATCATGATGACCGTACATTGGCCATAATCTATTAATACCATGAAAAAGACCATTAAGGTTGTTTCTGTTCTGGACACAGCCAAATCCTACGAATATTTTGATGAAAACCCTATCCGGGGCGGTGTGAAAGATGTTTATTTTTCGCCCGATAAAGACTATGTAGTTGCTTTCTACCGGAATCCGCTGGATGAAGGGCAGAAAGAAAGAATCATGAGAATTGTTTCCACTTATCTGCAAAGCATACAGAATGGAAATTCTTCGGAATACTTTCTAAACGAAATTTTCAGATGGCCTTACGATATTGTTGAAAGAAACAAACTCACAGGAATTGTAGTTCCTGTTTATCACCATAAATTTTATTTTGCCAAAGGGTATATTGGTTCAGATAATATCCAGGGACAGGATAAAGTGGGGAAGTGGTTTACCGCTCCTATGTTCAGAAATCAGCAATATCCTTTAAGACTGGATCAGTCAGAACTGGGGGATTGGCTGAGTTATTTTCAGATCGCAGTCAATATCAGCCGAGGCGTGAAAAAGCTGCATCAGATGGGGTTGGCTCATTCTGATTTATCCTACAATAATATTCTGGTAGATCCTGTAACAAAATCGGCCTGTATTATCGATATTGACGGTCTTGTCGTTCCCAAACTCTTTCCACCGGAAGTCATAGGAACTGCCGACTTCATTGCGCCCGAAGTTTTAAAAACCCAACATCTGAAACTTCAGGATCCGGACAGACATTTACCCAATCAAAAAACAGATCTGCATGCTCTTGCTGTTCTGATTTATATGTATCTGCTGAGAAGACATCCGCTGCGTGGAGGAAAAATATGGGATCTGGATTCCGAACAGGATGAAATTTTATCCATGGGAGAAAAAGCCATGTTTGTAGAACATCCGGAAAATTCTTCCAACCATGTAAAAGCAGATCATCTCAGAAAATGGGATGCATTCTGGGGAGATCCTCAAAAGATTCCTTACACGGTTACAGGTCCGTATATTTC
>Ga0075158_10003554_pt1 | contig 10939 bp, 19 predicted proteins | sample JI91814BDNA_FD_70968 | JGI IMG/M metagenome (GOLD analysis project Ga0075158, IMG submission 70968) | Wastewater effluent complex algal communities from Wisconsin, to seasonally profile nutrient transformation and Carbon sequestration -... | ecosystem: Engineered > WWTP > Effluent > Algae... | reverse complement strand
TCTCTCTCAGGGCTATCATAAAGGAGACACAGCCACTCTCTCTAACAAGCTCATCTCTGAACGATGGGACATTGACACGGGTAACCCCTTTGACGATCAGGTGTTGGAAGATTGGGGAGTGAAAGATAGGAAAGAGGATGTTCGACAGGTTATGTACAAAGGCATTCCCAACCTCAAAGATATGATTGGGCTTGGTGGAAAATTTGGTGGTGGTGGGGTTGGTAACTTGAGAGGGATACAGAATTTTAAAAATGCCCCTCCCGTTCTGCAACGACAACCCAACTTTCAATGGACTGTGAAAGAAGCCAATGTATCTCCCAGAATAGGACAGCATCCTAAATTCGGAAAAATTTACCAGGATCCAACTCAAAAGGTCGGAAATAAAGAGGTCTGGTGGTCAAAAGATACCGCTAAACATGGCGGGTCAAAATATAAGTTATATGAAGAAACAGGTAAAACTTTTGAATGGATTGGTGATGTAAGCTCTACTGGCAAAGTAATACTAAAGCATAAATCTGAGATCGGAAGAAGTATAATGAAAAAAGAAATTAACTGGATTAAGTAATATGGAATATTGTTGTAATAAAATGAATGCCTATGCAACAGAAAAAAATACTCTAATAGATTATGATAATTATATCAGAAGTTTTATGTTTTTTGTTGATAGTCCTAATGGTACACATGAACATATGAATTACTGTCCTTGGTGTGGTTCTCACTTGCCAGAAGAATTAACAGAAAAATGGATTAGTCTTTTAAAGAAAAATTTCGGAATTGAAGACCCTTTTAGAGAATGGGATCGAGTTCCATCAGAATTCAAGACTGACGAATGGTGGAAGAAGCGAGGATTGTAAGAATTTTTATGATGAACAAGAGAATAAATATGATTAGATATCAACGGCTTGTGATGCTTGGTGTTTCAACCATGATTTTGATTGTTGAAACTCCTTCAATAGCGGGACAAAAGTCTCAAACAGGCGAACATGCCTCTATGCCCAAACAATCCTTGAGGGTTTTTGTGGATGAAAAAGACGGCAAGGAGCGTTTCCTGTTGAAAAACCAAGACACATCCCTCATCCGACATAAAAAGAATATTAAAAAAACTGATAAAAATGTGCTCCTTCATAAGGCGCTTGTTGATGCTTATAGCTATAGTCCAAAGCTTCAATCAAAGCTCCATGAATACTATAAAATATCTGAAAATATCTCTCAGGCCATGTCTGGATTCAGACCTTCAATCATAGGAGAAGCCAAAACAGGCTATAAGGTTAATGAAGCACAAGACAGCATGGGTTATCATGAAAAAATAGAGAACGGCAGAAAAGTCGTCAACAAGGATGGCGAACCCGTAATGGAGAAAGATCCTGTTAGACACGCCAGATCAAAAAATCCCCATGATGTTTCGATAAAGGTTGTTCAAAATCTTTACAAGGGAGGGGAAACCTTAGCCAATATCAAAGAGGCTCAACATCAAATTCTTTCAGCGCGTGCGGACTTTGTGAATACAGAACAATCTGTTCTCATTAGCGCGATCAAGGCATATATGGATTTATGGTTAAAACAGGAAAATCTCAAAATTTCTCAATCAAATGAGGATTTTTATGAAAAAAGCTTAGAGCAAGTTAAGGGGCAAGCTTTGGTTGGAGAAAGCGCAGCGTCTATAGACGTACCACTTGCTCAATTTAAATATGAAACAAGCGTTGCTGAGCGTATGGCTGCGGAAAATGACAAGCAGGTTGCTCGGGACACTTACCTTCAAGTAACAGGGAAAGAACCTGCTGTCGAATTGACATTGCCTGAATCCATTCGTCAAAGTGTAGAATGGCCGTCTTCTCTCTCCACCTTATTAGCCCGTGTTGAAAAATACCATCCTGAAATACTTAACGCTCATTATATACACAAGGCATCACAAGATCAGATTGACGTGGCTTCTTCATCTCTTTTACCCAAGATTGATTTGGAAGGATCGGAGAGTCGCTCAATTGTTTCTTCCACAAGGAATGAAAAAGAAAGAGAAGCATCTCTGAAATTACGCATGACTGTTCCCATTTACGATAAGGGAGGAAAGGATTGGTCATCGGTTCGCCAAAGTATGCAAATCACAGAACAAAAAAGACATGATATTGAGGTAGCAAGAGATGCGGCTCTGAAAACAGCTAAGGAAATTTGGACAAACCTTCAAGCGAGTAAGGCAAAAATTACCCACTATAAAAGAGCGATTCAAGCGAGTGAAAGATGTGTGAAAGGTAGACAGCAAGAATATCTTGTAGGAGAAAGCACTTTATTAGATTTAATGGAAGCTGGACAAAAGACTAAAAAATTGCAAACTAGTTTAGTCAAAGATCTTCATGACGAGATTGTCAACGAGTATCTTCTTTTGTCTCTTATAGGAGACTTGAATCCCCAGAATTTAAATCTTGATGTTCAATCGTTAGACTTGAACACTTATCCTGAAAAAGCGAAAAATCAATGGATTGGAAGGAATTGAATACATCACACATAACCTATTGGCAAAAGTCAGCTATCATTTTTAGGTTTGTGAAGATGAATGATAATAATTTTCTGAATTCAAGACTGACGCATGGTGGAAGAAACGGGGATTATAAATAAGCAAAAACAGGAGGGTAAAATGGATGTAAAAACATTGTTCCACAATAACGGTTCAGAAATCCTTTTCAGATTAAAGCTGGATGTCTTGGGAGGTATAGTGGATAGTGGCAATTTTCATAAAGACATAGCGGACATAAAAAGTCTCGTGTCAGATTTAGTAGCAATTATCGAAAAGTATGAAACCGAAACACTGGAGGCAAAAGCATGAGTCTATTTTCATCTCTGAGACGGGAGCAGAAGGAAGCCATAGGACTCTTGCAAATAGGTACTTTTCTCGAATATTTCGACCTCATGCTTTATGTTCATATGGCTGTTCTTCTCAACGATCTTTTCTTCCCAAAATCTGACCCCCATACTGCCGCTCTTATCTCCGCATTTGCCTTTTGTTCCACGTATGTTTTACGACCTTTTGGGGCATTATTATTTGGTTATATTGGTGATACAATAGGACGAAAAACAACTGTCATCATCACAACAATGATGATGGCGATATCCTGTCTGATTATGGCAAATCTACCAACTTACTCCCAAATAGGCATCTCGGCGGCATGGATTGTCACTATTTGTCGTTTGCTTCAAGGACTTTCATCGATGGGAGAAGTGATTGGAGCCAATCTTTATTTAACAGAGATCACTAAACCACCTGAGAGATACCCCATTGTAGCAACTTTAGCCATTAGCACAGTCTTAGGCTCTACAATGGCTTTAGTCATTGCTTCTTTAGTGACCAGCACAGGTTTTAACTGGAGACTTGCTTTTTGGATTGGTGCGGGGATCGCTCTTGTAGGTTCTGTTGCGCGAACTCGCCTGAGAGAAACACCTGATTTTGTGGATATGAAAAGAAAGATTAAAAAAGCTATTGAAGATTCAACCCATGATGGATTGGGAAAAGCTGCGGAACTCCTTATAAAGACTAATCCTGTATGGAAGGAAAAAATAAACTGGACGACCTTCACCGCTTATTTTTTTGTTCTTTGCGGATGGCCTGTTGCCTTTTTTTTCTCATATGTCCATTGTGGAATAATATTAAAAAGCCAATTCGGATACACATCAGAGCAAGTTATCCATCAAAACTTTAAAGTCTCTCTCTGTCAATTATTGAGTTGGACTTTCGTTGCTGTTTTATGTCGATGGATTCACCCTTTAAAAATCGTAAAATTTAGGTCTTTTATTTTTTACATTCTTTTAATATTTCTCCCATTTTTAATGAATAATGCTCAATCTCCTCATGATATTTTTTTATTACAATCCGCTATAGTTATATTTGGTCTTATTGACGTACCTGCTGTCCCTGTATTTATTATTTATTTTCCAGTTTTTAGACGTTTTACTTGTGAAACATTTGCTTATGCTTTGTCTCGTGCTGTAGTCTATATTATTACTTCTTTTGGTCTAGTATATTTAACGAACGCGTTTGGACATTGGGGGATATGGTTTATTATGATTCCTATCTCTCTCAGCTTCTTATGGGGAGTTAGTTACTTTGAAAAATTGGAAAAACAATTTGAAATACCCACAAATGCAAAAGAAGCAGGATCGTCTATAGCTTAATGCAGTTATGTTTTGACATTCATCACTCTCTTTCCGTTAGACAGGCTGTTTTTTTGATCCTCATCTGACGAAAAAATATAACGTCATTTGTCTATAGCTAAAAGCTCTTTATTGCGAAACAAAGCGGTCTATTGAGACCGCATCATTTTCTTCTGAAGCCCCGCTATGTGCTTTTGGCTTTTGGCGATCTGATCGGCAATGATCTTCTCTTTTTTCGCAATGTTCTTGTTAAAGTCCGCTGTTTGCTTCTCAAATGCTTGCCTCTGACGGTCAAAATCTGTGAGAGAGTCGCCTGCTTGCCCCTCCTGGGGCAGTAAAGCGCCGATCACGCTATGCAAGATCTTTAATTCTTGTCCTGCAGAGAGGGTCATCTCCTCACAACACACGGCAAGCATCCGTGAGAGAATCTTGCGCAGAAACACGGAACGCGCCTGAGGAACAACTTTTTGAATGTCCGTCTCGGTCAGAGACTCTTGACCTGTCAATACTTCCCGGAGGGTTTGTAAATCCTGTTGAAACAAGCTGTCCAGAGAAGCGACCAGATCGGTCATCGATGGTGTGGTCATAAAACCTCCTCCTCTTGAGATGCGGAGGGAACATTGCCCCGTCCTACAGGAAACCCGTTGAGAATATCATCGGCTGTCGTGCCGACCTCGCCCACAAATTTAATCATATCCGTGAGAGGAACGGCGGCCTTTGCGGCCGCTTCTGCCCATTTGGCGGCAACAGCAGGACTGGGAGCAGATGCCGCTTTTTTCATAAAGACGGCTTGGGTGGCCTGTACAAGGGCTTCTGTGTTGAGAAGGGTGGTATTGGCGTTTTGGATCATTTGCGCCATCGACTGCGCTACGGCCTGATACGCATTGCCGGTCGCTTGCTTGGCCGCATAATCGTAAACTTCCTTATTGATAAACGATACAGGTGTCGGATCAATGGTCATCACATTCCGGACTTTGGGGTTCTCATGGGAAGAAGACATTCAGATTTCCTTTTCAATCCAAAACATACCCTTTTTTATTGTTTAAGAAGATCCATAATCTTACTCGATCCTACCGTGGTAATGGCCTGACTGATAGCCTGCATCTGCTGCTGACCATAGGTGGCATTCTGCATGGAAAGACTGAGAGATTGCGCCATGGCCTGATAGACCGATGACATCGCCATAGCGGGCGATTCAGCCACCACCTGCAAATTGCTTTGCGTCACCCCATCGGTAATCTGCTCATTTACACCGGCCATCGATCTCTTTCCTTTCTGTTAGAACAGAAGAAAATCCATCCTCTGTTCATTGTCTCTTAAAAACACGCTCATCTTATCACAAGATCAAGCGTTCTTTAAGTATTCAAAAGTGTTGAGAGGAGAATATTGGTGATCCCATTGGCAGGAACGTCTGCACGGGAAACCTTCTCGGATGCATCAGCAATCGCCTCTGTGTCCACAGCATAAATCAGGTTCACACCCTGTGCTGTTGCTGCCTGATGAACAGTATTGGTCTGCTGCTGACCAAAGGTCGCGTTCTGAACCGCATTGGCAAGAGCGCTGGACGCTGCCTGATATAAATTGCTGGTGGCAACGGCAGCGGACTGCCCCAGGGTTGTGACGTTAGATTGGGTCACCGCATCGGTGATCTGGTTGTTGACAAATGTGGGATAAGCCATAATAAAAAATCTCCTCTTCTCTCTCGCAAATCTCTAGTAGCCGCCGTAGCGGTTGCCCTTGCTCACCATGAGCAGTCCCCTCTCAATAGATTGCAGCGTATTGTTCAGGCTGGACAACCCTTCTGACAAGGGGGACGACAGGTTCCCTGCACGACTTGAATCAGGTATTGGGATGATATGGTCGGCCAGGCTGGATAATCCCAGAATCTGGGCGTTCTGCTGGGCATAGACGGCATTATAGGCCATCAGGGCATGAGCTTGGCAGCTGGACAGTATCTGACTGGACAGGGCAATGGCGGGTGATTCCGCCATCACGGTGACGCTGGTTTGCGTCACTGAATCCGTGACCTGGTCATTTACGGCTGTGGGAGATGCCATCGCTCATGTCTCCTGTGTTATGCAATCCCGGTCAGATTAGGGACCGTAAGGATTTTTAACAGTTGGATTGCTCATCAATGCCTTGAGAAGAATGGTCGTGATAGTATCCGCGGGGATATCCGCACGGGAGATTTTCTCCGCAGCATCGGCAACCGCTTCGGTGTCTACCGCATAAATCAGGTTCACACCTTGTGTGGTTGTGGCTTGATGAATGAGGTTAGACTGTTGCTGCGCGAACGTAGCGTTCTGGATCGCATTAGCAAGAGCGCTGGATGTGGCCTGATACAAATTGCTCAGGGCAACAGCGGCGGACTCGCCAATGACTTTTACGTTTGACTGTGTGACGGCATCAGTAATCTGATCATTCACAGCGGTTGGATACGCCATAGTATAAACTCCTTTAACTCAAATATTTAAGATTTAATCCAACGAATCAGCCATAAAACAAGAGTTGAGGTTGTTTTTGCATGATTCACACTTCCTCATTACATCACGCTCCCTCGCTAAAAACAAGATAGGGGGGTCGCGCTTGTCCACAGGACGGGTCCTGATTTTTAACCGGGGATCAGGAAACGTCAGAATCTTGAGCAGGGTCATGGACTTTCTTGAATAATATTGTCATAGACATGACCGACCATTTTGGGAATCACCGCATTGCCCAGCTGCTTTTGAGCGGTTCCCGCCACAGAAGAAAGAATATGGCTGTCAGGGAATCCCATCACCCGCCGCCCTTCCATCAAAGAGAGATACCGCACACGCCCCTTGACAAGATACAACCCTGTTTTACCTATATCCGTCATTTGGGTCACAGCATGACCTGAGGGGCTGTAAATCTTTTGCGATTGGGTCATGTTGCCAAAGTAACCTGCCCGTAACGTTCCCAGTGCTTTTTGGGTCAAACGTTCGGGATGGTCATACACAAAATCAGAACGATCCCGAGTGAGCTTCTCATCCACCGTGTCTTCCAGCACATCGGCCAGGTAAATCTCTTCCCGTGTGGGGTTGGGGCAAACAGATACAAAGGGCAGATCCCCCCGAATCCCTACAAAATACACCCGTATGCGGGACTGGGGAATGCCATATAAAGAGGCATTCAGCAGATGATGGGCAATTCTGTAGCCTGTATCCTCAAAGGCTTTTTTAAAAACAGACATAATCTCCCCATCATCAATTCTCAAAAGATGACGAACGTTTTCCAGAAGAATCAGTTTGGGTCGATGAAAGCTCACAATCCGCATCATCTCGTAAAAGAGTTTCCCGTTGCTGCACTCCACGCTCTCGCCCTTGCCAGAAATGGTAAAAGACTGACAGGGAAACCCGCCACACAAAATATCATGAGGAGGAATCTCCCTCACATCGATCTCTCGAATATCTCCTTTTGGTTTTTCGCCAAAGTTGGCGTGATACGCCTCGCGGGTTCGGGGGTCAATCTCTGAGGAAAACACACACTGCAATCCCCGCTGTTCCAAAGCCAGCCTGAATCCGCCAATCCCGCAAAAAAGATCGATAAAGGTGCGACAGTCTAAATTCATGACGTTTAATGCTCCCGTCCTGTGCGTTCCATCTCCTCAAAGATGAACGAATAGTAAATACCCAGATTCAGTCCATACCGCACGGAATCGCCATTCATACCGGAGGTGCCGAAGCTATACGACCCGTCATGATGTTTGGTGATGATAAAGCATCCTGCCTCATCCCTTTCGTTGGCAATCAGGCGGGCGGTGTCTTGCAGGCTCTCAAAGGGGGGATGTTTGCTCATCTTAGTGGATTTGGGGACGTTCGGGCTTCATGTTTAAAAACATCTGCTCAATATTCCCCATAATAACGCTTCGAATGATCGTCAGGGATTCTTCATCTGGGGCTTGCTGAATGAGGGTATTTATAATCGTAAAAGCCACACTCATGGGGATAGAGGCCAGAGAATCTTCAGGGATTTTGTTGCGATGGATAAACTTCTTGCCCTCGTCAAAAACATGAGCCACACACGTATCGGTTGTCTTGATCAGGTCTTTCTGAATCTTTTTACTCGGGATATATGCTTTGGTCATGGGTTACGCTCCTGTTGTTACTCAAACTCGTTTAAATGGATAAGTATTGATCATTTTTCTGACTCATTTTCTTGTAGTGATAATCTGTTGGGCTTGGAGCTCTTTTCTTCATCTTTTGCCGTGGTTTAAACGCCGATTGCTCTTCATAAACAAAAATAGGTTTCACGCCATTCTCTTCTATCCAGGCGTTTTGATAATCCCTCCATTCTTGAGAGTGACTTAACGCATCGCCAATCTTGCTTAAAATCTCTCTTTCCGGAAGTTTGCCCTTGAGCTTCTGAAGCGGATGATTGGCAAAGGCTTGGATATAAGCGGTGCGGGCAAGATCAAGCGAGGTCATCTTCTCTCATTCTTTGATGGTGTGTTTCAAAAACAGCACGGGCAAATCCTGCAGGGGTGATACTTCTCATATCGGCTCTGTCTTTCGAGGGAGGCACGTGATGCATCTTGCTTCCCTCATAGGGAAACACAGGCATCTTTTCCGGCATGACAAAACCATTTCCGACCCATAAACAGGTTTTTTTACTGTAAGGGTCACCATATTCCCACGGATCAAATAGATAATCAGACTTGCGCCAGTAAGAAGAGATCGTGCTCACCGGATTTTCGATCATCCACGGACACTCAAGGGTCTTGACAATATCCAGACAACGGGCAAAGAGAGCAATCGCTTCAGAAAGGCGATGTAGTCCCTTGTCTTTAAACCATCTGGCTCCTGAAACAGCTAAATCCGTACAGGGCGGAAAAAACGAGGCAAACACAATCTGCCCTCTGGGAGGAATCCAATGGTGCATATCTGCACCTACTCTGATGATATTGCCCTCTCGCATTTCACCTTTTGGATGCTGGAGATCAATACAGTAACAAAGATAGCCCGCTTCAGCCCATGGCTGTGCCATCACAGTGCTTTTGTCAAAACAGGACAGCATCATCATCGGGACTGTCATTTCTGCGCCAATCTCCAATATAAGAGAGCCAGGGCATCGGCTTCGTTATGGTCTTGAGGGGCGGCGTGTCCCTTCTGTTGTATCGATTTCATCATCATATCTTTGGAGGCACTGCCGTTGCCCGTCATAAACTTCTTGATGGTTCCCACAGGAACACCTTCGTAAGGAATGCCCTCTTGCTCGCACCATGCGGTCAGATGTGCCATAAAGCCTCCGTAGACGTGAGAAGCGTCTGTTCCCACATGACGGCGCACCTCTTCAAAATACACCTCGTTGATGCCGTTGTTGAGGGTTTTCATCTCGTCCAGCCATTTTCTGAATCGCAAAAAACGCATCCCCCCTCCCGAATAGCGGTCACAGGCAAAGGACATCACCCCAGAGATAATCTGTTCCTGGGCAAAAACTGCCCAGCCTGTGGTAGTGCCAAGATCGAGGCTGAGAAGGGTGGTCATTTCTTACCTCTCACATACGCAATGCGTTCATGAGGATGTTCAGGTGTTAGCATGGTGAGTCGCACCATTCATTCATTAACCTGTTATACTGCATGTGTTTTTTAGCGTACGTTTTCCATTCGGGAAGAGAAAAACGCGCCTTATCAAATTTCCTCATGATCTTACCATAGTCCTTGCTGCCAATCTTCACATCACAGAAACTTTTATACTCTGCAAGCTCTTTTTCTCTAGCGGTATAAAGATCATATAGCTGCTCCATTTCTTTCCTGACTTTACTCATCTTCTCATCAAGTGTTAGCATGCGATGCTCCTTCTTATTTGCTTCAATGATCAAGGGTGAGCAGGGTGGTCATTTTTTCTTTCCATGTATTATTTTTAGCCATTCATCTCTCAAGTAAGTGAGAATAAGCTCTTGACGTTCTTGCTCTGTCATTTTTCTACCTCTCCAATAAATCCAAAATAGCATCCATTTTACGGGATGCTCTCTCACATTCCTCTTCGAGGTAATCAAGATCGTTTCTCAAATCTATCATATGCTTCCTTATGCTTTCTTTGTGTTTGAAAGAGTGCGCATCAGAGTGCAGAGAATCCGTGATCACCAAACAACCGCCTTTATCAATGTAAGCGGATCCCGCATATGATTTTTGACCCCCAATTTCAACTTTGACTTCCATGTTTGTCAGAGGCTGATTTAATTCTTCTTTCAATTCATTGACCAACATTTTACTTTTCCCTCAACATTTCATCCAGTTTCTGTTCCAGAAGCTTGAAGGACTTCTCCCCAATGGCTGAAGCCCTGCCATCCGTTACTACATCGCGCATGACCCTGGTGGACAGCATGAGATACATGGTTTTTTCGGAAGGAATCGCCATCAGAAGCAGTCCCAGAATCAAGGGAATCCAGAGCTTGTTTTTTACAAAGTTCCACAGACCATCTTCTTCTTGAATCAATCCCATCACAGAAAGGAAAATAAGGAGGCAACAAGCGCAGAAACTCATGATGGAAAAAACACACAGTTTTCCTAAAAAATCAATTGTATATAACCAAAAGATCATTTTCTGTCTCCTTCATCATCCGCGAGTATTTTCACAATCAAAAACATGGCGACTCTTTCCTACTCTACCGGCATAATGATAACTCTTTTCTCAAAGAACGGCTTGGCTTCTGACGAATTGCCCACAGGCTCACCGCGCATCAGCGCGATCTGGTCTTTGTCCGGCAAAGCCACCAGAATAGTTCCCAGGAGAAACAGAGTCCCCATCATGATCCGAAGCCATTTCAGCTTGATGCGGGA
>Ga0075158_10003551_pt1 | contig 10944 bp, 8 predicted proteins | sample JI91814BDNA_FD_70968 | JGI IMG/M metagenome (GOLD analysis project Ga0075158, IMG submission 70968) | Wastewater effluent complex algal communities from Wisconsin, to seasonally profile nutrient transformation and Carbon sequestration -... | ecosystem: Engineered > WWTP > Effluent > Algae... | reverse complement strand
ATCAGGTTGAACTCCCATTCAAAGCCTTCCAGCTCAGAAGTCAGTTTCTTTTCTGCCATAAATTTCTCTACAGCTCGTTGGATTTTTAATCCCACATTCTTGACCATGGCCGTTTGTTGTGTATTTCTAGACAATGGCCCAACACGAATTACTGAATCATACTGGGTATTAACCATGGGGATAATTTCAGCATTGGAAACCAAGCTTAACTGCCTGCGGCCAGTCAATGGAACAGTGGCACATGCATAAATTACTGTAGTAAAAAGGGCGAGGATGATGGCTTTTTTAAGCATACGGTTTAATTTTAGACTAAAATACAAATCCAGGAATTTCCAGATTCACCACAATTTACAAGCCATGCCAACAAAATCCATTTTACGATTATTTATTATACTTTTTTTGTTGGCCACTACCGCCAGTGCACAGAAACAACAAATTGATATTCAGCGTATAGAGCCAGCTTTTTGGTGGGCAGGCATGAAAAATCCTGAACTTCAGATACTCTTTTACGGCAAGGATATCTCATCGGCAACCGCCACGCTATCGTACGAAGGTGTGGAAATTACGCGCAGTGAGAAACCAGAAAACCCGAATTATCAATTTCTTTACCTGGCCATAAACCCTTCTGCGAAGCCCGGAATTATTCCGATAACGTTCACTTCGGGTAAGAAGAAACGCGTCATTAACTATGCGCTAAAGAAACGTGAGAAAGATGCTGCCGACTACAAAGGCTTTACTTCCGCAGACGTCCTTTACCTGATCATGCCCGATCGTTTCGCCAATGGTGATGAAACAAATGATATGGTTGCTGGTATGCTTGAGAAGCCCAATCGCGCTGAGCTCTACGGCAGGCATGGCGGAGATTTGAAAGGAATTGAGAACAACCTTGACTACCTAAAGGATCTTGGTGTTACTGCACTGTGGCTTAACCCGGTACTGGAGAACAATCAGCCGCATTCATCTTACCATGGCTATGCAATTACTGATTTTTACAAAGTAGATGCTCGCTTCGGGACTAACGAAAATTTTAAAGCGCTTACTAAAATGACCCATGATAAAGGAATGAAAATGATCATGGATATGGTGTTTAATCATTCAGGAAGTGAGGCTTGGTTTGTAAAAGACTTGCCGCAAAAAGACTGGATTCACCAGTTTGCGGAATACACGAATTCAAATTATCGTTTATCCACTACCATCGATCCGTATGCATCAAAAGCTGATGTTGATAAGATGCAGCAGGGATGGTTTGACAGGCATATGCCTGATCTCAATCAGCATAACGCATTGCTGGCAACGTATCTGATCCAAAACAGCATCTGGTGGGTGGAGTATGCGCAGCTCGATGGTATCCGGATGGATACACACCCCTATCCGTACAAAGATTTTATGGCGACCTGGTGCAAGGCCGTCCTGAACGAGTATCCAAACTTTAATATTGTAGGTGAAGTTTGGGAAGAACGTGTTTTACTTACCTCCTACTTTCAGCGAAATGCTAAGAATGCAGATGGCTATCAGGGCAATCTTCCCAGCGTAACAGACTTCCCCCTCAAGTCTGCGCTGAACCAGGCCTTCAACGAACAGGACGGATGGGATAATGGACTCGCAAAGATTTATTATGCCTTAATCCAGGATTTCGGATACACAGAAGCTAACAACAATGTCATCTTCCTGGACAATCACGACATCAGTCGCTTTGCAACATCTGTTGGAGGTGATATCAATAAGCAAAAAATGGGTTTTGTTGCGCTGCTCACCTTGCGTGGAATACCACAGCTGTTCTATGGCGGTGAGCTTGGAATGTTGGGTGATGGCGGAAATCATGGCAAGCTTCGGGCAGACATGCCCGGTGGCTGGAAAGGTGATGCCAGAAGCGTGTTCACTGAAGCGGGTCGTACCAAAGATGAAAATGAGTTGTTCAGCTATGCCAGAACAATCCTAAACTGGAGGAAATCAAAAGAAGTAATCCACACTGGCAAGCTTATGCATTTCATACCGGAAAATGGAATCTATGTCTACTTCCGGTACACCGATTCTGAAAGTGTTATGGTGATCCTCAACAATAACACTGAGGAGAAAACGCTGACCACACAACGCTTCAACGAACGCTTACGACAATATAACGCAGCCGAAAATATTGTAACCAAACAATCCGTTAGTAACTTGCAGAGCCTTGTGCTGCCGGGCAAATCGGCAACCATACTAGAGTTAAAGAAATAACATGAGAATTTTCGCCATCGGTCGGAATTATGTGGAGCACATTCAGGAGCTTAATAATGAGCGCCCTGATGAACCTGTGGTTTTCACCAAACCCGATACAGCCGTGTTGCGCAACAACGCACCGTTTTTCATGCCTGATTTCTCGAAAGACATCCATCATGAAATTGAACTTGTGCTTCGGGTGTGTAAAGAGGGTAAGAACATTGAGGAAAAATTTGCGCATAAGTACTTCGATGCCATTGGATTAGGTGTTGATTTTACCGCACGCGATTTGCAGCAGAAAGCAAAGGAAAAGGGACTTCCCTGGGATATTGCTAAAGGTTTCAACGGATCGGCCCCCCTATCCGACAAGTTTTTACCGGTAGGTGAATTCAAAAATTTAAAAGATATAAACTTCAGTTTGCAGATTGACGGCCAGCTGAAGCAGAAAGGAAATACAAGCCTGATGCTGTTCAGCTTTGAATACATCATCGCTTACCTGTCGAAATTTTTTACGTTGCGTACTGGTGATCTCATCTTCACCGGAACGCCTAAGGGAGTGAGTGCAGTGTCGGTTGGAAACGTTTTATCCGGGTATATTGAACATGAAAAGTTACTGGAGTTTGAAGTTAAGTGATGTACGTTTAATTGTATTCCTTCTGGCGGCTTATCCGGCTGCTGCACAATTCAGCGAAACAGATTCAATCCCTGCCGCTAAGCCAAGAGACCAGGAACGATACATCTTTCCGATCAAACCCGGATCTCCAAGCTCTCTTGCTGGCACAATGGGTGAATTACGAAGCACACATTTTCATTCGGGCATCGACATCCGGACAAACAACGAAATAGGCTGGCCGGTGCTCGCTTCCAAAAGCGGTTACATTTCGCGTGTTGGCGTAAGCCCTTCCGGATACGGTAACGTGTTGTACATCACCCATCCCGATGGCAATACGACCCTCTATGGCCACCTGGAAAAATTTAAAGGTGCGGTAGGCGATTACGTTTTAAAAGAACGCTATCGCAAAAAGCAATCAACCATCGATCTTGAATTTTCACCCGGAATATTTCCGGTAAAGCAGGGTGACACCATCGCATATGCAGGAAACACTGGCTCATCAGGTGGACCGCATCTTCACTTCAACATTCAACGCAAGGAGTTTGCGCTTGATCCATTGAATTTTGAATTCAATGAAGTCCGGGATGTTACATCGCCTGTAGTTCAGAAGGTCGCGCTTAAAACACTGGACATTAATTCACGGATAAATGATCGTTTCGGACGGTACGAATTTTATGCTACCCGTGCAGGGAACAAATACTCCCTGAACACTCCAATTCTTGCATCCGGAAATATTGGAATTGAAATCCTGGGATATGATCGGGTTGACAATGCCCGGTTCCGGTGTGGGATAAACTACATTGAAGTATTCGTTGACAGCGTCCGCATCTTCAGCCAGAAGATTGAGGAAGTGAATCTTGCAGAGTCCCGCGGCATTTATAGCCTGATTGACTACAAAGCCCATCGAAGTCAGGGCAATCGTTTCTACAAGCTTTACATCGATGATGGAAACAAGCTTGAATTTTATAACGCATCTCCCGGCAATGGTCAGATTCGGATCGATTCAACAAAAATTTCGAATGTACTGATCGTGCTTAAAGACATCTATGGAAATACCAGTCGGGTAAGCCTGAAACTTAAACCTGTTTCCAAAATCAAAGAAGTTAAGATGCTGGAAGCTGCAACTGTTCCGGCTGCTTATGATATCCAGGATAATACCTTGAGCATTATTACAAAAGCATGCGCGGGCGTACCGGCAACGGCATACATCAATGGAAGTGTGAAAGAGATTTTACCGGATTACTACAATACCGGTAAATCCGTTTACCTGTTTGATCTCCGAAAAGAGATTCCGGATTCGGTAAATGTTTGCGGGCAAACGTTGATTCCCAACATTAAAGCTGCTGTTCCTTCCGGAGTAGAATTTAAATATTACAGTGAACGAATTGATGTTCAACTTCCGAAAGGCTCATTGTTTGATACGCTTTATCTGAATGCCAATCATCAGGTCAGGGTTGACAGCCTGGAAATATTTACAGTTGGAAGTCCCTTAATCCCATTAAACCGGAACATTTCAGTTTCATTAAAACCATCCCGTACATACTCAACGGATAAAAATATCGGAGTATACCGCATGATCGGAAAAGGTTTTGGTTACGAAGGCGGAAAGTGGGTAAACGGAAGCCTGAATTTTGTAACGCGTGAGTTTGGGAACTTTACTATCCTGAAAGACAAGATACCCCCTACTATTCGGGTAATTTATGTGAACAATCAGGCAGCGCGCTTCAAAATTAAAGATGAACTATCAGGGATTAATTCATTTGAAGCTACGTTAAACGGACAATGGCTGCTGATGAATTATGATGCCAAGTCAAATACAATCATGTCGGAAAAGCAAGTTAAAGGACCATTGAAAGGAGATTTTGTGCTGACGGTTACCGACAATGCGGGCAACAAGAAAATCTATACGCAACGAATATTATGAGCAACATGCCTGAACCAGGGACCAAGGCTCCTGACTTTACCGTTAACAACCAGGACGGCAAACCTGTTAAGCTTTCCTCGTTGAAAGGAAAGAAGATTGTCTTGTACTTCTATCCAAATGATGAGACGCCCGGTTGTACGGAAGAAGCCTGCAACTTGCGCGACAATTACAAAGTACTTCTCAAGCAGGGCTATGAAGTTCTAGGCATTAGTTCCAATACAGAACTGCAACATCAGAAATTTATCAAAAAAGAAAAACTACCGTTTCAGTTACTCGCGGATGTCGACAAAAGCGTACACAATAAGTATGGCACCTGGGGAGAGAAATCAATGTATGGTAAAAAATTTATGGGTACGCTGCGTACCACCTTCCTCATTGATGAGAAGGGCGTTATCACGGATGTTATTAAAAAGGTTAAAACGAAAGATCATACAGCGCAGATTCTGAAATAGCCAAGGCAGTTACTTAACCGTAATGCTAAAGGTCTTTGAACCCATACGTCCATCGTTCGTCATTCCATGGATCACCCCGATAAAATTTCCCTTCTTATCGGACGTATAAAAGCTTATCACCTGATTTCCATCTACATCGGTTTCAATATCAGGCTGCCAGTAGAGCACATTTCTGAAGTCAGGTAATCTGCTGTCCTTGCGTTGAGCAGTGGAATAATCGGGTGAGTTAAAGGTTCTCATTCGCTGCAGTCCTTCATAATCAATCACAAGGGCTTTGGGATCAATATCAAATCCGCCAAAGTTTCCTCTATAGGTGCTTACATCAACAATGCCATTATACACAACGGAACCTATGAAATATCTATGGTTTACGATACTAACCTTTTTCACTGTGGTTGCATCTGTATTCAGCAGTATATCTGTATCCAGTACCGGCATTCCATCCAGCAGAATTAATGGCTCCTGTTGAAAGAAAAGTTCTGTGGCCTTATCCAAAACATAAAGCAGCGCTTTTTTATCAGCTCGTCTTACAATAATGCCCGGAACGTATTCACGAAAAACGTCCGCCAAAGTCGGGAACCTAACATAATCATCAAGGAGGTAGGATATACTTGGTTTTCCATAAAATCTTACCGTATCAGGTGTATCGCGTAAAAAATTATTAGGGTTTTGAAACGTCCGTTCAACCTGTGTGTGAATATTGTTCATCACCAGGGTTTGTTCAGTTGACTTCTCCGGAGCAAAGTTCTGCAGGGGAAGAGTATTATGCCGTGCATCAAACGGGTCATTTAGCTGTACGCTGTATCCGCTCGCCTGAAAAATAACAGGATTTGTGCCGTACAAATCATTAACAGCAAACTGAAAGTTCCCTTTTTGATCAGTCTTAACCACGCGGAAAACCGGATTAATACCTGCCATTGAAAGGAATACCTTCGCACTATCGGCCAATGCCCCACTCGCTTCATCGCGGGCGATACCCGTTATGATTTGCCCCTCGTATTCCGGTGAATACGTTATGCTGGGTGTAGTATTATTGATTATTTTTTTCCAGTCAAACCTCCTCCAACCGTGTGTAAGCATCAGGTTGTCAGTTGCCTTTGCGGTAAGCGAATCACTCGTTGCAAAATAAAAATCTGGTTGTTCAATTTTGCCACCAAGATCAGAAACCAGATACGCATAGCTCAGAATGCCCATCGCCTGTGGTGTCTGCTGCAATGAATCAACCGCGTACATTGAAAATGACATATTTGCAGCAACAGGCACAGATTTGTTATCGCGGGTATTGATACTGACTTTTACTTCCTCACGGGAAGAAAATTGGTATGCCTGCGGCCTGCTTTCAATAAGCAATTGATTTTCAGGTTTCTTAAACACCAATCGTTCAGCGATCGGATTTTTCAAGCGATCAAAAAGTGTAATGTGTGAAATTCCGTCTCCTAATTTATTTTTATCGATTGTAAACACGGCTTTGTTTTCTTTAAAGAAAGCCACCAAGACTGATTTTACCTGCTGACGTGTATGGGCAAGCAACATCACATAGTCAGATTCAATGGCAGGATTGTTCCGCGATACCGTTATCGAGAGTTTTTCATTCCCGGTTACTTCCATTACATATCCTGCTGAAGCAATTTCCGGAAGGGTATACTTTATTGATTCACCATTAGCCGTAACAATAGCATTGTATTGAAATCCCTTTTGCGGTGAGAATCTAAACTTTCCCAAGCCAAAGGTTAACGGTTCAAAGGTTGCGACTGTAGCATTATTCTGATCAACAACAACACCGCTTGCCTGTAACCCCTTGCCATAAACATCTGTGATTCTGAACCCAACGGTGCTCGTCAGCCCTTCCACAAGGTTTCCGCCTTCGGGATAAAATTCAACCTTTACAACCGGGCGTTCAACGGCTTTCATTTCTACAGGAACACCCTGGGCATTAATAACGGTTATATTCTTTTCGAAAAAATAACTTTCGTTATCATTCATCATCCAGCGTGTATAGGCCCTCAACCGATACGTACCAGTTGCAAGTCTCGAAATGTCAATCGAACCTATACCTTTGCCTTTTGTCAACTCAATTTTTGCTTGAAGCGCTGCCGCGTGTGTTGCATCTATCAATTCGATGTTAACAACTTTGCTTAACGCCATGGGTGTATGCAGCATTTCATTGATGCTGTAAGCCTTAATCCAGATAATTTCGTTAGCGAGGTATGTCTCCTTATCCGTATGGATAAACACCTTTTCGTGCAGGTTATCACGGCTATACGTATTGAATTTCTTCAACACGTCCGCCAGCTCATTGTTCTGGCCTACGGCCAGGTTTGCGCAACAAACCAATAGCACAGTTAATATTCTGATTCCGATGGTTGAAAAATTTAAAAAAGAAAGACGGTTCACAGTTATTGAGTTTTCAGGGATGCATAATATTCGATGACTTTAATCAGGCTTTGCTCTTTTTTTGCTTTTGAAAATTTGAGCCTGTTTTGACGAATAAAGCTCCGCATCTGTTCTTCCCTGTCAGAAAAAATTTTTAACAGGCTTGCTTTAACACCTACACTTTTGGTACTCACAGAACTGACGGGATAAGCCTGACTGTTCAGGATTACATAGTAATCAGTGATCATATGCCACAACTCGGTTTGATTCTTTCTCCTTTTTGCGCAGAGCACGGTACTGTCCGACCAATAAAGAATTTCATAAAAATCGTTTTTAATCCCGTCCACGCCCGTAAGTGCCCTGAATTTATGCCCTGCGTAGTTGAATTTTTGAACTTTCCCTTCTGGCAGAACAATAGCTTTGCGCTGTGGTGTAAGTACAACAACCTCACTTCTGCAAATATCAAACGACAGATTAATAGACGGATAAACAACACCCTCAAAAACGATTGTCTCTGGTCTGAATTCATCGGTTAAAAAGAATGGATGTTCACCCGGCCGGGTTTGGGCAGTTGTAAGAGCCGTTGCTGCGTACATGCCGGTTTTCTTTACAAAATAGGGATAATATTCTCTTCCTGTATATACGGCCAGAGACGGACTTAGCTTCGAAAGTGCACTGTCAAAAGCAATTTCATAAATTGAGACAGGTACGGAAGAAGTTTCGGATTGCGCCAGAAGCAATGAAGGAAATACCAGAACTAAAATTGAACAAAGAATACGCTTCCTACCCATTACCATGCATTTTCCTCCAAATTAAGAAATTATAAATTCTTTCTTTTCAAGCTATTTGACCTTAACCGGTTTTAGTTCGTAAAACCAGATATCATCATTCGGGACATCAAACTCCAGTGCTTTTACATTCAGGTTATTGTCTACGTTAAACTTTACTGTACCAAACTGAAACCACGAAAGCTCAGCCGCATTGTCCCACTTGATTTTCCAGACATCGTAGTGCCAGTGCTCGAGTGTCGCATTAAATTTTTTGGAATGCTCAAATGATATCCTAAGCTTATCTCCTTCGTTGGTTACGGTAATATTACCGTAGATATCCGCATAGTAAGTTCCCACGTACTTATCCGTTGGAACAGAGGGCTTGGTTCCTTCCACGTGAGCTTTGATACGGTCAGGAATCCGTGAGTCGTTTGCGATATAACGTTTTGTGTTCGCTAAATATTCTGCCGAATAGTCGCGTTCTTTAGCTTTTAAGAAAGCATCGAGTGTATAGTTCACAACGGAAGTCATTAGCCCGCCTTTCATTCCGTTCGTTAAAACAACAACTCCCAGCTTTTCATCCGGTATCATCGCTACAATAGAAAGCATTCCAGAGTAACCTCCTGTGTGCCCCACACGCATTTTACCCTTGTAATCCGCAAGGTCCCAGCCTAAACCATATCCGCGAAAGTGTGTATCGAAGTTTTCATCTGCATTGTTAACCGTGAATACATTATGCGGAGTCCAGAGGGTATTGCGCAATTGAGGTGTTAATAAGGTGTCCTTACCCCAGATCCCATTATTAAGATTAAAGATCATCCACTTCGACATGTCTTCAACACTTGAAACAATTCCGCCCGTAGCGGCAATCGCTTCCCAGTCTTCCCATGGAATCGGAACATGTTTGTTCTCCGTAAAAGCATGCGGTGAAGCAAAGTTTCCCTTCTGTCCAATGTACTTGCTCGATGTAACCGAACGGCTCATTCCCAACGGATTAAAAATCCTGTCCTGAATAATATTCCCCCACGGTTTGCCTGCAACTGTTTTCATCACCTCACCTGCCGTGATGTACATGATGTTGGAGTATCCATATCCCGCCCTGAAGTTGTATGACTGCGGAAGATATTTTGCCCGTCTGATAATTTGCTCTGCGCTCAGGTTATCAGAAAGATACCAGATCGCGTCTCCGCTAAACGTTTCGAAGCCCACCCTGTGACAGAGCAGATCGCGAACCGTTACATCTTGGGAAACATAGGGGTCGTAGAGCTCAAAATACGGAAGGAATTTGCGGACCTTATCATCCAATGAAAGCTTGCCTTCCTTTACCATCATGGCAATGGCTGCAGTCGTGAAGGCCTTTGAGTTCGATGCAATTGCGTAGAGTGTATGACCATCGGTTTTATCCGGTTTGCCTGCCTCTTTGACACCATAGCCCTGACTGAAAATCACTTTACCATCTTTAACTATTGCTACGCTCATGCCAGGTACTTCCCAGTCTTTCAGCGCTTTAGCAAAGTAGGCATCGAGCTTTTTAAGATCGGGTTGCGCCACCAACTGAAACGTCAGCAGTAGAGCGATGAACAGCAGCGGGGTTTTTCTCATGGTTAGGTAAAATTATAAATGAAAAGTAACTGTTTTTCTTTCTTTGGAAAAGACAGATATTCGCCAAAATTTTTGCATGGCACAACCTGATCTTGACAAGCTTAAGAAGCTCGCAACCCAAATCCGAAGAGATATTGTACGAATGGTTCACGGCTGCCAGTCGGGCCACCCCGGTGGATCGCTTGGCTGCACCGAATATTTTGTGGCGCTCTACTTTCATATCCTGAAACACGATCCGTCTTTTAAGATGGACGGAAAAGGTGAAGATCTTTTCTTCGTTTCTAACGGACATATTTCTCCTGTATGGTATTCAACACTTGCCCGCGCAGGTTACTTTGATGTTAAAGAGCTCGCAACCTTCCGTAAACTTAATTCAAGATTGCAGGGTCATCCTGCCACGCACGAAAAACTTCCCGGAATTCGTATAGCATCCGGTTCGCTGGGCCAGGGATTGTCCGTTGCGGCTGGTGCAGCGCAAGCCAAAAAATTGAATGGCGATGATCGCTTTGTCTTCTGCCTGATGGGCGATGGCGAGCAGCAGGAAGGTCAGGTGTGGGAAGCGGCCATGTATGCCGCGCACAATAAAGTTGATAACCTGATTGCCACAATCGATTATAATGGTCAGCAGATTGACGGCCCGGTAAAAGAAATTCTGGACCTGAAGGATCTTAAAGCCAAATGGATAGCCTTTGGTTGGGAAGTTCAGGAATTTAATGGCAATGACCTGAAAGAAGTGATCAGCGGTTTAGAGCATGCGAAAGCCCTGGCTAAGAAAGGAAAACCTGTGATCAACCTGATGAAGACTGATATGGGTTCCGGTGTTGATTATATGATGGGATCACACAAGTGGCACGGAGTAGCACCGAATGATGAAGAATTAAGCAGAGCGCTTGCGCAACTGGAGTGCAGTGAAGATTACTAACCCATGCCGGGTGATGTTATAAACCTCGCGCAAGCACGATCCACGGAATTAATGCAATTAGTAAACCGATTAAAAACCAGATAAGAAAT
>Ga0075158_10003548_pt1 | contig 10947 bp, 3 predicted proteins | sample JI91814BDNA_FD_70968 | JGI IMG/M metagenome (GOLD analysis project Ga0075158, IMG submission 70968) | Wastewater effluent complex algal communities from Wisconsin, to seasonally profile nutrient transformation and Carbon sequestration -... | ecosystem: Engineered > WWTP > Effluent > Algae... | reverse complement strand
TTAAAATTAAATCCTTTTTTTTTTAAAAAAAACAAATGGATGAAAAACTTAATGTCAACTGGAGCACTATTGAATTTGATGATTTAAATGATAACACACAATCTAAAACGTCATTATCTTCATCTTCATCCCAAACATCATTTGATTCATCTTATTTAATTACAATAAAACATTTTTTATATTATTTTATGGTTGGATTTAATGAAACTTATAATAATAATATATTTAAAAATTTATATAAAAAAGAAAATTATGAAATAAAATGTTCTAATAATAATGAATTTATAATTTCTGATGATGTAAAATATTTTTACATAAAAGAAATAAATGATTTTAATCCTGAAGAAGAATATAATAATTTAAAAAAAAATAATTATTATTTAATAAATGATCATATTCATTTTATTATTAACCATTTATTTTTTTATAAAAATGAATATATAAAAAATTTATCAACAATAAATACTGAGGAATTAGAAAAAAACATTAAGTCAAATAAAATAAAAAAAAGAGGTGTTGATGGTGTAAAAAATTATAAAATATATGAATATGAAATAACTATAAATGAAAATATTTATGAAAAAATGCTTTTTTCTAATGTAGTAAAAATTAATGAAAAACATTATTTATTTATATCTTATAGACACGAAAATTCTAATAATTTTAAAAATCCATTAAATATTAATGAATTTATAAAAAAATGTGATTTTTTAAATATAAAAGATTATAATTTATCATTTATGATTTCAATGAATTTATTATATAAAACTTTATTTATTAAAGAAACTAATTTTTATAAAATTGATTATAATAATAAAATAAAAGAATGTGGAATTTTTAAAGTATATTTTGATATTTTAAATGAATTACTTAATGATGATGATGATGATAAATACGAAGAAGAAAAAGAAGATATGCAAAATGCAATTTTTTTAACTTGTATTAAAAAAAAAGAATTTGAAAAAAACATAATATTAAATAAAAATATTGAATGTTATGAATTTATTGGAATTTTTGGAAATTTATTTCAAATTGATATAGATAAAAATAACAAAAAAAAAATATTATATAATATTAATAATTCTTATTTATTTAAGAATATTTCAGAAATTTATAATAGTTTTTATTTTTTTATTGAAAATGAATTATTTAAATTTTTATTAAAAGATTATAAAGATTATTTTTTAAAAGAAAGATTTGTAGATATTGGAAATTGTTTAGATATAAGCAATATGAATGACGATCAACTTTTTTATCTTTTTTCAAAATTAAAATTTTTTTATAATTTATATTTTTCATATTTTATATATGATTTAGATATATTAGAATTTTATTTTATTAAATATAATTTAATATTTGGAATTACAAAAATAGTTTCATATCAAGATTTAGAATTATTTTCTGATGAAATTGATCCTTATACAAGAAATATAAATATCAAAAATAGGGATTTATGGGATGAATTTTTTAATATTGGTAATGGTGTTGATAATAATAAATATAAATTAAAAGAAAATCTCAAATTAAGATATATTAATGGTAATCCTGATTTTATTATTGGTTTAAAAAAAATAAAAGAAAAACGTTTTACGGTCATTGGGTTTAGAAATGATGTTAAACTTGATTTAAAATACCTAGAAAATTTTTATTTGTTTCAATTTTATATGAGAAATTATTTAATACTTGTATTTGATACTGAAATTTTATCTTACATTGGAACAATTTTATTTTTTATAATAAGAGAAACTGATAATTTTAAATGTTATTATAATGAGAGGTGTTCTACAATTTTAAGTAAATCCAAAAGTGAGATCTGCATGGGAGTTAAAAATAAAGAAGATAAAAGATGTGAAAATTGTTTTAATTTTATATTAAATTAATTAAAAAAAAAATAGATTAAAATTATTTATATATGTTTAAAGTGCGATTAACTTAATGAAAAAATTAATATATTTTATTTATTTATTTATATATATATATATATATATATATATATACATACATACATATATAATTTATTTTCTTTGTTTTTATATTTATTATTAATAAAAAAAAAATAAATAAATAAATAAAACAAAAATTAAGCTATATATTATTATTTTAAATATGATTTTTTTATTATTATTATTATTATTACCACAACTTTTTTTATGTATCAATAATAATAAAATTATTTTTATATATGGACAAACTCCAACATTAAATTATACACCATATCCAACACCTTCACCTATTGAAAATACAAGAGATATGGATTATTATTTTGTTTATGAAAATCCTCCAATAAATTGGATACAAGCTGAAGAAATATGTAGAGATAGATATAAATCACATTTAGGATCAATATCAACACAAAGAGAATTAAATTATATAAAATCTACACTTGGTTATGGTGAATTATTTATTGGTTTAAATGATATTAATAATGAAGGATTAATTATTTGGGAAGATGATGTTACAATAACCCAAACATTTTGGGCATTAAATCAACCATTAAATGATAATAATTTAGATTGTGGATTATTAAGATTTCAAAATCCAGCATCAACATCAGATGGTTTTGTTTTAATATCTTGTTCAACAATACAATTAAATAATTTTATTTGTAATAAACCACATACAAATAATTTTTATATGGTAAAACCAGTATCACAAATTGGATGGAATCAAGCAAATAGCTATTGTATAACAAATTATGGAACTAATCTTTCAACAATAATAACACCAAATGATCATATAGCATTAAATTATATATCTCAAGGTGTTCCTTATATGATTGGATATAAAAGAAATGGAGGAAATAATTTATTTTATTGGGTATCTTCTATTTCTTCAAGTTATATTTCATGGTTAAATTCAATTGAACCAGCTCCATCAGCATCTGATACATGTATTTATGCAGATTCAAAAGGTAAATGGGTTGGGTTTGATTGTAATACAGCATCTATATCAATATTTTTTTGTGATAAACCATCAAAACATAAAGAGTATCATAGAACATTATCAATATCAAATTGGTATGGAGCTGAATCTAATTGTTATTATTCATATGGAACAAGTCTTCCAACAATAACAAATATAAATGATTTAAATTGGTTATATTCATTAATTACAATATCAACAACAAATGGTGCAAGTTTTATTGGATTAAATGATATTGAAAATGAAGGTGAATATAGATGGAGTTCAGAAGAAAAAAATGTTGAATATTTTAATTGGGGAATTGGTGAAGGAACAAATGTTAATGAAGATTGTGTTTATATGGATGTTGCAACAAAAAATTATATTGATTTTACTTGTACAGTACAACATGGAAGTTGGCATGGATGTGATAAAAAACCAGTAAGAGAATATTATGTTGAAAAATTAAGTTATTTTATAAGAAAAACACAAGGTGAAGAATTATGTAAATCAAAATATGGAACACATTTAGCAACAATAAAAAGACCAGAAGAAATAACAATGTTACAATCTATAACAGGAGGAGGTTCATATTGGACTGGATTAACATTAAATTCATCAAAAAATTTTTGGTTATCTGGTGAAGAATTTGGAAGTTCAGATTCTTCATTAATATATGATAATTTATTTCCAAGCAATATTCATGTACTTATTAGTGTAAATGTGTTTCAAAAAACAGATAATGGACCATATATAAATTACCTTGTATGTGATAGAGTAAAACCAAGGGAATATATAAAAATATTATCACCAACACCATTATCATGGGATCAAGCAGAAAATGATTGTTCAACCAAATATGGTAGTCATTTAGCAACTATTGAAACAAGTGAAGATAGAAGTTATTTATTATATGAAACATTAGGATTTTCATATTATATTGGATTAAATGATAAAGGTATTGCAACAAAACATAAATGGTCAAGTGGTGAAAATTTAGGTTTATATACTCAATGGAAATCTGGTTTAGTTTTAAATGGTGATGAAGATTGTGTAGCATCAATAAAAAATATAATAACATTTAAAGATGATTGGGTTGAAATATCATGTAGTTTATTATTTTATGATTTATATTTTTGTGATGAACCAGAAGTAAAACAATATTATAAACATATAACATCAACATTATCAACATGGGATTCTTTTGAAACATTATGTCAAACAAAATATGGAACAAATTTAGGAACAGTAACAAATTTAAATGAAATATATGAAATTGGTAATTGGTTTCGTAAAATAACAATTGGACAAAATCATATATATAATGCTGGTATAACAATAGGATTAAATGATAAAATAAAAGAAGGTAGAAGAGTATGGAATTCTGGATATGTTTATAGTTCATATTATCCATGGATAACAGGACATCCATTTGAAGATAATTTAGATCCAACATGGGATTGTGTAGAATTATCATATACAAAAGATGTTTTAAATAGTGGTTTAAGATTTTTTGTTTCAGCAAAATGTAATCAAAATTGGTTTTATTCTTATATATGTGATAGACCAAAAGCTAGAAAATATTTTATAATATCACAAACAGCAGCATCAAAAACATTATCAGTATCTAGTATTGAATGTAGTTCTTTAGCATCATCATCATTACCAACAGTAAATACATTAATCGATAGTTTATATATTTATAAAATTACAAGACAAAATGGATATTATATAGGATTGAGTAATAAATTTGGTGATGGTATATTATCAAATCATTATGGATGGACATCATTTGTAAAAAATAGTGGATATACTAATTGGGGAATTGCACCATCATCAGGATTACCAACTATTACATCATCTATAGATTCAAGAGGTGTTTTAGTATTAAATGATTTAAGTTGGTTTAGTATTTTAAAATCATCATCAAGTAATACAGTAATAACAGTATGTGACCCAATAAGAACATATTTTTATAATAAAATAATAGGTACATATAGTTGGGATAATGCAAATCAACAATGTTTTATAACACATGGAAGTACATTAGCAACAATAAAAAATGAATATGATTTAGGATATTTAATGTCATTAACAGTTGGTATAAATGGATGGGTTGGTTTAATATCAACACCAACACATTCAAATACTTGGTCATCAAAATATTTAGGTACATATTATGAACAAAGATATATAAATGATATAATGCCACAACCAACACCATTTTTTGGTAGTTATATAACAGCATCAGGATCAGATATGACTAATTATAAAATAGGATATAATATTTTAGCACAAACAACAATAACACCAACAATACCAAATGTATTTTGTGATCAAACACAAATAATACAAACAAAATCACCAACAAGTCCTACTGTTAAATCACCAACTAAAAATCCAACAATAAAACCAACAACAAAATCACCAACTAAAAATCCAACAACATTATCACCAACAACAATGTCACCAACAATAAAACCAACAACAAAATCACCAACTAAAAATCCAACATTACCACCAACAACAAAATCACCAACTAAAAATCCAACAAAATATCCAACATTATCACCATCAAAAACACCAACAACAAAATCACCAGTAATTATATCACCAACAATAAGTTCACCATCACGTTTAATAATAAGATTATCATTAGAAAAACATACTGGATATTTTAGAGATGATATATGCACAGAAGATGAATTTCCATCTGAATTAATAGCATGTTCAGAAAGATTTCCGATTGTTTATGGGTGGAAAAATAATAAATTTAAGGATCCATATAATATAATAAATTATTATAATTTAAATGGAACATCTTTTGTAAATTATTACAATGGAACTAATATATTTCAAAGTAATATATATACATTAAATGATGGGTTTGTAAAAACAATAAATTATTATGCAAATATTTTATATACATCAAATTTAAGACATATTTGGTATGGTTCAAGTGAATTTAATTGTTATGATTTTAAAAACTCTGCAAGTAATGGATATGTCATATATATTACATCAATATCAACATCATCATTAAGTGTTATTAGACCATGTCAATTTTTTAATCATGTTCAATGTGGATGTATACAAAGTGGTGTGACATTATCACCAACAACAAAATCACCAACAAAAAATCCAACAACAAAAAATCCAGGATATGTTCCACCATCAATAAGTCCAACACCATTTGGAACTAATCCAAATACAGATTCTATAAATAATTATTTTGGAACATCAAAATCATTTATTAATGATACAATAAATAATAACAATCATCTTATTTTTTATTTGGTTAAAAATGAAAAAAAAGAAGAAGAAGAACAAGGAATTAAACAAAATGGTGATATAGATAATTTTAAAGATATATCAAAAAATATGTGTGAAGAATATATAAAAGATTCAATTGAATGTTCATCAATAGAACCATTTTTATCATATAAAAATCATAGAATAGTAGATGATATTCCAAATTTAATGGGATTTAATCCATTTTCAACAAGTGTTTATACATTAGATTATTTATATTATAATGATACAAAAACAATAATATTAGATATGAATAATAAAACAACATATGGTAGAAGTATATCTTATATGAATTTTGTATATGGAAATGATGATTTAAAAGATGGACCAAATCCATATATAAATTTTGATGATGCAAAAACAATATGGGAAGAATTTTATACAGGTGGAATAATTGAAACAATGTCAGAATATGATTATTTAAATACAAATTGTAGAGAATGGAAATCAATATCAGATGATGATTATGGATTAACATCAATTTTAAAAAGATCATGTAATTCATCAGGTAATTGTACAGATATTTTAATACAAACACCATTAATAGATAGACTTAAAAAATGTTCTGGTAATAATAATATATCTACACAATCATTTTTTTATAGTAGTATACCATGTTTATGTTTATTAGGTACAAGAAAACCAACGTCATCACCAACAAATATTCCAACAAAAAGTCCTATTTTAAAAACAAAATATCCAACAACAAATGATCCAACAGAATCACCAACAACAAAATCTCCAACAACATCTATACCAACAATAAAACCAACAACATCTATACCAACTAAAAATCCAATATCATTATCACCAACTAAAAAACCAACAACATTATTACCAACAAAAAAACCAACAACATTATTACCAACATTAAAACCAACACTAAATCCAACATTAAAACCAACATTAAAACCAACAACATTATTACCAACATTAAAACCAACATTAAAACCAACATTATCACCATCTAAACCAACATTAATACCAACATTTGAAACAAATGCACCAACATTAGAAGAAATATATAAAACAAGTAATGTTTTATCATATATAGCATCAACACCACCATATTCTTTGGTATATAATACAAATAAAAAAATATATACAAATAAAAAATATATTGTTAAAAGTATTACTCCAACAATTATTACATGGCAAGATGCAGAAAATGATTGTTTAATAAAATATGGAACACATTTAGCAACATTTCATACAATTGAAGAAATAAATGAAGGTTTAAGATTAACATTAAAAAATAGTTTTTATATTGGATTTAAATATTCAATAATAAATAATGAATGGAGATGGAATTCAAATATATATCCAATTATATTAAAAAGATGGAAAATAAATGAACCATCAATTGATTTTTTAATATCAATACCACAAAAAATATGTTCATATATAAATAAAATAGGTTTATTTGTATCATATCCATGTAATACTATAATAACACCATCATTAGAACATGATGTTATAAAATATTATATATGTGATCCTATATCAAAATTATATTCTATTAGAAGTTCATCAACAACATTATCATGGAATGATTCAAATAATATATGTTTAAATATATTTGGAACATCATTAGGAACATTAAATAATATATATGAAATAAATCATTTAAATCATATGGGTATAAATATATTTACAGATTCATTTGTAAATATAGGATTATATACAGATAATACAAAAAGTTCATGGTATTGGAAATCTGGTAAATCAGCATCAAATATTTTAAATTATTATACAGAATTATCATTTTGGTCACCATCAAAATTATGTAATTATCATGTAGTTAATTCAACAATATTTTCATATATAGAATGTTCATTAGGAATTGCAACACATCATTATATATGTGATATAAAAACACCAAATTATATATTTGAAAAAGTAAAAGGTAATATAGCAATATCATGGAATGAAGCAGAAAGAATATGTAATGAAAAATATAATTCACATTTAGCTACAATATTTTATGAAAATGAATTAGATATATTATTAGAATGGTCAAATGGTGAATTATTTTATATTGGTTTAAATGATAAAACAAAAGAAAATATATATATGTGGTCATCAGGATTAATATCTAAAACAAATTATTTTCCATGGGATACAACAGTAATACATAATAATATAAATGAAAATTGTGTTTATATTAATAATAATGGAAAATATTTAACAATACCATGTTCATCAAGAAATTTAAATATAAAAAATTATGTATGTGATAATAAAGAAAAACGAATAGTTTATAATAATAATGGTAATGTATTAAATTATCATACAATGATATCATCAATAAATATATCTTGGGAAAGAGCAAATAAAGAATGTTTATATAGATATGGATCAACATTAGCAACAATAGAAACTATAGAAGATTTATATGAATTAAATATATGGGCTAATGGTAATAGTTATGCAATAGGATTAAAATATTTTTCATCATCATCATCAATAATAAATAATATTAATGGATTTTATTGGATATCATCAAATAAAATAAATTATAATATAAATAATAAATGGTTAAATGGTTATCCATTAAATCCATCATTAATAAATGGTTGTGTATATGTAAATGAATTAGGATATTTATATAATTCATTATGTACAACAAATAATATAAAATATTTTGTATGTGAAGGTAAACCAAAAGGAGTACAATTATATTTATATCAATCAAGTCAAAAATTAAAAGGTATAGATTTAATGAAAGATTCATTATCAAAAAGAATTTGTCAAAAAGATTATTTAAAATTTGAAAATCAAAAAAAACATTTTAGAGGTGGTGGTATACCATTAATAAGTTATACAGGAAATTTTATAGTAGATTATCCATTATTATATAATTTTCCATCAAGTGCACCAGTAAGATTTATTAATAAAAAGAACAATAATAATAATAATAATAATAATAGTACAAAAAATGGTATAAGTGAATGGTTTAAATCAGATTTAATTATTAATAGTTGGGATATTTTAATTAATAATAATAATGAAAATCTTTTAGAAAGTTTAAAAGATTTAGGATTTATAACAGATTATAAAAATGAAATAAATTTTTGGACAGGTGGTATAACATCACAATCATCAACATTTTCAACAAGATGTAATGATTGGAATATTTATTTAAATAATAATAACAATGGAAAAATTGGATATATTAATAGTACAAAAACAGGAACATCATTATTTGGTTCATCATCAAATCAACATGATTTTTTATCATGTGATAAATCATTATATTTTTTATGTTTAGGTATAGAAGATGAATATCAACAAGAATTATTAACAAATCCATTTTCATTTTATTTAAAAAATGGTAATAATAATAATAATTTACCAATATTATTATTTCAATCACCATATAAAAGAAAAGGTGGTGAATTATTAATAAAACATGAAAAAACTGGAATAAGTGTATCAGAAACAGATTGTAATATAGATAAATTATATTATAATGGTTATTTTAAATGTAAAACAAATAATGGAAAAGCAATACCTATGATATCAACAAAAGATAATAATATTTTAAATTTTCATTTAAAATATAATTTTCAAATATTATCACCAGTTATTTTTATAAAAAATAATAATGATAATAATAATGGTATAGAATCATATAGTATATCAAAAAGTTGGAAAAATTTAATATTAACAAATATAACAACAAAAATATCAAATAATTATGATACATTAGATAATTCATTATATGAAGCAGGATTTATAAAAAAAGATAATAATGATGATGATGATGATTATTGGACAGGTGGTTTAACAGGTATAGATAATTGTTTAGATTGGACTTCATCATTATATGGTAAAATAATATCAAATACAATAAAAGGTACAACAGGATCAATATATAGTAAAAATACAGGTGATTCAAATATTGATAATAATTATATGGATACAATTATAAATAAAAATCTTATAAATAAAGCAAATTGTGAAGCTGAAAAGAATTTTTTATGTATGTGTCCATTAGATATAACATCAAGTCCAACAACATCACCAATGGTAACATTAACAAATCAACCAACCTCAACATTTAGACCAACAACATTAAAACCAACAAAAAATCCAATTCAACCTACAAATTATCCAAGAGAATTAATTTATGATTAAATTTTTTTTTAAAAAAAAAAAAATTATTATTTATTAAAAACTTTTAATTAAAAAATAACGATTTTGTTTTTTTTTTGTTATTATTTTTTAAGTTTTTATTTTTATATATTTTTGATAATGTATCATTTTTTTTATGAAATTGTACGCCTTTTTTAAATGCCTTTTTGTGTATAATTTTTTTTAGTTGTAAAATCATAACATAAAATATAAGAAAATATAAGAAATAAAATATGAAATTAATAAATTTTTTTTTATATAACTCAAAATTAATTTCAAATATTTCATGAAAAAATTTCATAGAACCAATAAAGAAAAAAAAAGACATTTTTTTTTATCAAAATTGTTATTAGTTTTGTTTTGTTTTTTTTTATGTTTGTTTAAAAATAAATAAATAAATAAATAAAAATAAATGGAGAGAAAAAAAATAATTCATAATGTTATATATTTAATTTTATTAATTTGAAAATATATATCCATAAATATAAATAAAAAGTGAAAAAAAAGAAGGAACTACTTAAATGTTTATTATTTTTTTTATGTTTTATTATTATTTTTGTTATTAGATTTTATTTTTATTATTAGAAATAGCTCTAA
>Ga0075158_10003547_pt1 | contig 10961 bp, 9 predicted proteins | sample JI91814BDNA_FD_70968 | JGI IMG/M metagenome (GOLD analysis project Ga0075158, IMG submission 70968) | Wastewater effluent complex algal communities from Wisconsin, to seasonally profile nutrient transformation and Carbon sequestration -... | ecosystem: Engineered > WWTP > Effluent > Algae... | reverse complement strand
TAATACTTATGATCTACGCATGAAGCCTCTGCTTAGAAGAGCTATGAAAGATTGGGCTTGCGTAACCTGGATTAATTGGTACATGGGAGCAGATACAACCAAAGGAGTTTTCAGTGGCGATACTGTTAATCAAATCACGATGGGGCCAAATAATATGGCACAGTCGACTTTGATGGAAACGAAAACGAGCATTTCTACTTGTGTTTCAGGGAATGTTGAAACCTGGTACTTGCAGAGCTTCGATATATTAATAAACCCTAACCCACCGAAGCCTTGGTACTATGACACCACCGGAGCTACTATGCCCGCAAACGTTTATGATATGTTCCAAAGTGCAGAACATGAATTTGGACATGCACACTTATTAGATCATATCAATGACAGCTTAAGCGATCTCATGTTTTGGTCTCAACGCTCGTTTCCAACAAGCGGAGGTCAAAGAAAAAATGTTTACTCTTCCTTTGGGGCGGTTACCGGCGGAAATTTCGTTTCTGACAGCCTTACCGGCGGTCTAACTTGTGTTGGAAATCATGTTTTAGTGATGCCTTCGTATTGTGGAACCATGCCAAATGGAATTAAAAGCCAAACCGCAAACCTACTGAAATTGGCAGTCTATCCGAATCCTTCATCCATAGATGAGAGTGTCAACATTGCATTTGAGTTGGAGAATGAACAGACTATCAGTTTCAGTTTGTATGGAATATCTGGGAACTTAATTAGGTCAACAGAGCCCGAAAAATTAGGGCAGTCGGTCAGTTATACTTTTGATACAGGAAACGTAAGCCCTGGCCTTTATATGCTCACTATTACAGTTGGAAATAAGCGACAAACAGTCAAGCTTGTAAAACAATAGAATAAAAAGAAAAAGGCTGATCGAAATGATCAGCCTTTTTTGTTTTTAGCTTTTGGGGTTAGTTCAAAATTCACTATCCGATTACTAATATAAGGCTGTGATACAACTTCGTCTTTTACAGCATAGTGCTTCGCATCGCACACGACCACAAGTTTATCTTTAGATTTTACCAAATCGGTAATATCCAAAGTGAAATACCCGAGGGTATCGGTTTTTACGCTGAGCTTAGTGCCCTTGATCTTTACCTTTGAAATAACGGGCACAAACTTGTAGTCTTGAATAAAATAAACCCTGCCTGTAATATATGTATGTGTGCCCGTGGCCATTGTCCCATAAAGTGGTTTGTGCTCTACGGTCAAAGAAGTCTGTTGCGAAAATACCGGATGAACTGCCGACGCAAAAATAGATACGGCAATAATCTTCATGAATTTCATCTCGTAAATTTTTATAGATTAAATGTACAGAAAAGACAGCGGTATCGCTTCATAGCAATGTTAAATATTCCTTTACATTTTTAACTTAATAATATGTTATTTTTGTCTGTGCGTCCATTTGTAAAAATACTCACCGTCTTGCTTTCATTATGCGTAGCCGTGCAATGCAAAAAAGATAAAGCAGATACAGTGCAGACACGAACAATCGCTCCTGAGCCAAAAGACACAACAACGGTTAAGACAGATACAGTAAAACCTCCAATAGTAGGTCTTGAAATCGGCAATAAAGCACCATTTTTAAATTTAAGGGATTCGGCAGGCGTGGAAATCTCTTTAACCTCATTAAAAAATAAACTCGTCCTCGTGGACTTTTGGGCAAGTTGGTGCAAACCGTGCGTCATTGAAAACAGAAAGCTGGTGAACGTTTACGCTGAGTATAAGGATAGAGATTTCAAAATGGGGAATGGTTTTGAGATTTACGGCATTTCACGAGATCCAAACAGGAAATCATGGATGTATTGTATGGTAACAAATAATTTCACGTGGAAAAATGTCATAGACACTAATTCTGTTGGTGCCAGTCTTTACAATGTCATTGGAATTCCTACTAATTTCCTGATTGATGGAAATGGGATTATTTTGGCAAAGAACCTGAGGGATACAATGGTCGAAAAAACGCTAGTATCACTGCTCAAATAATATCTTTTTACGCCAATATTTATACTGATTAAGAAAAGACTTACATTAAAAGTACTTTACAATTTTCAAAAACAAAACTTAGTTCAAGTCATGAAACGCACAAATTTTTTACCGAAACTCAAAGGCTTTTTTGTATTCGCATTAACCTTGTGCTCATTTACTGTAGTGAGCCAAAACGACAAAATTAAGCTTCAACAAAAAAATGTAACTGTTGACTATGACCCTACTTCTACCTACTTCATTCAAGGGCAAGTATTTCAAAAACAAGGCAACTCTGAAACTCCTTTAATAGCAACCGTGAAAATTAAGGGTACGGAAATTTATACTATTTCAAATAGTAGCGGATATTACGGCATCACTTATCACACCGAGAAGCCAACTTCTCCAACGATCTTAATTGCAGAATGCAAAGGGTTTGTAACAAAAGAATCTATCGTCGCTGACACCTCGAAAAGGAATAGCACATTAAATTTTGAAATGAAGCCTACGGAATCAAAGGCACGGAAATAAGCAACTTCTTTATGTAAACCGTAAAAACTTATTCGATAAGATAGAGCTGAGTTTAGCAGTGCTGCAATTCCTTTAAAATCCTGGCAAATCTTCCTAAAGATTGTAGGTATTATTTTACCACTGACCAAAGATAAAAGAGAAGTACAATAGAAATAGCGGCAAGTATTACTTGTATTATTTCCCTTTTAAGCGGTATGTCATCATCATCTTTCCTATTCATTTCAGGCCTAAATTCTCATTTTGAAGTCGCATTTCAAATAATTAGCGAATAATTAATATTTAATTTACTTTATATTATTCACCTTGATTTAAAATATGATAAATATCTTGAACTAGTTTTTATTTTAAATTTGAGTTTAGGTCAAATAACAAAACAAAAAGACATATGCCCGAAATAAACAAAACAGATTTGGTTTTAAAAGCTTTATACGATCAACGGGCAAAAAATGGAATGATACCTATTATCAGCACTTTTAAGGCTGATAAACAAGAATTATCGATTGACGAATTAATGTTAATAACAGAAATACTTCAGCGTGCTCGATTAGCCATATTTCAAAATTTACCTAAAGGAGATAGGAGCGGTGCCATTACACAAGGGGGAATTGATTTTGTTTTAACAAACTCGTTTTCAAAACCTGGAACATCCATTTTAAAATTATTAGGTTAACGGGGTTAAATGTTTTAAGTGCCAAATACTCTTATAATTTGACAAAAATCCCACTCCATTTCCCACTCCAAATCCCACTCTGACAAATTAATAGAGTTAACCAAAATTAAAAACTCCTTAAACGATTAACGTTCAAGGAGTTACTTGTAGCGGAATCGGGAGTTGAACCCGAGACCTCAGGGTTATGAATCCTGCGCTCTAACCATCTGAGCTATCCCGCCATTTTTAGGGCTGCAAATATAAACCTTTAGCTGATAAAGTCAAAAGAAAAAAATTATGTATTTATTATTTGCTTTCTTGTTAAAAATTTCTATATTTCACAAAATTTTGGGAATATGCCGTCGAAAAAAAATAAGGTTTCGTCTATTAAAAACAAAACAAAGAAGCCAGTGAAAAATTCAAAACCGGCAGCTAAAAAAGCTGTTGTAAAGAAACAGCAGGCCAAACCGGTTAAACTAAAAAAACCGGCTAAACCTGCACCGGCAAAGAAAAAAATTGAAAAAAAGGTAATTAAATTAAAATCGATGCCGACAAAAAAAACAGCTTCGGCAAAAAAAAACCCGTCCCCTAAAAAAGGGGGAGCGGTTAAAAAAAAGTTAATTACTAAACCTCTTGTTAAAAAAGCGATCGCCCCAACAAAAAAAAATCAGGTAGTTAAGAAGGTAATTCTTCCTAAAAAGGAAGTTTCCAAGAAGATAACGAAAACTCCACTCGTAAAAAAAGTAGAACCCAAAAAACTCGCTTCGGTCGAACAAAAGACAACTTCCGCTAAAGTGCACATAAAAGAAACGCCAAAAGCAACCTCAAAAAAGGAAGAGATTGTCTCTAAACCAATAAAATCGCAGGATGTTTTCAAAAAGCCAGAAAAAGTGGCGCAGGATGTTTTGGCGATCACTAATACTATTCCGGTAAAGGAACGAAACGAGATTTCCCCTTCAAAAATCGCTTCTATTTCTAATTCCATAACTAATCCTATCCGGAAAACCGATTCTTATGCGGTTAAACCGGAAAAAGAGCCTAGCGGCAAATACGAACTTGAATTTGTTGTACACTCATCGGCAGAAATGCTTTATGAATTCCTATCCACGCCAAGTGGTCTCTCTGAATGGTTTTGTGATGATCTGAATATAAGGAATGGCATTTATACGTTTATCTGGGATGATCAGTTACAACAAGCCAGACTCTTAAAAACAGTTGATTTGCAGCTCGTCCGATTTCAATGGGTGGATAAGACAGATGGAAGTTATTTCGAATTCAGAATCCAACGTGACGACCTTACTAATGATATATCTTTAATTATCACCGACTTTGCTGATTCGGCTGCGGACAGAGAATCTTCTAAATTGCTTTGGAATAGTCAAATTGAAAAATTGATGCACGTGATTGGCTCCATTTTTTAAGCCAGTTTACTACATATTTATAAAAAGCCTATGAAAGCATGTTCATAGGCTTTTTTGTTGTAACGGGCTTGTACAACTCTCTAAAATCTGAAGCTAACACCTCCCAAAAAATTAACAGGAGCCGATGGGGCCAGATAATTAGTAGTAGTTAAACCAGGAGAATCATAGTAATAACTAGATGTATAACCGTTTGTTTCATAGTTTGCGTTTAAGACATTATAAACGCTGAGCATAAAAGATATCTCGGGAATTATTCTTGTCTTAACAGAATAATTCACTTGCAGGTTAAGAGTATTATAAGGGTCGATACTTCGTTGTGCATTACCGGTGTTATCCAGATATTGACGACTTACATACTTATTAATAAGCGAAATTTCCAGATTCTTAATGGGTTTTACAGACAAAACCACAGAAGCTACCGTGTTTGGAGAAAACGAGATGTCCGTATTTTTGTATTCATTTATGTGCTGAGTATAAATAGAATAGTCTGCATTACTACTATCAATATACTCTACAAATTTTTTAATTTTATTTTGTGATAACGCTAAATTTCCACTAACTGAAAAATAACGGTTCAACAATACTCCCACTTCAAACTCGAGTCCCCTTCTGTAACTGTTATCAACATTAATCCTTTTTGAAGCGCCAACATCATTTAGTTGCCCGTTAAGTACCAATTGATTCTTGTACTTCATATGATACCCATTTACTGAAAATGTAATTTTATTTGTAGCGTATTTGAACCCTGCCTCCATATCCGTTAATTCTTCGTGTTTGGGCTGGTTACCGGGTGTATTTTCCACAAAATCGTTCCGGTTAGGTTCCATATTTGCAACCGCCACAGAGACGTACACGTTTAATGTTTTATTTAAATTATAACTCAATCCGCATTTAGGATTAAAGAACATAAATGTTTTATTCTGTATCTTTTCCTCAAAATTTTCGTTGATTCCTAAAAAACGATAATCTACTTGCCGTAACTGCAAATCTAAAAACACATTCAACGCGTCAACCGGCCGGAAGTTCGTTTTTAAGTAAATATTGGCGTCATTTTTATTAGCAGTATTAAAATAATACTCGTGATCGGTTTGACTGTTTGAGGCGTATTGCGCCCAAACCAAGCGTCCAAAATGCTTCCCAAAGTAAGTATTGTACCCGCCACCCAGAGTAAAATTAAGATTTGCAGCAGCCGTATAATTAAAATTAAACAAAGCACCCGCAAAATCATTGTCCAACCAAAGACGCCTGACCACATTAGTAGTGGTTACAGGCACCGTATCATTGATAAATAGTTTAGGATCGGTCAATTTATATTTGGAGAAAGGTTGCGCCTCCTTATACTCCTCGTAATACCCCTTACCTTTTGTAAAATGACCTGTGAGATTGAAGCTGATCTTTGAGTTAACCTGATGAATAAAATGCAACTGAGAATTACTTTGCGTATAATTATCGGTTTGATTCGTGTAAAATTTTCTTTGGCCGTTGGCATCGGTATATTGTCCTAATTCATTATAGGTGCGATTCCCTTTCTTAACAGAATCTTCGTTTACAAGGTTCCAGGCCTGATAAGTTTTTTCCTTGCCAGTAAAATTTATGAACTTCAGAACACTTCGTTCCCCATAATAACCTGCCGCAATGTAATAGGATTGCAAATCAGAGGCAGCGCGATCAATATAACCCTGACTGGTAATTTTAGAGGCCCGCGCATCGAGAGTAAATTTATTTTCCAAAAGACCAGTACCTGCCGAGATGGTATTTCTATAAGTATCAAACGAACCTGCTGTAGAAATTAAATTCGCATAGGGCTTTTCTTTTAACTCATTTGTCTGAAAATTTATACTTGCTCCAAAAGCCCCTGCTCCGTTACTTGAAGCGCCAACGCCACGCTGAACTTGGATATTGTTGACGCTCGACACGAAATCGGGCATATTAACAAAAAAAGTGCCCTGTGACTCCGCGTCGTTTACTGGCACACCATTTACCGTTACGTTAATCCTCGTTCCATCCGACCCTCGTATCCTGATACCCGTATATCCCACGGCATTACCAGCGTCAGAATTAACTACCACTCCTGTTAGGTGATTTAGCATGTAGGGTGCATCTTGTCCAAGGTTTTGCTTTTTTAATGTTTCAGAATCCACATTGCTAAAAGCCATTCCGCTGTTTTTATCAACACGCGTGCCGTTTACCACTACCTCATCCAGTTGTTTATTTGATTTTGTTAGTGTTGGATTAAAAACCGCGTCACCATTCACAACCAGGGTGTCTGTTCGTTCAAGATGCCCAAGACTTTTTGTTGTAAAAACGTACTTTCCGTTTTTTAAATTTTTAAACTTAAAAAAACCGTCCACATTTCCGGTTGTCGAAAGCTGCGTATTTTTAATTCCTATAACGGCAAATGGAATGGACTCTCCATCCTCTGTTAATACCTGTCCGTTAATGGTTGATTGCGCTCTAGTATTCATTGAATACATAAAGACGGTGGCAAATAAAATTTTTGCCCTGCTGGTGTAAATCATTTTTATTTTTTTATTAATTAAACATATTGACGCAAGGGGGTTGCATCAACTTTTAATTATTTTCCCTCCGCAGGCATTATCCTGTTCAGGTGCTTAGCAATTCGCGTTTGGTGGCTAGCTGCTAACGGGTTTAATCTCAGCCTATCAAAAAAAATCGATAAGCACCCCTATAAGACAGGGCAAATTTACGATTGAATTTTTTATTATTCAAAAAATCTTTTACATCACAAAAATAATGCTGAGTTTTGCATCACATGGAAAAGAAGAGACGCGTAGCTATATTTGGAAGTACCGGCAGTATTGGTACACAAGCGCTTGATGTTATAAAAGAAAACCCTGATCATTTTGTGGTAGAAGTTTTGGTGGCAAATTCAAATGCCACACTTTTAATTCAGCAAGCTCTGGAATTTAACCCCAATGCCGTTGTTATTGCCGACGAAGGAAAATACCAGTTAGTAAAACAGGCCCTGGAAAGATCTGACATAAAAGTATACTCGGGGGCAAAAGCGGTTGAACAGATTGTTGAAATGGAAACCATAGATATGGTTTTAGCGGGAATAGTCGGTTACGCAGGATTAGCAAGCACGATTAACGCTATAAAGTATAAAAAACCAATTGCACTTGCCAATAAAGAAACTCTCGTGGTGGCTGGTGAATTGGTAACCAAATTAGCCGAAGAAAACGCAGTAAATATTTACCCTGTGGACAGTGAACACTCCGCTATCTTTCAATGCCTTGCTGGTGAATGGGATAACCCCATAGAAAAAATCTACCTAACGGCCAGTGGTGGTCCTTTTCGCGGCAAGAACAAACCATTTTTAGCCGCCGTAAAAAAGGAACAAGCACTTAAACATCCTAATTGGAGTATGGGAGCAAAAATAACCATCGATTCCGCAAGTCTAATGAACAAAGGCCTCGAGGTTATCGAAGCCAAATGGCTTTTCAATCTTAAACCGGAGCAGATCGATGTAATTGTTCACCCTCAAAGTATTATCCACAGTCTGGTCCAGTTCGAAGATGGTAGCCTTAAAGCCCAATTGGGGTTACCAGACATGAAACTACCCATTCAATATGCAATGGGGTTTCCTTCGCGGCTGAAAAATAGCTTCCCCCGCTTCAATTTTTTAAATTACCCTCAGTTGACTTTTGAGAAAGTGGACATGGAGAGCTTTCCAAATCTTGGCCTTGCCTACATGGCGCTAAAACGTGGTGGGAATATGCCATGTATATTAAATGCGGCCAACGAAATAGCTGTAAAGGCTTTTTTAGAAGACAGAGTTGGCTTTTTGCAAATGAGCGACCTTGTACTATACGCCCTCGAGAAAATGCCGTTTGTAAAAGAACCAAGTCTTGAGGATTACATGCATTGTGATAACGAGACAAGAATTTTGGTAAAAGAACAAATCCAAATTTAAACTCTTTTTAAAACAGATTTCATCGACTTTTTATTGCAAACTCCAGCCAAAATTTCGTACGATCGTTTGTGCAACTTGCCTTTGTTTGAACATCTGCTCAATTAGACCATTGCATATTCCTATTCAATCTTCCTTTTCATTAAAAAACACTAAATTGATGCTAAAACAAATATGTTATTAGTATATTCGTAGCTTATTTTCTTATTATGTTTATAAAGATCGCGCAGCTTTTTTTAAGCCTGACAATACTGGTAACTTTGCATGAATTTGGGCATTTTTGGTTTGCAAAAAAATTCAAATGCCGGGTGGATAAATTCTATTTATTTTTTGACTTTTTGTTTCCGTTCGCGAGTGTAATGAACTTCGCCATTTTTAAAAAGAAAATTGGTGATACCGAATACGGAATTGGCTGGTTCCCTTTTGGCGGATATGTGCAAATAGCTGGAATGGTAGACGAGCAAATGGACAAAAGTATTATCGAGGCTCCTCCGCAGCCCTGGGAACTAAGAAGTAAACCTGCATGGCAACGCCTTTTGGTAATGATGGGAGGAATTCTTGTAAATCTTGTGTTAGGCATATTTATTTTCTGGATGTGTTTATTTGCCTGGGGAAAAGAAACTTTACCAGTAACCAATTTGCAGTATGGATTGATGGTAGACAGCTCGGCTTATCAAATGGGACTCAGAAATGGGGACTACATCACGGCTTTAGATGGAAAACAAGTTGCTTCAATTAACCGCATACCAGTAGACCTAATCATGAATGGTGTTAACACCATTGAAGGAGTGCATGCTGACGGCACAAAATTTTCATTGCCGGTAACGGATGACGACCGCTCCAAGATTTTAAAACGACTTAAAAAGTCTGCTTTTGTTTCGCCGCGTTACATCCCGAAAGTTGATTTTGTGGACAGCACCAGTTTTGGTGCGAATGCCGATATTAAAAAAGACGACCGGATTATAGCGGTTAATGCGGTTTCAGTGAAGTTTTTTGACAACTTAAAATCTGAATTGGTAAAAAGTAAATCTCAAAAGGTAGAACTTACCATTCTAAGAGGCTCAGATACTATCAAAACTTCCTGTAAGGTAAGCGAAATGGGAAGTATCGGTGTTTATCAAACTCCCGTTACCGAAATTAAAAGTGAACATCAAGATTTTAATCTTTTTCAGGCCTTTTCACAAGGCATTAATGATGGTATGGAATTGTTAATTATGCAGGCTAAACAGTTTATTGTAATTTTTACGGTAAAGGATGCACATCAGCAAGTTGGCGGCTTTTATACAATGGTACAACAAATGAACCCGGAATGGGATTGGCAACATTTTTGGATGTTTACCGGATTTTTATCTCTTGCACTTGCCTTTATGAATTTTTTACCAATCCCGATGTTGGATGGCGGATATATCATGTTTATTTTGTGGGAAATGATTACAGGCAAAAAAGTGTCTGAAAAAGTAGTTTATTATGCCAACAATGTGGGCTTGTTTATTGTACTTGGCCTTATGATTTATGCCAATACCGACTGGCTACGTGGCTAAGTCGTTAAGCTGATTTTTTGCGGGGTGTTATGATTATAACCGCTCAATATTTATGACATTAAGAAAATAACACTTAAAACATGAAAAAAATAGCCGTTTGTGTCTTTGTTTTTTTGTGTATGAGCTCCCTGAATTCCATTGGACAGAATAAAACAATTAGTCCAAAAAACGGTTCTGAACGTGAAACCCCGGGAGTCCATAAAGTAATGCTCATTCCGTTCGAACCCAAATTGTACCTCAGTGAAATTGACCTGAAAATAAACCGGGAAACAAATTTCTCTGCCTCAGAAATTAAACACCGTTTCCGTGATGGAATAAATGACCAGTTATTTAAAGCCCTTAAATCTGAAAATTACTCGGTTCTTGATCTGATGGAGGATACAACAAAATACAAAAAAGAGACTGAAAGTATCTACCAATACCTCACTTATGAGTACCAGCGTGTGCCAAATCAGGATAATTACGAAGCGCCAAAAAAAGAAAAAGAACAAAAGAAAATTGAAAAAGGACAGATTAGTGTAGAAACAAATGATCAAAACAGGTTCATGAATGCCAAACTTACTAATGCAAAACTAGTCCCAATACTCTATGGTAAATTTAAGACTGATATTTTCGTATTTATCAATCAGCTCGACATAAAAGAAATTGGTTTTAAGGGGCCAAATGACTTGGGCGATAGCAACCCCAACCGCAAAATAATAGTTCACTACACTGTTTACAGCTTAAATGCCAAAGAAATCAATTCTGGCATTGCCGAAGAGGAATTTGCGCCTAACCTCAATAATCCCAAAAAAATCATCGATAAGCATTTTTCGAAAATAGCTTTCACTATTGCGAAAAGGATTAATAAAGGCATGGGGTTACAACCAAAAAAGAACTAAACACCTGGTTAAAAATTTTACCTGCCATCGAATTAAAAATTG
>Ga0075158_10003546_pt1 | contig 10965 bp, 10 predicted proteins | sample JI91814BDNA_FD_70968 | JGI IMG/M metagenome (GOLD analysis project Ga0075158, IMG submission 70968) | Wastewater effluent complex algal communities from Wisconsin, to seasonally profile nutrient transformation and Carbon sequestration -... | ecosystem: Engineered > WWTP > Effluent > Algae... | reverse complement strand
TAGGCGATGATCTCAGGGATGCTACCCGTTGTGCAGCGAGCTGAACTCGAGGTCTCGACGCGGACCGAGGCGCCGAGCACGTGGCCTGGGGTACGGCCGTCGCGGGGACCCACGTTCGTCGGCCACCCCGTCGTCCGCCGACACCGCCGCTCGCCCCGCGTTGTCACGAGCAACGATATCGTCACGGAGTATCCCCCCAGGTCCAGTCGCGGATCGCCGGCAAGTCCTCCATTTCGCGCTCGATGTGGGCCGCGTGCAGCGTCAACATTTGGCGGCACTGCCCGCTGAGCGCCAGCGCGTGGGTCATGGGTCGGCGGGAGCGGCGGAGCGCCTCGATGCACAGGTGATGGCGGCTCATGCCGTTGCGGACCACCATGTCGAACGGCGTCGTCGTGGTGCCCTCCTCCCGGAACCCGCGCACGTGGAAGCGCTCCGGATCCGGCCGACCGTGCAGCAGGTTATGGACGACCCGCGGGTACCCGTGGAACGCGAAGATCACGTGCGTGTCGGCCGTGAACAGCTCGCGGAACACGTCGTCCTGCAGGCCGTGGGGGTGCACGTCGGGCTTGAACAGGGCCATCAGGTCGACCACGTTGACCACGCGGACCCGCAGCTCCGGCGCGTGGTGACGCAGCCACCAGGCGGCCGCGACCGTCTCGAGCGTCGGCACGTCGCCGGCGCAGGCGAGCACGATGTCCGGCTCGGCGTCGGCGCAGTTGCTGGCCCACGCCCATGCTGAGGCCCCGCGGGTGCAGTGCTCGACCGCCTCGTCGAGGGCCAGCCACTGCAGCTGCGGCTGCTTGTCGATCACGATCAGGTTGACGTAGTCGCGGCTGCGCAGGCAGTGGTCCGCGACCGCGAGCAGGCAGTTGGCGTCCGGCGGCAGGTAGATGCGGGCGATCGCCGCGTTCTTGGACAGCATCACGTCGATCAGGCCGGGGCCCTGGTGGCTGAAGCCGTTGTGATCGTTGCGCCACGCGGTCGACGTGAGCAGCACGTTGAGCGCGGCCACGGGGGCGCGCCACGCCAGTCGCCGGCTGTCCTGCAGCCACTTGGCGTGCTGGACGATCATCGACGCCGCGACCATCGCGAACGCCTCGTAGGTGGCGAACAGCCCGTGGCGCCCGGTCAGCAGGTAGCCCTCGAGCCAGCCCTCGCAGCAGTGCTCGCTCAGCACCTCCATCACGCGGCCGTCCGGCGCGACGTGGTCGTCCGACGCGAGCACCTCGGCGACCAGGCAGCGGTTCTCCACCGCGAACACGTCGGCCAGTCGGTTCGAGTTGGTCTCGTCGGGGCAGAACAGCCGGAAGTTCGCCTGCGCGGCGTTCAGCGTGAAGATGTCGCGCATCATCATACCCAGCCGGCGCGTCGACTCGAGCCGCTCGCTCGCCGGGTGCAGGGCGTGGACCGCGTAGTCGGCGATCGGCGGCAGCGTCAGCGGCACCAGCAGCTTGCCGCCGTTCGCGTGCGGGTTGGCGCCCATGCGCCGGTCGCCGACGGGCGCCAGCGCGGCCACCTCGGCCACCAGCCGTCCGCCCGCGTCGAACAGCTCGTCGGGCCGGTAGCTGCGCAGCCACGCCTCGAGCATGCGCAGGTGCTCGGGGTCCTCGCGCACGCCCGAGAGCGGGACCTGGTGCGCGCGGAACGTGCCCTCCACCAGCAGGCCGTCGACCGTGTGCGGGCCGGTCCAGCCCTTCGGGGTGCGCAGCACGATCGCCGGCCAGCGCGGGCAGCTCGTCACGCCGCGGGCGCGCGCGTCGCTCTGGATCTCGCGGATCTCGGCGTGGCACAGGTCCATCACGTCGGCGAGGCGACGGTGCACGTGCATCGGGTCGTCGCCGCCGACGACGTGCACGTGGTAGCCGTGAGCCTCGAGCAGCTGCCGGGCGCGCTCGGGGCCCTGGCGGCCCAGCACGGTCGGCCCGCTGATCTTGTAGCCGTTGAGGTGGAGGATCGGGAGGACCGCGCCGTCGCGGGCCGGGTGGAGGAAGTTGATGCCGCTCCACGCGCACGCGAGCGGGCCGGTCTCCGCCTCGCCGTCGCCGACCACCGCCGCGACGATCAGGTCCGGGTTGTCGAACGCCGCGCCGAACGCGTGGGCCAGCACGTAGCCGAGCTCGCCGCCCTCGTGGATCGACCCTGGCGTCGGGGCGCTGACGTGGCTGGGCACCCCGCCCGGCGTCGAGAACTGGCGGCAGAGTCGGTGGATGCCGGCCTCGTCTTGCGCGATCGCCGGATAGACCTCCGAATAGGTGCCCTCGAGATAGACGTTGGCCAGGATCGCCGGGCCGCCGTGGCCGGGCCCCGCGAGATAAATGACGTTCGCGTCGCGCTCGCGGATCAGCCGGTTGAGGTGGACGTAGATCAGGCTGAGGCCCGGCGAGGTGCCCCAGTGCCCGAGCAGCCGCGGCTTGATGTGCTCGCGGCGCAGCGGCTCGCGCAGCAGCGGGTTGCCCTGCAGGTAGATCTGGGCGATCGTCAGATAGTTGGCGGCGCGCCACCAGGCGTCCATCCGCAGCAACAGCTCGTCGTCGATGGGCCGCGTATTCTTGATATTGTCGACTTCGGTCGTATCACCCAATGAGATCACCCCGGCGTCCGCCGCTGGCGGACCCGGCACCTTGCGCCCGGCCAGAATGAATGTCAAACGACGAATTGCCGCGACCCGCGCATTGTGACCGCCCGGGCCGCGGGGTGGACGCGTGCATGGCCACGGGCCCGCGGGGACCGCCCGTTTGACAGGCACCATTCGTCGACCATGTTGCGCATATGCCACTGCCCAACGCGACCCAGGACGCCCTACTGTCGCTCTACCGCGGCGAAGCCTCGGCGGTCGAGGCCTACGATCGAGCTCTGGAGAAGTTCCGCGACCAGCCCGAGGGGCCGATCCTCGGCGAGCTCCGCGAGGAGCACGCGAAGGCGCTGCGACGCCTCGACGCCGAGCTCGAGCTGCACGGCCTCAAGACGCCGGAGACCTCGGGCGCCTGGGGAGCCGTCGCCAACGCGGTCCACTCCATCACCGCGCTCGTCAACGACGAGCTCCCGCTGCAAGTGTTGCAGCGCGGCGAGGACGTCGGCGTCGCAGCATACGAGCGGGCGATCGCCGCGGAGGGCTTCGAACCAGCGTTCATGCTGCAGTTGAGCGAGGGACACGCCCGCTGCCAGCGCCACCGCGAGCGCCTGCAGCAACTGCGCGACGCCATCAACAACCAGCCGAATCGTCCGATGATCTGACGGACAGCGCGGCGCTGGTGTATTTCATGCGACATCCATGACGCCCCCTGACGCTACATGCCGTGAGCATTGCGGGCGCGGCGGACGAGCGCGCCCCGATAACATGGATAAGCTGTCGCGATGCTGCACGACTTCCTGGCCGAGAATCGTGCGGAGATCATCGCGCGAGCGCGCTCGATGGTCGCGGCGCGCTGGGCCCCGCAGGCGACCACGTCGGAGCTGCAGGACGGCATCCCGCTGTTCCTCGAGCAGCTGATCGAGACGCTGCAGCGGTCGATGCAGCCGAACCCGGCGATGGCGACCAGCGCCGCCAAGCACGGCGGCGACCTGCTGAAGATGGGCTTCTCGATCGCGCAGGTCGTCCGCGACTACGGCGACCTGTGCCAGGCCGTGACCGAGCTGGCCATCTTGAAGGGCGCCGCCGTCACGGTCGACGAGTTCCGCAACTTCAACCGCTGCCTCGACGACGCGATCGCCGACGCGGTGACCGAGTACACGCGCCTGCGCGAGCACTCGATCACCGACCGGGAGACCGAGCGCCTCGGGTCCCTGGCCCACGAGCTGCGCAACTGTCTGTCGGCCGCGACCCTCGCGTTCCAGATGCTGCAGGGCGGCAAGGTGTCGATCGGCGGCAGCACCGGCGCGGTGCTCGAGCGCAGCCTGCGTCGCATGCAGGAGCTGCTCGCGCGCACGATGGCGGCGGTCCGCATCGACGCCGGGCTGCTCAACTTGCAGCGCGTGTCGGTGCGGCGGCTCATCGAGGACCTCGAGGTCGAGGGCGCGATGGAGGCGGCCGTGCGCGGCCTCCGTCTGACGGTCACGCCGGTCGCCGCGGGCGTCGACGTCGAGGCGGACGAGCCGCTGCTCGCGGCGGCGATCACCAACGTGCTGCAGAACGCCCTGAAGTTCACGCGCACCGGCGGCCACGTGACCCTGCGGACGCAGGTGACGGCGGAGCGGGTGGTGTTCGAGATCGAGGACGAGTGCGGCGGTCTGCCGCCGGGCAAGGCGGAGGGCCTGTTTCGTCCGTTCGAGCAACGCGGCGGCGATCGCTCCGGGATGGGCCTGGGGCTGGCCATCAGCCGCAAGGGCATCGAGGCCAACGCCGGGGAGATCCACGTCCACGACCTGCCGGGCAAGGGCTGCGTGTTCACCATCGATCTGCCGCGCTGCCCCGCGCGGGCCGGGGCCGTCGATCACAAGGAGGTCGTGACCGCGGCGGAGAGGGCCCGGCGCGTGCTGATCGTCGACAACGAGGTCGACGCGGCGCGGGCGCTGCTCGACATCCTCACGCTCGAGGGCTACGACACGCGCATGGTCCACACCGGCGCCGCGGCGCTGCGCCTGGCCCCGGAGTTCGTGCCCGAGGTGGTGCTGCTCGACCTCGGGCTGCCGGGGCTCGACGGCTACGCGGTCGCACGCGTGCTGCGCGAGGTGCTCGGCCCCGCGGCGCGGCTGGTGGCGACCACCGGATTCCAGGAGGACCGGGTCCGCCTCGCCGACGCCGGCTTCGACGCGCACCTGCTCAAGCCGATCGCCGTCGCGGCGCTGCTGACCCTGCTGGACCCGCAGACCGCCGCGTGACGCTCTTCAGGGGCTCTTCGCGGCGACCGTCTTCGCCGGTCCGGCGACGCGGGCCGTCTGCGCGCAGTTGAGCGTGCACGTCGCGTGGTTGGTCTCGTTCACGTGCTTGGCGGCGCGGCAGGTGTCGACGCAGGTGGTGAGCTCGTCGAGCACGGCGCCCGACGGCGACGCGGGCAGCCCGGACGCCGCCGTCTTGCAGGCGCTGGTACAGGCGACCGACTGCTTGCCGTCGCTGGCACAGCGGTCCATGCAGGACACGACGTAACCCACGGGATCTGCGCCGGCGGCCGGCAGGGCGTCGGCGACCACGGGCTTGCCGGGGCCCTCACAATTGTAGCGGCACGTCGCCTTCTCGGCGTGGCTCAGCTTGGCCGCGTCGCAGCCGAGCAGACAGCCCGCGAAGTCGCTGCTCGCCGCGACCGCGGGGGCATCCCCGGTCTTGTCGGACCTGGCGGCGGGCGTGGCGGCCGTCGCTGCCTTGTCGGCCTTGTCGGCCTTGTCGACCTTGTCGACCTTGTCGGCGGTCTTCACCGCGCCGGCGTCCGTCGGGTCGCAGGCGCCGCCGGCGATGAGCGTGAAGAGAACGAGACCGGATAATCTGTGCATGGAGATCCTCGAGCACGAGGATGGTCTTATTCCGCCGGAACGCGCGGACCGCGACCAAACTCGTGCCTGCTCTTATTGCGCCCTGCGGGCGGCGAATGCAGAGGTCCTCGCGCTGGTCACCGCGACTCGAGCATATAAAACACCACCGCGTCGTCGTCGGTCGCGACCCGGCGCGCCGCGAGCACGCCCGCGAGCTCGCCGGTGATCGTCAGCGGCTCGGCTGGCGGCGCGACCCGGCCGAGCCCGATCCACCCCGGGTGCAGCGTCGATGCATCGAGCCCGGCGATCAGGTCGACCGGGGCGCGCTCCGGGCGGGCCTGCGGCGGCGGCGTCACGCGCAGCGCCAGCAGCAGCGCCGCCGTCGTCGCCAGCGCACAGCCGACCAGCCACGGCCACGCGGGGCGCCGCGAGCGGCGCGCACGAAACCTGGTGAGCCCGCCGATCGGCGGCTCGATCGGGACCAGCAGCGCCCGGATGTCATCGTCCTGCGGATTGTTCATGGCGGCCCTCCTTCGTGGTCAATCGTTCGCGCAGGCGGGCGACCGCGGCGCTGCGCCGCGAGCCGACCGTGCCGACCGGGATCTCGAGCGTCGCGGCGATCTCCGCGTACGACAGCTCCGACAGCTCGCACAGGATCAGCGCGCGCCGCAGCTTCTCCGGCAGCGCCTCGACCGCGGCGCGGACCGCCGCGGCCCGCTCCGCCCCGAGCACCGCCTCGTCGGGCCGCTCACCCGGCGAGTCCGACGCGTCGTCCGGCGCCACGAAATTTCGCAGCCGTCGCCACCGCCGTCGGCTCGCCGCCAGGTTGAGGGCGATGCGGTGCACGAACGCCGCCGCGGTGTCCGGCCGGACCCGGGCCCGCGCCTGCCACAGCCTTGCGAACGCCTCCTGGACCAGGTCGGCCGCCTCGTCGCGGTCCCACACCCAGCGATACACGACGTTTAATAGTGGCCGCTCCATGCGGACGAACATCGCCTCGACCTCGTCGTCACGCAGGCCCGCCGCGCCGTGGGGAGCTTCGGCGGTCATTCTCCGGCCATCGTCGTCCCGCGCACCAGGAAGAACAGGTTGCGCGTGGTGCCGGCCGCGCTGGCGAGCCCGGTCTGGCCGATGACCAGCAGCTGGCCCGGGTTCACGTGCACGCGGGTGCGGAAGTTCTTGCACGACCCGCCGGCGCACCGGCGGTCGGGGTCGAACTCGGCGGCGGTGTCGATGTCGAGGTCGACGTCGGCGATCAGTCGGCCGCCGACCTCGGTGACGACGTGGCGGACCTCGAGGCGGCTGCCCTGGACCTTGGCCGACTCGTCGATCAGCGTGGCGACGTGGGCCTGGTCGAGCAGCGTGAACTTCATCGGCCCCTGGGCGCGCACGATCGCGGCGAGGGCCGGCGCGAGCTCCGGCACGTCGAGCCCGCCCTCGGCCCCCGACTCGCCGACGACCACCCAGTAGTCGAACATCGCGGTGTGGACCGGCGGGGCCCGGTTGGCGTCGAGCCCGCGGATCAGCTCGGCGATGCCGTCGTGGATCCCCACCGGCGCGACGACCACCAATTGTCCGTTCGGCAGCTCCTCGATCGTGCCGTGCGGCGGCAGGTCCTTGCCGTTCGCCAGCGCGCTCTGCAGCGCCCGGCGGATCGCCCGCGTGTGCTCGGGCGGGACGGTGTAGGTGCGCAGCAGCGGCTCGTCGCTGTCGACCGCCGTGGCCGGCTGGCTCGGCTGCGGCGCGCCCGGCTGGCAGGCCACGCCCGCGCCGAGCAGCCCGAGGAGCCCCGCGAGCGCGCCGCGCCGCAGGAGGGACAGGATCGGGGTTCGTTCGATGTGCATGTGGACCGCCTCTACGCCGGGCCCCCGTGATCCTTCGAATTTATCTTTCGTGCAAGCGCCCGCGCGCAGGAGCTTGCACAGCCATGCGATCGCGGCCCGAATTCACCCCCGCACGCCGCGACGCGGGACGTGCCACCATGGCGAGATGAAATTCTGTGGCCGTCGCTCTCCCCTCCTCCTCGTGGCCGCGGCGCTCGCGTGCGGGCCCAAGACCGCCGACACGTCGTTAGACGAGACCGCGGGCTCGACGGGTCAACCGCTGACGACGACGGGCCAGGAGGGGCCGACGAACACCGCGGACCCGACCACGCCGACGCAGGTGTCGGACAGCGCGACCACCGAGATCGAGGACCCAGACACGATGGGGCCGTCGGCCACGGGCAACGTGTCGGTCACGGACACGGAGGCCGAGTCGCTGTCGATCAGCGACCCGTCGAGCACCGGCGTCGTGAGCATCACCGACCCCGACCCGAGCGGCGACGACAGCGACCTGTGCAGCGACGCCGGCGGGTTCGCGGGCGTCGGGCAGCTGGTGGGGCTGTTCCTCGGCGAGGTGATCACCGACGACCGCATCAACGCCTACTTCCTGCGCTCGGACCTCGACGTCGGCGGCCTCGCCCAGTGCGTCACCGACCAGCTCGCCGAGGCGTTCGGCTGCGCCGGCGTGGTCTACTCGTGCAAGACCATGAAGTCGTCCCACGAGGGCCTCGGCATCTCGAGCCAGGACTTCGGCGACTTCGCCGAGGACTTCAGCGTCGCCTGGGACGCCCACAAGCAGGCGAACGCCCCCGACCTGACCAGCGACGAATTCGACGTCGTGATCGGCGTGCTCGCCAGCATGGCCCCCGACATCGTCGAGGACGCCGACAACAACCTGACCGTGTACCAGCGCGTCGGCCGCAAGCCGGCGATCCGCGGGCTCGTCGGCGACCCCGACGCGCCCTCGTCGTTCGTCAACAACGTCGCCAAGGACAGCGCGATCAACGGCTTCTTCGCCGGCACCGACTTCGTCCGCCTCAACACCTGCCTCACCCGCCAGATCTCCAGCATCGACGGCCCCAACACCTACGGCCTCGAGGTCGACTCGCCCGACGACAACATCGACCCCGGCGTGTCCCTCGCCAAACCATGCCGCGACATGGTCTCGTCGCACGCCGACCTCATCGACGCCAACGACATGATGGGCGTCGAGTTCTCCGACTTCGTCAGCCTCGTCGGCGACCTCGTCACCGCCATGACCACCGCCGGCGTGCCCATGGATGACCAGAACATCCTCGCCGGCGCGCTCGGCCCGCTGTGCTCGTCGATCGTCACCGTCGACCCCGAGAACTGCCCGTGACGGCCGCCGCTCACGCGCCAGTGCGCCGCTGCGTGAGCGCGCCGGCGAACGCGTCGAGCGACACGCCCCAGCGCGTCCGGAGCGCGCGTGGGAACGTGTGATCGAGGATGTCGTAGTACAGCGCGGCGAGGTACTTCGACGGCTGCAGCCAGCGCGCCAGCACCTCGCGCCACGTCGCGTCCACGGCGTCACCGGCGGTCCGGATGCGGGTGATGCCGTCGTCGAGGTAGTGGGCCAGCGCCTCGTAGTGCTCGAGCAGATCGGAGCGGTCGAGCTGGATCCTGCGGATCGTCTCGTACCCGCGGACGCTGCCCTCGCGCGGGGTGGGGATCCACCGCGCAGCGATCGGCTTGAACTGGATGTGGGCGATCGGATCGTCGACGCCGGGGTCGAGCAGCAGCGGGCGCTCATGACCCGGCGGGGTCGCTCGCTCCTTCAGCGGCTGCCCGCGGAGCAGCGGGTACCAGGTGCCCTTGTGCCGGTTGCAGTGGACGCAGCAAAACAGCAGGTTGTCCCAGCTCCACGCGAGCCACCAGTAGCCGGGATCCGTGACGTTCATGGATCGCCGCGCCGCCGTCTTGGGCCGGACGTGCTCGACGTGCTCGTGCTTCTCCAGCGCGAAGCGCTCGCAGTAGCAGCACTTCTTGTGCTGGCGCGCGCGCAGGCTGGCGCGCACGAACTTGGCGGCCTCGCCGAAGTCCCTGTGGGTGAGCGGACGGGCGCGCAGGACGGCCTCGACGCGCCGCAGCTCCGCGGCGCGGAGCGCGGGCAGCTCGGGGTGCTCCTCGCCGCGGTCGATGCGGATCATGACGCGGCCCGCGGCGACGGGGTGATGCCCGTATCGATGTCGACGGCGGCCAGCTCGGCGCGCAGGCGGTGGACCTCGGCGTCCTCGTCGGCGGAGCGCAGCGGATCCTCCGCGAGCAGGGCGTAGCGCTGGATCTTGATGGCGTACGACGGCCGGCTGACCCCGAAGTAGGTGTCGTAGAGCTCGCTGCCGGTCATGAGCGCCGGGGTGCCCGCGGGCACCCCGGCGACGATGTTGCCCTCGCCGTCCTGCGACAGCCGCAGGACCTCGTCCTCGGCGAGGCCGCCGAGCAGCAGCGGCGAGTGGGTGGTGACGATGAATTGCAGCCGCGGAAACACCGCCTTGAGCGCGTGCACGAGGGTGAGCTGCCAGCGCGGGTGCAGGTGCGCGTCGAGCTCGTCGACGAGCACGAGCCCCTCCATGTCGGCGGCGGTGGTCCCGGCCGCCTGCGCCTGCCACATCCAGTGCCCGACGACGTCGGAGATCCACGCGATCGTGGACTGATAGCCGTGGGACAGCCAGGTCGCGGGGAGCCGGAGCTTCTGCCCGGGGGTGACCTCGAAGTCGAAGCGGTGGCTCTCGACCAGGCGACTCGCAGAATCGACGCCGCCGCGGCCGTGCAGGCTGAGGCCGACGATCCGCGGCAGCAGCTCGTGGCTGGCGTGCAGGACGTCGCGGAGGATCGCCGCGAACGCGCGCGCCCCGTCGGCCTGGAAGAAGTCGGCGAAGTTGGTCCCGAGGATCGGCCCCTTGCCGAACAGGCTGTTCACGCGGGTCGCCGTCAGGTCGCTGACCTCCGTCGACACGCTCGGCAGCGGGAGCGAGCGACTCACGCCATACGCCGCGTGGAACCAGTGCGGCAGAGCCCGCGCGCGCGCCTCGGTGAGCGGGTCGCTCGCGGGCACATCGGTATCGGCGTACCGCGAGGTGCTGCGGAGGGCCCGCCAGCCCGGCTGCAACAGCAGCGTGGTCGACAGCTCCGCCGACGCGGCGCCGGGCTCACGGCCCGGATAGACGCGTTGATGGTGGTGGCGCTCGCCGAACCCGAAGTCCGCGGAGATCTCGACGGCCGCCGGGGTCGCTAGCCGGCGATCGGGCAGCGAGTCGATGTTGGCCAGTTGATTGGCCTGGTCCTGACCGCTGGCGACCAGCGCGATGGCCTGCAGCAGCGCCGTCTTGCACATGCCGTTCTCGGCGAGCACGACGGTCCACATGCGGGGCCGACCGTCGGCGCCGACGAAGCTCAGCTCGAGATCGCGGATGAGCTTGAGGTTCCGGATGCGGATTCGGCGAAGGTGCATGCGGCGGCTCGCGGGGAAGGTACCGCAAGGGCGATCGTGCGCCAAGCGCAGACACTCGAGGTCGCTCGCGGTCGATGTGCCGCGTCGTGGGGTCGTGGGCCGACGACGCTGTGCAGCCGGTGACGGCTGTGATACCGATTCGAATTCACGTCCGTGGCTCGCGCTGAAATTCGGACCTTTGCGATCGGAGTCGTCATGGCCAGGAGTTCCGCCGTCCGCACCCACCGTCGTCCGCCCGCGGAGGCGCCCGGACAGCCGCAGCGCGGCGGC
>Ga0075158_10003541_pt1 | contig 10971 bp, 9 predicted proteins | sample JI91814BDNA_FD_70968 | JGI IMG/M metagenome (GOLD analysis project Ga0075158, IMG submission 70968) | Wastewater effluent complex algal communities from Wisconsin, to seasonally profile nutrient transformation and Carbon sequestration -... | ecosystem: Engineered > WWTP > Effluent > Algae... | reverse complement strand
CCAGCGGCCGCCCCCGCGCCCGCCGCCAACATCGCCGCCCCCGCCGCCGTCGCCGGTCCCGGCGACGCCACCCCCGCCGCCGTCGACAAGTTCCTCCGCGGCGTCGGCGAGGAGTTCGTCAAGCTGGCCACCGCCCTGCGCCGCGCCCGGCTCAGCGACCCGCTCGCCTACCGCCTGCTGCGCACCGGCCTGTACGTCTACATCACCGCGCCGCCGCCCGCCCCGAAGGACGACACCACCGCGATCCCCGGCCTCACCGACAAGGACCGCGGCCGCCTCGACGCCATGCGCAGCAACAGCCGCTGGGCCGAGCTGCTCGAGGCCAGCGAGTCGCTGCTCCCGACCAACCGCTACAACCTCGACCTCCACCGCTACAGCCACGACGCCCTCCAGCAGCTCGGCCCCGATCACGCCGCCGCCGCGGCCGCCCTGACCGCCGAGGTCGCGTCCCTGCTGACCCGCCTCCCGCGCCTGCTCGCCCTCAAGGCCAAGGAGGGCACCCCGCTCGCCGCGCCCGAGACCCGCAGCTGGCTCGACAGCGACGTGCTCGGCAGCAAGGGCGGCGGCGGCCCATCCTCGTCGGTCCCGATCGTCCTCGCCGCCCCGACGAGCGCCGCCCCGACCGAACCCAGCCAGCTCAAGAAGCTGCTGGCCACCGACCGCGAGAACGGCCTGCGCCTCGCCGCCGCGCAGATCCAACAGGCCACCAGCGGCCGCGACCGGTTCCTCCGCCGCCTCGAGCTCGCCGAGGCGTGCGCCGTCGGCAAGGACGCCCCGCTCGCCCGCCAGCTGCTCACCGGCCTCGTCGCCGACATCGACGCGCTCCACCTCGACACCTGGGAGCCCGCCATCGCCGCCCGCTGCTTCGACGCGCTCGTCCGCAGCATCCCGAAGAACCTCCCCGCCGAGAAGCCCGCCCTCGACGCCGCCCTCGCCCGCCTGGCCAGCCTCGACCCGTTCGCCGCGACCCGCCCCTGATCGCACCTGTCCATCGGGACAGGATCTATCCAGCCGGCCGGTCATCCGAGGCGCCGCGCCCCCGCGCTTTCGTCCGCGCCCATCCCCACCGACGTGGTGTCACACCCTTGTCGCAGCGACATCGCCTTGATACCGTCGTTCGCGTCTAGTTCGCGCGAATTGGTTCGTAGTGGTCGACGGGGGTGTGTGTGGTCGATTTCGCGTCGCTGTTGTCTCTCCTCGGCAATCGTGCCCTGTTCACGTTGAGCGTCACCGGCGCCGCGGTCGAACTGCGGGTCGTGCGGTTCACCGGCACCGAGGCGCTGTCCGGCGGCTACGAGTTCCGCCTCCACCTGTGCGGCCCCGAGGTCGAGCTCGAGTCGCTCGTCGGCAAGGAGGCGCTGCTCACCATCGAGAGCATCGACACCCCGCGCCACGTGCACGGCATCCTCGCCGAGGTCCAGTACATCGGCGAGTCGCGCCAGCACTGCCTCTACACCGCCCTGCTCGTGCCGCGCCTGTGGAAGCTGCGCCACCGCGCCAACTCCCGCATCTTCCAGCGCAAGACGACCCAGTCGATCGTCACCGAAGTCTTTAATAAGGCCGGCATCACCGGCGACCAGTTCCGCTTCCAGCTGACCGGGTCGTACAGCGCGCGCGACTACTGCGTCCAGTACCGCGAGACCGACCACGCGTTCGTCAGCCGCCTGCTCGAGGAGGACGGCATCGCCTACCACTTCGAGCACACCGCCGAGCAGCACGTCCTCGTGCTCAGCGACAACGGCAACTCCCCGCCGATCCCCGGCGACCCGGAGATCTGGTGGAGCCCGCCGCACGGCCGGGTGTTCGACCGCGAGCACGTCACCAACATCCGCGTCGGCGAGGTCATCCGCACCGACAAGTTCTCGCTCCGTGACTTCAACCTCCACTTCCCCGACGCCCCGATGGAGGCCAACGTCGGCGACGGCGACCTCGAGGTCTACGACTTCCCTGGCGAGTACCAGGACAACAGCGCCGGTCCGTCCCCCGACCGCGGCCCCGGCATCGCCCGCATCCGCCTCGACGCCATCCACACCTCGAAGCGCGTGACCGAGGGCCACACCGACAGCCCGCGCCTGACCGCCGGCCACAGCTTCACCCTCGCCGGCCACCCGCGCGCCAACGTCGACGGCGACCTGCGCCTCCTCTCGGTCAAGCACCGCGGCGAGCAGCCCCAGGCGCTCGACCAGGACGCCGGCGACAAGGCCTTCGAGTACGACAACGAGTTCCTCGCGATGTCGCTCAAGCAGCCCTACCGCCCGCCGCGGGTCACCCCGCGCCCGATCGTCACCGGCGTGCAGACCGCGACGGTCACCGGCCCGCAGGGCGAGGAGATCCACGTCGACGAGTGGGGCCGCGTCAAGGTCCAGTTCCACTGGGACCGCATCGACGGGTTCGACGAGGACTCGTCGTGCTGGGTCCGCGTCAGCCAGCTGTGGGCCGGCAACGGCTGGGGCGCCATGTTCATCCCGCGCATCGGCCACGAGGTCATCATCGACTTCATCGAGGGCGACCCCGACCGCCCGATCCTCACCGGCCGCATCTACCACGGCCTCAACGCCACCCCGTACCCGCTGCCCAACTGCAAGACCAAGAGCACGATCAAGTCCGACACCTACCAGGGCGGCGGCTACAACGAGTTCCGCTACGAGGACCAGCGCGGCGCCGAGCAGATCTTCATGCACGCCCAGCGCAACCTCGACATCCGCGTGCTCAACGACCGCATGGAGTCGATCCTCCACGACCGCCACCTGACCGTCGGCAAGTTCGACAACGGCAGCAAGGTCGGCGACTTCCACGAGCTCGTCCTGCGCGACCGCACGATCCAGGTCAACCGCAACCACCACGAGCACATCGGCGGCGACCTGCGCATCCGCGTCGGCGGCGTCGACGGCGTCGGCCACACCGACCTCACCGTCGAGGGCCACCACCGCGAGCAGTTCAAGCAGAACCACCACCTCACCATCGACAAGGACCAGCACCTCAAGATCGGCGGCAACGAGCACCAGCACGTCGTCGGCAACGCGTTCCGCAAGGTCGACGGCCGCCAGGCGCTCGAGGTGTCCAGCGAGCTGCACCTGCGCGCCGCCACCATCGTCATCGAGGCCAGCCGCGGCTTCACCGTCAAGGGCCCCGGCGGCTTCATCACCATCGACGCCAGCGGCGTCGTCGTCCAGGGCACCCTCGTCCGCATCAACAGCGGCGGCTCGGCCCTGTCCGGCGCCGGCCAGCAGGCGGTCGACCCCGACCTGCCGCTCGTCGTCCAGCCCGTCAACCCCAAGCCCGCCGACAACGGCGGCGTGTGATCGGAGGCCCGCGTGCCGCCAGCCGCCCGCATCACGGACATGCACACCTGCCCCGTGCCGACCCACGTCGGCGGCCCGACCGTCGTCGGTGACCCGACCGTGCTCATCGGCTACATGCCAGCCGCCCGCGTCGGTGACGCCCTGATCTGCGCGACCGGACCCGACACCATCTCGCGCGGCGAGTCGACCGTCACGATCGGCCACAAGCAGGCCGCCCGCCTCGGCGACCCGACCACCCACGGCGGCGTCCTGGTCATGGGCTGCCCCACCGTCCTGATCGGATCGACCGCCCAGATCGAGGCGCTCAAGACCGACAAGCCGATCTGCGAGGAGTGCGAGAAAGCCAGGAACACCACCCTGCTGATCGAGCGCCACTACCACGACGACGAGCCCGTGCACGAGGCCGAGTTCGAGGTCGAGCTGTTCGACAAGACAATTATCAAAGGCAAGCTCGACAAGCAGGGCCGCGCCAGGATCGAGGGCGTCCCGCCCGAGATCGCCAGGATCCGCTTCGGCCCCGACGCCCGCCCGTTCGAGCGGACCGACAAGAGCCCCAACGAGGCGTTTCGCGAGACCATGTCCGAGGCCGAGATCGACGCCATGGTCGAGGCGGGGATGAAGAAGCCATGACGGGCGTCGCGCAGACCGTCCAGGACGTCGGCGACTGGGTGTGGGGCGTCATCCAGGGCGGCTTCAACGAGCAGCAGTCGATCAGCCAGCTGCTCGTCGACGCCGTCATCGGCATGATCCCCGTCGTCGGCGACGTCACCGCCGTCCGCGACCTGATCGCCGTCGTCCTCCGCCTGATCGAGCACCCCGAGAAGCGCGACGACGTCATCGAGTGGGCGACCCTCGTGGTCCTCTGCTTCGCCCTCATCCCCGTCGTCGGCGGCGTGATCAAGGGCGTCGGCCGGCTGGTCCTGCGCGCCGGCAGCAACGCCGCCGAGCACCCCGCGCTGGTCCGGGCGATCATCGAGGTCATCAACCGGTTCGGCCGCGGCGACGCAGCCGCGTTCTTCCGCCGCCTCGACCTCAACCAGTACACCGCCACCGTCCGCGCCAAGTTCGCCGAGCTGCTGGCCCGCCTCGACGGCGTGCTCGCCTCGGTGTCGCGGCGGTTCCGCTGGGTCCTGCCGAACGCGATGCTCGCGCGCATGCAGTCGCTCCGCGACGGCATCGCCGAGCTGCGCCGCCTCGCCGACCGCATGATCCCCCAGGCCATCCAGGACCTCAGCGCCAAGCTGTCCGCCCTGCAGCGCCACATCCATCAGGGCGAGTGGGAGGCCATCCCCTCGAGCCTCCGCAGCGCCAGCCGCGAGTCGGAGGCCCGCCTCGTCGAGACGATCCGACCCCACGACACCCCGATGTGGCGGACGATGCCGTTCCCGCCGACGCCGATGGAGCGGTACGTCCACGCGATCGGCTGGCCCGACCTCCGCGTCGTCAAGAACGGCGACACCATCGCCACCTTCAGCGGCGAGATCACGCCGAAGCTGCTGCCCGAAGGCACGCGCCTGCGCCGCGTCATCACCACCGGCAGCACCGACAGCAACACCGGCCTGTTTTGGATGCGCGCCGAGGACATGCCGCGCACCGGCCCCGCGTGGCGCAAGGACTTCGCCGTGCTCGACGACTGGAGCTCCAACGGCTCATACATCGAGCTCGTCGTGCCCCGCGGCGGCCTGCGCATATGGGAGGGGAAGATCGCCAGCCAGATCGACAACGGCCCCAGGAGCGCGACCCGCGGCCAATACCTCGAGGGCGGCGCGACCCAGCTCGTCATCGACTTCCGCGGCCTCGCCGCCCAGGCCGAGGCCGCGCATGACGCCGCCACCACGGCGTTCATCGCCAGCGTCCGCGACGCGACGCAGATCCCGACCCGCTGGACCGGACTGATGGGCATCAATGTCCCCGACCTGACCGCCGATGCCATGCGCCTGGGCGCCCACGAGACCGCCAGCAAGGTCGGCCCGAACGCCCAGGTGATCCGCGGCGCCGTCACCGTCTCCCGGCCCACCGCCGGATCTGACACAAACGACTGACATGTCCAGCACCCCCGAGATCATCCGCGAAGCGCCCCCGCAGGTCACCCTGCTGACCGGCGACGAGTCGGCGCCCGACCCCGCCACGCTCGCCGCGATCCTCTGGCTGGTCCGCCGCTACTCGTCCCACGCCTACATCCACCGCGCCCAGGAGCTCCTGCTCGCCGTCAACAAGGCGTTCCTCGGGTGGGCCGGCGCCGGCGCCCCCGTCTCGAACGCGATCCTGCGGTACACCGCCGGCAAGCTGGCCGACTCGCTCGAGTCGTTCGCGGCGGGCCTCGCCGCGCTCGCGCGCGGCCAGCGGACCTCCGCCCACGACCACGTGCTCGCCGCCGTCGCGCTCCACGCGACGCTGACCGAAGCGCGGTCCGACCGCGGCGTGTCACTCGACGCCATGCAGCAGCGGCTCCCCCCGCCCGCGGCCGTGGCCGCGACCCGCTTCTGTGCGATGGCGGTGAGGATCCAGCACACGCTCTCGGCGACCTGGACCGTCGAGTCGATCCTCGGCGACCGCCTCGGCCCGCGCCGCCTCCCCGATCCACCGCGGCCGCCGACCGCCGCCTGGCTCCCCGCGCTCGAGCATCGCACCGGCGCCGAGGTCGAGCGGACCGGCATCTGGATCCCCACGACGATCCGCAACGGCTGCCCCAACCTCCTGATCGCCGGTCATCCGGCGCCGCCGCTGACCCGCGCCAGCAAGCGCATCACCTACCCCGCGTGGCCCGGCAACGCCGACGAACCGGCGCGCCCCGCCTGGTCCGTGCTCGGCCTCACCGAGGAGCCGACCACCTGGCGCCTCGCGTGGCTCGACGAACGCTACCGCGACGGCCTCATCGTGCCCGAGCCCGAGTACCTCGACGAGGACAACGCGATCCCGGAGGGCCTCGCATGATCGGCGATCTCATCGTCGAGGTCGCCCACGGCCCGCAGCGCGGCCACAAGGCCGTCGTGCGACCCGGCCAGCGCATCGTGATCGGCAGCGGCCCCGGCGTCGACTTGCCGCTCGCCGACCAGAGCCTCGGCGCCCGGCAGCTCGCGCTCGACTGGGACGGCGTCGCCGGCACCGTGCACCACCTCGGCGGCGACGTCTCGACCTGTCTCGAAGGCCAGGCCGTCGATCACGGCCCCGTCCGCCACGCAACGTGGATCCGCGTCGGCGCGACCGACCTCACCGTCGTCCGCGAGCGCCACACCCCGCCCGAAGACCCGCCGCCCGCCGCCACGATCTCCGCCGCCGTGCCCGCGCTGGCCCGCCTGACCACCGTCGCCGACCCGCTCTACGCGATCGTCGACGCCTCGCGCAGCCCGCGGATCCGCGTGCTGCTGCGCGAGTCGCCGGCCGTCGCCCGCTGCCTGTACGACGGCGTCGAGGCCGACAGCCTCGCCGAGTCCGCGCCCTACCTCGTGCCCCTCGACCCCGCCGGCCTGCTGCTCCCCGACCTCGTGCACGAGGGCTGGCGCCGCCGCTGGGCGACCTTCCTGACCGCCCCGCGCGCGCTGTCCCCCGACGAGATCCGCCGCCACCTCCGCAAGTTCCTCCGCGTCGAGCTCGAGCGCACCCGCGAGATCGCCTACTTCCGCTTCTACGACCCCTACGTGCTGCGCACCTACCTCGCCGGCTGCACCGCCGACGAGCGCCGCGCGTTCGTCGGCCCGCTCACCTACCTCCCGATCGACGACGACGGCCACGTCCACGTCCTGACCGCGTGACCCCATGCTGAAGATCCGCACCGCCCAGGAGGACGCGCTCGCCGACGAGGACTTCGTCCGCCGCCTCGTCGCCCACATCCAGACCCGCTCGCCCGGCCCGTCCGCGAAGCTCACCCACCGCCAGCTCCGCTGTGTCGCCCGCCACGGCATCGCCGTCGCTCGCTCCTACGACCTCGTGTCCGAGCGCGACCTCGCCGCCTTCACGCTCGACATGCTGGCCGTCAACCCCGCGTTCCACCGCCAGCCCGAGCTCCACGCGATCCTCAAGAACCCCGAGACCCCCGTGTCCGAGCGGATGGACCGCGTCACCCGGGCGTCCGACGAGGCGTGGACCGAGGCCGGCAAGCTGACCGACCCCGCCGAGTACTGGCAAGCCGTCCTCGACCGCGAGCCGCCGGAGGTTGACACATGATCGAACGTGACATCGCCCAGGACCAGCTCGCCTCCGCCGACGGCTTCTCGTCCAGCCCGCCCGGCGCCACCTGCCCGTGCAAGAAGCCGCCCGCCCTGCACGCCGGCATCTTCTTCGACGGCACCGGCAACAACATGTTCCGCGACCGGGCCACCACCACCCACACCAACGTCGTCCGCCTCTACGACGTGTTCCCGCAGGGCGGCGGCGCCGAGGCCCTGCACCGCAAGTACTACATCCGCGGCGTCGGCTCGCTCGCGCAGGGCCAGCGCGTCCAGGCGCTCGGCAGGGAGGCCGCCACGTCGACCGGCCAGGCCGTCGCCCACAACCCGACCCCCGTCGGCCTCATCCAGGGCGCCGTCGCCTCGCTGACCAGCCTCGGCGGCTACGTCGCGGAGGTCGGCTACGACATCGCCGGCAAGGCCGGCGGCCTCGGCGGCAAGAACCGCCTCAACATGGCGTACGAGTGGCTGAGCGCCCGCTGCGGCGAGGTCGCCCCGACCGGCGAGCGCACCGTCGACATCTTCGGGTTCAGCCGCGGCGCCGCGATGGCCCGCACGTTCGTCAACCTCGTCAACATGGCCCTCAAGCGCGAGCACCCGCTGCTGCGCGTCCGCTTCCTCGGCATCTTCGACACGGTCGGCTCGTTCGGCATGGCCGGCGACGACTCGGACCCCGGCCAGAACCTCGGCATCAACCAGACCGACGCCATGGAGATCGCCCACTACACCGCGCGACACGAGTACCGCGGCAACTTCCCGCTGACCCTGATCAGCCCCGAGTGCGACAAGCCGTACCCCGGCTGCCACTCCGACGTCGGCGGCAGCTACCCGCCCAAGGACAGCGACGGCAAGGTCAACCACCTCGGCCACGTCACCTTCGTCGACATGTACGACGCCCTGTCGGGCCTCATGGAGAAGCTGCACGCGGGCTGCTGCGTGCTGGCCCCCGCGGAGAGTGCCATCGCCCTCAGCCGCGCGCAGGTCCAGGAGGTCAAGAATAAGAAGGCGCCGGAGTACGCCCAGATGCAGGGCCAGGAGAAGGAGTGGACCGAGGCCGAACGCAAGTACTACGACGAGTACATCCACCAGTCGCACCTGCTGCTCAGCGACTGGTGGAAGCTCAACCAGGGCACCAACCTCATCTCCAACCAGATCGACCGCCTGGGCCGGCGCCGCGAGTTCCAGAATCCTCGCCAGCAAGAGCTCGACGGCATGCCGCCCGACTTCGACTGGAAGTGAGCGCGCAAAGCCGTCGCCGCGCGGCCACGCGCGGCGTGTGAGCGCATTCGCGGCTATCTATCGACACCGAAACCAATGATATCCGGCGGCTCGGCTCATCGCCCAACCGCCGGACTTCATTTGGTAGTGACAGTGCTTTGGGCCCTCGCGGGCCCCAGCTTGCCTGAACACGCGGACGTAATGCCCGCACTCATGGGATCAGCCGCCGTCCGACTTGTCCCAGGTATCGACGTACTCGGCGCCCGTCGGGACGTAGACCCAACGGATCGTGTGGTACACCATGCGCACGATCTCCATCGGCGGGGCGTTCGAGGCCGCCGGATCGTGGGCGTTCGGGGAGATGCGCTCGATCGAGTCGACGCGGCCGTTCTGGATCTCGACCGTGAAGAACTGCTCGGTCGTGCCGTCGCCCGCGGGGTTCGGGCGGAAGAACAGGAACTGGCCCTCGATCTTCTCGTTGCGGCACAGCGCCTTCGCCAGCAGCGGCGACGACTTGTCGATGCGCTTGATGATCTCGATCGGCTCATGAACGCGACGACCGACGGCGGCGCGGCTGCCGAGCTCGCGGGCGGTACGAACGTTGTCCTTGAACATCAAGCACTCGATGGACTTCTCGCGACCGAGATCCGTCTGGGTGCTCTCGCCTTCGATTGCCTGACCATTCGACTTCAGGTGCAGATGTACTGTCTCAGCCATGCGCAGCACCATATACGAGGCTCATGGGCCTGCATATACCTTCGTCGCACACGTGTGATTATTTTTTTCGCGCCGCTCGATCGCGCCGCTCGATCGCATCACTCGTAGCGAGATCCCAATCACCACTGACGCGCGCTGCGCCGCGAGCACCGAGCATATGAGCGGAGACGCGTCTGGACAGCGGGCGGCTGCTGGGCCTATTGTGATCATCAGCCGCCGGACCTGGCCGGAAGGCCCCAGCAGGGATGAGGATGGTGTCGCATGAGCAAAGGTAAAGAAGGTTCAGTCGCGCCGAAGGAGCGCATCAACATCACCTACAAGCCCGCCACCGGGGGCGCCACCGAGGACGTCGAGCTCCCGCTCAAGATCCTCATGCTCGGCGACTTCACCGGCAAGCAGGACGACCGTCCCGTCGAGGACCGCAAGCCGGTCAACATCGACAAGGACAACTTCGACAAGGTCATGGCGGCCCACGACCTCAAGACGCAGGTCAGCGTCAAGAACCGCCTCGCCGACGGCGAGCAGGGCGAGCTGTCCCTCGAGCTGAAGTTCGCGTCGCTCCGCGACTTCCGCCCCGAAGGCATCGTCGACCAGGTCCCCCAGCTCCGCGAGCTGATGGAGCTGCGCAACGCCCTCGTCGCGCTCAAGGGCCCGCTGATCGGCGGCAACGTCCCCGAGTTCCGCAAGAAGCTGATGGACGCCCTCAAGGACCCCGACAAGCGCAACCGCCTGATGCGTGAGCTCGGCATCGAAGAGCCCGCCAAGGGCTGATCAACTTCCTGACCCACGAGAACTCCGACCACCAGAGCGAGACAGTTCACCATGGCCGACACATCCAGAGAGACCGCCACGAGCGCCGCCCCAGCCGCGCAGCAGGAGACATCCCTGCTCGACTCGATCCTGTCCGAGACCAAGCTCGGACCGGCCGACGGCGACGCCTACGAGCTCGTCAAGAACGGCACGCGCAAGTTGATGGACGAGCTGATCCGCTCGAACGCCACGACGCCGAAGATCGACAAGAACCTGATCGACGAGATGATCGCGGACATCGACCGCCGCCTCAGCGCCCAGGTCAACGAGATCATGCACGACAAGTCGGTCAAGGCGCTCGAGTCGTCCTGGCGCGGCCTCAAGTACCTCATCGATCAGGTCGACTTCCGCGAGAACGTCCGCGTCGAGCTGCTCAACGCGTCCAAGGACGACCTGCGCAACGACTTCGAGGACGCCCCCGACATCACCAAGTCGGGCCTCTACAACACCGTCTACCGCGCGGCCTACGGCACCCTCGGCGGCAAGCCCTACGGCGTCATCTGCTCGACCTACGACTTCGGACCCGGCACCGAGGACATCACCCTGCTCAGCAAGTGCGCCGCCGTCGGCGCGATGTCCCACGCCCCGTTCTTCGGCAACACCGCTCCGAAGATGTTCGGCGTCGAGAGCTTCACCGAGCTGCCCAAGCTCAAGGACCTGCAGGCCATGTTCGAGGGCCCGCAGTACGCCAAGTGGAACAACTTCCGCGAGACGGAGGACGCCCGCTACATCGCCCTCTGCATGCCCCGCTTCATGCT